>JAAUXT010137577.1_pt1 | contig 20630 bp, 24 predicted proteins | sample 7278171 | NCBI WGS metagenome assembly JAAUXT01 (sample SAMN14350112, study PRJNA611818) | marine sediment metagenome | isolation source: surface marine sediment (1.8m) | place: French Polynesia: Moorea | collected 2018-08 | reverse complement strand
ATACAAATTAATGATGAAAAGTGTAGACTGTGTTTTGGATTGTGCTCACTGGTCATTGAAATTGATCAAATTTGTTCAAATCACCGCGAGGTCCCTGGACCTATTTTTTCATATTGCAGACGGCCACAGCTATCAGACAGGTTCTGCAGTAATTTACGCTGAGCATCAGGATGAGAAAAGTACGACGTCCACGCATAAGAAGCTGAGACACTTTCCCGGCAAATGAATTATTCCGCCTAATGCTGACAGGGTATCCTGCTTCCGTGTATTTCCCCAGAGTGCAAAACACAACACTTTGATCCACTTTTCCATTCTAGCTCCTGGCTTAGTTGCTAAGATTGCACCGCACAGAATTTGAGACCGCCAAACTTTATTTCTTGGTCAAGTTTTATGGACAATATCTCACTGGAGATCTCCGAGACAAATCAAGTTCGGAATTTCTTCCCCACTTCACTGCAGACACGTCCGTCCACTGGTCAGCGTGAACACTGACAATGAAAAGCTAATGGCAGAAGCGATGCATCCTCAGCGAGGTAATCTGAGCTGCCACTGGATCATTTGTGCTGATTAGCCAGGTCATCTGTAAAGACTCGGCGTCATGTCATGGGGTTCGGTGACGCCAACTTGCAGCTTCTCATCTCCGTGTTTCGCATAAGCCATGCATCATAACCTTTCTCCCTGGAAGACGGCCGCTGCTTTCCTTGATCAAAACGATCAGAGCAGTCGAGAAAGTTTACCCAAACGGCAAGTGTCATTGGGCTTTGGACTGGTCCATGCTTCGTGGTCGAACATATTCTGGTCAAATGGAAATGACTTTGACCCAAAACTTTCAGCCCGACCAAGCCAACAGAAAATACTGTGTGTGAACACAACAAATAGGAACTGGCAGTCCACTCCAAACACCCAGTTTCAACACAACGGCTCATTGACAACAATTCGTGGAAATGACCAAGACAACGAATTTACATGCATCAAAGAACGACAACGGAACGCTATAGCTCCTGCCAGAAGGCGGTCAAAACAATTTTCCATTCTCTGAATCGGACAGAGCTGATGTACAAATAATGAGTTTTAACACATCAACTGTTTTAATGAGTAGCGTCGCAATTCATCACGTAAGTTTCACAGCTCGATCCACGGGGGATGCGACACCCTCGCTCACCACTGCATAAATCATCTGTCTTCCTTCCAATCTCGCCTCGTCCCCCCAAAAAAGTATCCCAATTTTTGTAGCCTGACAATTCATCATCTGCAGAGAAAGTTAAATGATCAAAACCAGATCAATCAAGATTTAATGCACCAATACTATTTACAAATTGAGGATTGTGTGAACGCTTTTGGATGGATTTCCGCTGTGGTAGCTGTGGTGAATAAAACCAGATGACGAAGGCTCTTGCGGTTGTGTCGTCCGTTCTCTCCCACACAGACCAAAAAGGCTGAATGATCATTTTCCTGATGTTTCAGTCTCTTTTGTGACAAGACGCCTGGGTGCACTTTTCAGCACGTTACAACCTGAAAACAAGAATGCTGAGGCAAAGAACGAAGTTGGTGTCTCCGTACGTGCATACCCATTTTGTAGGCAAAATGGGAGTCGCACTTTAATTTTGACCAAGCCCAAAACCACTGTGCCTTCACGCCTCTTGTCCCACTCGTACACACAGGCATGCCTGAAGATACACACCTAGCATGACGAGGTCCACAACTTCACACTCTTTAATTGAACCTCTGAGAGACAGACAGTCCAAGCACACCGGGGGAAAACGCCCAAAATCATATTCACTGACGACGGAGTTTTTGAGCAGCAGTTCGTGTGAGTCTTGCTGATCAATGTCTCAATGAAGCCAGATGTCGATTACCCAACCTCCAATCTATCTTTCTAAAAACATCCGTAGTGTTTAAATGGCCATCAATTAAGCGTTTATTTGCACCTCACAGCCCAATCACTTCAATTTCGGGGAAGGCTAGCGAATGAATTAATGGACCAAAAGGGATTTAAATCAAGCAGTCTCTAGAGAAATCCCAACGCTTGGTCTTGGGAAAAAGCTTTCCTTTTCAGAGACAGGTGGCAACCCATTCTGACTCTTGGTCGGACATGTACGCAAACGAGACCTTGGAAGTCTGGGAACTTGATTCACTTGGCTGGACTCTCGTTTTGGCGTTTGGGGTTTCGCCCTTCCACTCAGCAATCCATCTTCGGAGAAGTTGTCGAGACTGAGATTTTCCCTGATTTTCGTTGGTGCGAACAAGTTTTGTGCAACGGAATGAAAGCTGCTTTTCTGCAAACGTGAAACCAAATCTTCTGAGCTGCCTTACAAACGACACACCTGCAAATACTTTCTCTTTTGGCCTGACGTTTGTTCACTGCTCAGGCTGACGAACAAATGCGAGCGGGTGCTGCTCCTGTCAGATCTGCACACATCACAGAAACCTTGCAAGCTTCGGCACAGCCAGGCGCCTCGGGGTGAAGCAGATCTAAACTTCACCTATTTCACTAAATGAAAGGCCCTCTAATTAATGAAACCAGTGGGAGGCACGGAGAAATCCGGTGTTTGCTTTCAAGCACTTGCACCTGCTCAATCGATGCAAAAGTGAAGCCATATCCATGGGCAATGACATCAGCATGAGAGAAAGCCCAAGCAAACTTGGATCACAAATTCTCGGCACACCACGTACAAAGCGGACGTAGAAAACTGAATGTGTCTTTCTCAGCGGCACTGCTCCATTTCAAATCAAAGACGTTGTTGATGTAAGTCTGTCTTTGCTTGAGTTTTGCAGGTTTTCAACGCTGAAGGCCAAGCCTCCGAAATTTTCTTCTTTTTTTTTCTGCGAACAACGCTTTGAGTTTCACTTTTCTAACGGTGTTGTCACGCACCAGGTCCACCGGTGGGATCACTCGTTCTCGTCATCAAGGGGGAAACTTTTTCAACGTTGTCTTATGGAAATTAAGGATTAGACATCTGTGAACCCTTATTCAATCACCAAGGCAAATGTCACGGCGCACTCTCGGACCACCCCTGATTGGTTTGGCAACACCAACTCCACTATCACCTGCCCACCACACATGCTATGTAACGGTCCTACCCCTCTATTTGGACAGCCCTCAGTTGCCCTCAAGTATCATCTGTGAGGCCCTTCAAAAGTACCTCGTGTTAATGGCTGTTTTTTCTCGGTGAAAAAAAAATCACAACTGATAATGTTTATCTGCTCCATGCACACACCTCCAAAAAACCATCTGTCCTGTGACATGCCAAGAAAACCACGTTGAAAGGACTCGCTCAAGTACGTTAAAGCAGCAGCCCATGGTTTTCTCTTCAGTAATTACTGCCCGTGGTTTCTTGCATTAATTCGGAACAAATTGAGGTTTCACCTTCTGCTCAGCAATTTCGTCAGAAGCTCCGCGGCGTTGCACGGCGTGTGTGTCTCCAGATTCATCCTGAGGACATCCTGCAACGAGACGAAAGTTTTTCTTACCAAAAGGTTCTTCTGCATACATTTCTTGATTTGCAAGAAACGTAGAATGACGACACAAACACGAGAATTTGAACATCAGAACAGTTTGGTGTTGCTTCGTGGGCAAAAGACGGTTGTGTACACCCGAGAAGCGTCCTTCACTCCGCACACAACTGACAGAAATTACTAAATGAGAGGGAGTTTGGACAAAAAAAATACAACAATAAATACGGTCGCATACAAAAAAAGAAAAACAGCGGACGAATGGAAACAATTCAGGAACAGCACGGGCATTTTACCTGTCGTTCTTTACTCTTTCAGACAAATTTTGCTCAATACCAAGGAATTAAAGCTCTGCAGGACCTGTAATTAATAAGTTCACACCAGGCTGAACAAGAAATCGGGTTGTAAATTGAGCCTTTTAAATACTGGAGCCGCATGCAATAAAACAATATGTGTGGAGTGAGGGAGGAACTTGTCCTTTGATCACTGATTGTGCTGGATACACCAGTGAAGCGTTGACGCCCTGAAAGCACAGCAAAACGTGTCCTTTGAACACCGAGTGTCTCAAAATTAGCGATAAACGTACAAGGTATTAAATGAGCAGAATTTGGAAGGCAGATGAAATACTTGAGTATTGAGGGGAGGGGGGTAAGTTCAGAGGGTCAGCCCGACCGAGGCAACCAACCGCGACTGGCACCTGCCCAGAAATTACCAGGAACTGTCACCAGCCGGGCCACCACCTGCCGCCTCTCTCAAATTCCTCATTTTCACTGCCCATTTGCGCTGATCACCTGCCTCGAGATCAAAAGTACACACATAATCTCCTTGGGATTCATACTGAGTTCCATCTCTCGTGTCAAGCTATCACTTTAGTGCCCTGTCTCCGTTTGGAACAGTGAACAACTGCACCTGGCGTTTCTCAGACAGCAGAGAGACTATAATGTCACGTCGATCTCACACTCATTTTGCAGGAAGCACACTCGAATGGTGAAAATGTAAAGCCGTTTGTAAACAACAACCTTTGAAATTCTTTCAAATAGTTGAGGCGCCACACGACTATTTTCCCAACATTCAGTTCACATACTCGTACGAGTTTATCCAAATTGTGGCGAGTACAAACTCGTATTGGACTTAATGCAGAATTATGTTGCAAAAATATTGTAAAACCTGAGAGGCTTGAACAATCTTGGTGCAACACAACTGGCAGCATCATGTGTGTGTGTTTTTATTTTTGGTGTCCATATTTTTTCATTTTTTACCAACAATATGAGAGAAGAACCACATGGAAATCTCCTCAGATGACAATATTTCACTTGTATATTGATAAAGTTTGGCCACAAGTACACTTCAGACAGTCTTCGTTGTTGATGAAGTCCCTTCAATCCACACATTTCCGACGTTCGTGAGAGCGTCGACATGTGAGCACAATCTGTCATCTTCTGGCGATGCTATCAAAACTTGACCCTGCCATGACACAGTTTCATTACATAATTCAATGAAATCTTTTACGATGAGCACACATGGGAAATGTGAATATTTTCCCACATCCTCTCATATTGCAGAATAATACTTTGCACAGGGATGTGGAAAACACGAATTGTTGTCACTTGTGGTTTCGCGAACAGGAAACCTCCAAAGTGAACAGTCCAAGACATTTTCACGAAATGAGACACGATTTGCATGAGGCCATTTCAAACAAATTCAGCATACAAAACTCTTCGGTCCTTTCTTTCCAGTGCAAGACAGAATAGCTATTCACTGCCGCCTAATTAATTGCAACAGCCGCCTATAAACCTTTAATGAGCCCGGGATAGTTGCTCGAGAACTGCCAAATTCGGTGAAAGCTCTCACCGAGAACTCGTTAGGCCAGTTGAAGCCTTGAAGCCAGGTCTTACACACTGACAGCAGGTTTCGAGGTGACTGGGTGATAGCGGGCTTGCAAGGTTGCGTGCCACAGATCCCAAGGCCTATGATTGTCCACTCGGGGGACACACAAATCGGCAATTTCCTTCCCCCTTTCTCTCCATCACAAGTAAGTAAAATAAATGATGGATTCCGATCTTCAAAAGCTGCGGGCTGAGGGGTTATTTCCAGTCCATTTTGATCACTTCACATACCTGGCCCAGCAGACCACATTCCGTCCGCTCTGGACTCCAGTAAGTAAGAAAAATAGCCTAATCACACAACACATGATTGTTCTGCTAACTCCCAAACACCAGTCCCGATTCCAGCAATTTGAGGAATTGCTGACGTCTCAACAGGGACCTGCGTGAGAGGTTCTGAAATGAACCGCAGACCTTGCTGTGTCTAGCACTGCCACTGGCTTCACAAACACTTCTTCGGTCCGCAAACTTCACCCAAGATAATTTGACCTGAATCAACGATGCGATTCTGCGAAATTCTGCACTTGGCAGATGTGTTGACCGGCGCAATCTATCACACATACACCATTACCAACCAGAAGCGAGTAAATTACAGATAGTTACTGCAACTGTGGGACACTTCCTCCCGTATGTAATGTCTTTGGTGGGGCCAAGTCCAATATGACATCGCCACGTTGTTCGCCAAAAGCGACAGAAGCATGTGCAATAAGTAATCAGTCACAGATCATAAGGACCAATATCTGTCCCTCTGGGGGACACTTTCCGGGCACAAAACGTAATGATCATACCCCGAAGCCCCCAGATTTGCAGCGCACTAATACCACGAGCCAATCTGTCCTTGCTGACCCTGCTTGCGCATCCAGTTTTGATGGGGGTCGCTCGGGTGATTTCCCACCGAGGGTTCACCATAAACGGCCCGCTGCCTCATCAGCCCCGCACTGCATGCCGGATCTACTGCAGGTTATCCCTTCCATCCAGTCACGCCGAATAGCTGCAGGGCCCAATTGGTGGACAACATTGAGCAATGAGCAAGATCTAAAGTTGACATAAATCAAATAGGTGACGATCCTGCGAGAGCAGTAAATTACTTACAATGACCAAGTAGCAGTCTCCACTGCCACACAACCCCTTCATTATAATGTGGCTTTGATTGCCGCCCCTACATCTTAAAATGAATAGCCCGTTTACATACGCAGCCATCTGCTCCAGAACCAAATGCAGGATTCGTTAGAAGTCCCGCTCTGCACTCTGACAAACGATGAGTCGCAGTTGATTTTGTTGCAGAGTTCCATCAACTGATATCCACTCCTAAAGTGGAATTAACCCATTTCAAAATCTTATCAAGTATTGCACACGATACGCAGAATGACGCAAATATCCGTACTTAGTATGAATTATGCTGCTGTAAATTTATCAAAAAATAGCTTCTGTCCGCGCACATCGATCTACTTCAGGGGAAAAAGCAGCTTAGCAAAAAGATACGAGATGAGTAGTGGGGTAGTTGATGAGCTTTCATGCAAATGGAAAAGAATATACTTCGCGGTTGCAAAACTGAGCGTGGCAAAGACAACCGAGGTGCTCCTGCGTTTTCTTGCGTTTACCGAGAACAGAAAGTCCTCGACTTGTACTTGCAGGCCAATCCAGGCCAAGAGCATTTTCTTTCGTCCAACTTGCGTATTTGGAGGCATAATGTGTTATCGACTCATTTGAGACCCAATCCAGGGTTAAAAAGATCAAAGGTCCAGCAGATCGCAGCATATATGGAATGAGAAGAGGCTGGGTAATTACGCGCTACGCAGCTTTCTTGTCCACCACCCTGGACAGTAAGTCTCAACTGGAGACCGAGTCTGCAGCAGATAGGCTGCTTCAGCGGCCTGGAAATACTTGTGTGGGGAGTCTGGATCCAGGCAAAGGTCCATTGATCATTACTGTGGGGAAGCACCGGTCATTAATCCAGGTACTATTTGTGCGTTTCATACAAGTACTTGAAAAGCTTGGGTCGTTTCTGTCAGAACTGTCAGGCTTCGCTGCAGGTGGAGAGGCGGTAGCTGTGCAGGAAAGCACTTGTACATGATGTGATTACATCAGAGGGATCCAGATCCCTGGACAATTGCAGCTCCATTTCCTCTAATATGATGTGAAGTCTCTGAGTAATGCTCACACCGGGAAATCGCTCAACGCGGAAATATGTTGCAAATACCAAACAATGTCCGACCCAGTTACGCCTGGTCATGTCCACGTTTGCACAGCCTGCAAGTGCAGATTATATTTTGCGATCGTGCAAAAGACGAAAAGGTGCAGGAAAGCGTGTTGTTCAGCCCCACTTCAGAAACAACTAACTGACCAGAACAGTAAAAGACGCATCGTGCGTTCGCTGCGCAACGTGAGCCGAGCAACACTGTTCCTTCTGCAGACAACAGAAGAAACTGCTTTTCAGTCGTGTACATATGTAATTTGTTGGAAACCGCAAGATCCAGGGATCGCGGGCAGTTGGCCAGGCCATCCCTCGTACATTGTGAACGCGTGCACGCAGCGCGATTAATCAAATACTTGCACATTATATTTGGTCATCTCGGTGAACATACCCTGGGGGAGAGGCCCCTATGTTCCAAAATGAGAACGATCCAGGCAACGAGTTTGTAGAAAGCTCAATGTTGATTTGCTTTGAAAAGCTGCAACCTCGGAGATTGTGCAGGCTTGATGGCGTGACGGATTGCAGAAATGGAGAATAAAACAGGCAAGCCAGTTACAGGCAAAACTGCTGCAAATTTTTTGTTAACTTCCTTGTGCCATCGCAAGACACTTGGCACCAAACTTTACAACACCAAAATGCGAGTGGAGTCTCAGAAATAACCCAACCAACACAATTCCCAAACGGAAGACAAGAATCTTTGCGATGTGACGTTGGATAAGCTGGACAAATGAGGTAATATTGAGGGGATCCATCTTCACCTGCCTCCTGAATCACACAAGCACATCTCGACTACGCAGACACCTCGAACTGATAAGACGAAGCCCCGATGCCAGCTGCGATGACCTCTGTCCACCCCCTAATGAAGCCGTCCGCCAGGCCCGGCTCTCGGACCATCATTCGGGTCAACGCTCTGTGAGGAGGTCAGCTATGGGGTCAGGTCCTTATGAGTCCGAGCACGTACAACGCGAGCGCGTGCAGAAATCGAGGGTGTAACTTCATCAGTCGCTGTTTAAGCCTTCTTTTAATGGTCCTCATGTACATTCATACGAGGTAAATGAGCAAGATCTACCAGGTCAGCCTGGCTGAATCCAAATGACAAACTTCAAATGACAAATAGACCAGTTCTGATTTTGTTGTTGCCAGATAATCTGAGATAGTGTCCATTTCAAGATTCAAACGACCAATTCGTGACACGACTCGCACAATTGACCTCAATGTTTTCCAACGAAACCATGATTTTCATCTCACAAAATGGTGTGACACATTTTGAGTTTGAAGAAGTCGAAGGGTGAGCGATGTGACCACGTAATTCTGTTCATCATCAGCTTGTATTCATAATGACGCAGCAAAGCTGTTTCACAAGTCCTGCGCGTCGCCCCGACTCCGTGGCGCGGGGACGGGTCACTCTGCGCCGTCCATCCACTTGACCGCTGCTCTCCATCTTGAGGCGGAAAGCGGCGGCTCGCTTCCTGGTCTCTGCGAGGTCAAGCAGCCTTTGTGATCGCATGAGCGCAAACGACTCAACCCCCTGCTTGCTCCTTGTCACTGTCCCTTTTCTGAAAGGGCGAAATCACTGCACGAAAACCCAGTTTCAAAACACCCCCGTAGTTCAGTGACGAGGTGGCACACAACCAAAGACCAAGAGAGTTCCACCACGCTACGGTCATGACACATGCCTCTCGTACGTGGCCTTGCTGTGGTAGAAGTGAGTTCACACACTGCAAAAATGGTACCTGTGAAATCATACAACTCTTTTTTCGACCAAGGCCTCGAATAGTCGTACGATTTCACAGCGTGTGTGAACTCCTACCTCGACACCAGAGAGTCCGTACTTTGAGAGTCTTTCGTTCCACCAAACCTCTACAAAAAACAACTGCACCCCACGCAAATCCAAACTTAGTCTGAACAAAATTTCAAAAACGCTTCTGACGTGGTGAAATATGTCCGATATTGACGCTTCTGTGATCGCACTCTGGGTATTTGGCTTCATCTCAAAGCAATGGAACAAACATTAAAGAAGTAAAACGTCGCCAAGAGAAGGAGAACAGAGCCATTTTTCAACTTTCAAGGGGATTTTGCAGCTACGAAAGGTGAAATGAACGCACGAGATGCATCCGACTTCTTCAGGCGAGCGTTTTCTGCAGATCAAAGCAAAAGCGCAAAAGGATTTCTGAGTCCCAAAAGGCCCAAAATCGACGGAGCGACCCTCACATTTGCACTCCCTTCTTTTCGTTCTCGACGGGTTCAGTTCAGAAAAGAATTGACATGTTTCTCGATTCAGACTTCCAACACACGCACACGGCGTCTTGTCGACTCTGAGAAACGCTTTATGCGCAACTATCTCCAGAAGGGGATATGTCTGTGAGCCCTCCATGATACATTTTCGTGACATAGCTGGCAATAAGAATTTGAGGATTTGCATTAAGTACATCCGAATAAAGCCCGGGATTGATCCAGTATCAGCAGTTATTTCTGGAAGCGGCATTCTTGACCAGTGGTCACATTATGGACAGGGTGGTCAAACATTCTCGTGATCCCTGGATATCCACAATGGACAGTAGCTCAAATCTATTACCCCCTAACCTGTCACCGATGTGAATATAGATGGCCAAATTAACCCCATTGAAAAACTCCGTTTAGACACCTTCAAGGCTTGTCATTTTCAGCTGCAGGGCCCAGAAAGCAAAGGCTCACTTTGGCTTCATCTCGGCTAATCAATTCACAATGAGCGTTAATCATGCGGCTCCACTAAAACCTTCAAGAAGTTCAAAACCAACCCAACGCTAATGAATTCTCCGCGAGCGGGCTGCGAACACGACTTGCCAACGACGGCTTCTCCATGAAATTGGAGAAGCGGAAATGACGGCTGAAAATCTCCCAAATTGGTCACCGCCGCAAAAAGTTTGCGTTTCTTGGATGACCGTATTTGGCTCGGGAGAAGCGTGGAGGGGCGGGAAGGGAAGCGCGTGCAGCCTGGGGATGCAGAGGGGATTAAGCACTGTGTGAGGGATGAGAGAGCCGAGGCAAGAGGCAGTCCTTACTCATGGGATCTGTCATATCCCCTCCAATCTAATTACTGCTGATCTTACACCATCTGTTCACCCAAAACCGCTTTTCAAATTGCACACAAATTCGCAACTTCATGCGTGCAACTTCACACAAAACAGTTCACACTTTTGATTTATACCATGTTGAAGCCAACATGCAAAAAATATCACTCTGGTCAAGATAACTGCCATTATCTGGGGGCAGCCCAGCGATTCAGTCCTCGGTCAGTCACGAGTCGACCAGAAGCCACTCTCAAAACCCGACTTCTCCAGACCACGTCTGGAAAAGAACAAGGAAATTGGTCTTCTCCACCTGATCGTGTTCGTCATTGTACACGTCTTTCAAATGAGAGTTCCAAAACTTTTCAACTTGCCGGGTGAGGGTGGCACAACCTGGGCTCTTCTTTGTTTCCTGTTCTAAAGCAATCTCGTTGGACAACAAACCTGAACAAATATTTTGATTCACTGTTGAGTAAGAATATAAGCCTCGCTTCCACCTGCTCACAACACTTTCGCTCAATACCTCGCTCCAGGCCTACTTTTTTGGGGTCAGGAACAGCGCCCTCACAGCGTGACTGCCGCAACACCCAGGTGGATCATAACGTTGCGCAAACAAACGTAAAATCCAGAGTACTTCCCACTTGAACTTTTCTTCACTTGAAGCGTTCGTTTTGGTGTGCGAAATTTCCCACGAAACAATGATGATTTGTTTGCTCCAGCAAAAAGCGACTTTCTGTCACTGACCTGACGTCGCAAACTCAACCTGTTTGAGTCGAGACGCTGAGTGTCCAAAGAGCCAATAAACAATACATCTTGAAGTTTTGTTGGGCTGTTTTCGTGGTCTGCTGCTGATCAATGTACAGCGTACAGCGTGGCACCCAAGGTCAAGGTCTTTCAAGTGGTTCCAGAAAACAGACCACAGACCATAAACACAGAGAAGTTACGACCATCAGACAGACTTCATCAACACCAAGGGCGAGCGGGTGCACAGAAGCGAAGTCCGTACTTCGTCCAAGTCTGACCTGGAAATCTGTTGGAATCAATAGCTGCAGCAGCAAGCATCGCGTCGTGAAGATGAAACTTTGCGGCGTCAGTTTGGCGTCACCCGTGAGATCTCAATCACCCCCACTCAGTATATGGGCAAAAATTCAGTCTTTTGAAATGCAAAAAAGCGTGAAATCGACCTTGCATTTTGTGAATGTAGCATCACTGTCTTTCCGAGAGGCGATTCTTGCGATGATTCATCCCCACATTTCCCGTGGAACCAGTCATATGCAGTCATTAAGTCACCGAGAATTCTCTTTCACCACTTCACAAGTGACGTTTTTCACCCCCTTGAAATCCGTCAAGATTCCTTTATCTTTTCACAAACGATTTCTTGAAGAATTGACAAGAAACAATGCAAATCTGAGGCAGTTGAACCGTTATACGAGACGATCTGCTGATGGTACAAGAAACATTGTCCATTCAAACTGCACCTGGCAAGTGATTATGCGAACTTCCCGTTTCCATTGCCGCAACCCCCTCCGATTTCATGCCGAACACGCTTTACGAAACCAGGTTTAGAATTCACCGTATCAGATGTTGGGCGACAGTTGGCCACGTACGAGTGTATGACCATCAAACATGCAAAATAAGCAGATCACTTGAAAGCAGTCCGCCAGTATACGCTCCCTGTGTGCTCCGTACTGTGACTCGGAATAGAATCAAAACACCTGGTCTTTCTTTGAAACGGAGTACACGCAAACATAGGCCAGGCCTGCACATTTGTCCAAATGTGAACATCACGAAGCGAGCTCACTGGTGCAACAGAAGCCGTCAAACCCTTGTCTCTCAAAAAGTCAACATCAAAACCAGAGACCGCAATTTGCCAGTACAACAACGCGTCGAGTCTCCACATTCAGTCGCTCAAGTTGTTCGGGAAAATGATCTCGCATTTGGAACACAGATCCACATGGAATCTGGATCAGTCTCCAGTTGTAATAATCATCCCCCGAAATGTCTCCTCAACTTTGGCCCCAATAGCACATGTACTCAGTCAGGTGGAAATAATGTAAGGCCTCCCTTTTTGATGTTCTGCTCAATATGTAATGTTTCTGCATCAATTAACGATCGGCCTGCACATGTGACTTCCAGGAAAATGTGTCCTTCAACCCCAGCCCTGGGAGATCTGCGTCACATCAAAGTCTAGTGAGACCACGTCGGAAATAGACGGTAGATCTACCACCCAGAATGTTACTGGAAACAAAATACAGAAATCAACCTGTTCGTTCGTTGCTACACGCCCCCCCCCCCAACACGGAAGCCCCAAACTGGATTCCCACACCGTGAACAATAAATGGCCGTCAGACTTGTTTAAACATTCGGTGCAAAAAGGAAGAATTAACCAAAACACCAACATAAATCTTTCCTCGTGATTAGAACGGTCAAATGAGTACAAAACTATTGACATCGAAGTCGACACAAGTACGTCTGGGCAGCCGGCAATTTTTGGCGTCGCACACAGGATTTTATCCGAGGATCGGCGGAACCTTGATGGACAGCCTCGAATCTGTGTCACTTTTTTGGTGGAAGGCAACATTCGATTTGTACATCGTACAACTTCACGTTTCCTTTTCCCCCAAAAGAAAACGCACTACTGATTGACAATACTCTTCGAAGGAAGCGGCGCATTGGACTGGTGTTCTATGGAGAGGCTCGAGACGTCGCACGGTCTGTGAACACCACGAACACCTGCTTTGGAGTCCTGGAAACAAGAGTGCTCGACTCCGAGGGTCTCGCTGCATCGCTCCAGTTGCCTTGTCGCGCCGTTATTAATTTTTCACGAAACACATCTGTGTTCGGCAAAACACTAACGGAAGGGTACTCTCTGCTTTCCAAACAAGCAGTGATAAAATTGTGCAGGCCCTTCCAATTCTGAGAATGACGTATCTTTCAAGTGAGAGGACGACTTTACAACTGCCGTCGTCAGTAGTCTCTCGGAAAAAGCGGAAGCCTTGAACTTACAAGTTGTGTTTTCAACAGCTTCAGTGCACACACTAACACTGACTCATCCTCCGAGATCAATTCAATGATTGCCATATTTGATGAAACTCCTAATGCACACTGTAAATACCGAACGGGGAGATCCTTCGTGTTTATGAGAAATGTTCGCTAGTCACAATGATGCATGGCATATTCCGCTCACGAGTAAACCGCCGCGGGACTCGTGTGGCCGAAGCGAAAATTATTCAAAGTGAAACCGGTGGCGGGCAATAAGCAAGTATTAGGTCCGATCAGACGTGCGAGTGATGGAACAACAATAAATATGTCAAGTCCGAGACAATCTCGAAGGTGGGACCAGCGCCAGTTCTTTGTACCTGTTCACTTCGGCGAAAAATTGAGCCAGACGCAATCGCATCGATTTCGACGAGTGCACGGACAGAGAGAAATGATCTGGGAAGATCGGTTGTGATTTGTTAGATTGCGGCAGATTAGCTTCGATCGAGGCTGCGCTCGGGAGGGACCCACAGAGCCGCTGAGTTTGAAGAATTCTGCACAACAAGTAATACCGTCGCAGTGATGGGACGCAGCGAAGCATGCCCATCATCATCAGGAGAACGCTTGGTGCAACAACGTGTGGTCATCGCGCATCATTGACTGTTGCCTAAATGGAGAGGCCACAGTGGGTGGGCCCGTATATGCCTGTTGACCCATGCTGACCACTCGTTCCTGTCCCTTTCGCCTTCATCCATCATCGGCGCCAATCTTCCCCGGACAAGTCCAGGGACTCGCAGACAAAGCGACCCCCAGATCTACGGCTTTTCTGCTGAGCTAAGTTCAACGCAAACTTCTGCAAAACTTCTGGGTCAAAGCAGGTCAGCAGGATGGAAGACTTTGTCCGCCAAGCACACCACTGGGGCTGCTTCGAACATCGTACATGATGCCAAAGTACGACGCAGGAACCACAGCTACGTGCTTTCGGCGAGCGTGCGCAGTCGCGCCCAGCCGCAGCCCGAACCCAGCCCTCCCTCTGGTGGTCACCCACAATGACGGGTTCCTCCACAAAGGCATTCATCTATAATGCATGCGAGATCCCAGCATGTTATTTGCCTTTCTGTTTCGTGCCAGGCTCTTCGATCATTTCAAATGACAGCCCCTGAGACCGCGGACAAAATGACCTGTGTGACGCCCTCGTGTACGTACGACGCTATTCCTATGCCAGACAAAAGTTCACTGCGCAGAACAAGGTTAACAAGCTTTTCAACAGTTACATCTGACCAAAAGCTCAAATACCAACTGACCAACAAGCAGAAAGGTCACAGCGTTGATTGTTAGACCTGTCCAGGAGAAAAATCCAACACAGTTACTCCCGACTACAAAAGTGACTGACAAATCATATCTGACCCGAAACCTAAAGAGCAGCTATCGCATTAGGTCAAAAGACACATCTATCTTAATCTTAGATCCCCGATTGGAACAGCTTAATATAGCTTTGGTCTTTGTGTGTCTGCCTTGACCCGCAAAGAGAAAGGTCGGAAGAATTTGGGGACGGTCTTGAACCTTCTTTCGTGTTCTGATGGATTGAGCTTTCCTGCAAAACCAAGGAATTAAGGTTTCAGTATTTGCATATTCATCACATTAACACGAACGTGTCCCTGCGCAAAGCCCCTTATCAGCTAAGAACCCTTTCAAGCTCCGTTCAGACGAACTAACGAAGCTGTCAATATGTGTCCAATCTAATAACTTGTGAAAGGCTCCCAGCAGCTCGAATCACCTTATCCCGGATGGAAACACCTATTCAGAACCTTTGTCTCGAATTTCTTCAATCTAGAAAATTGACTTCTACCAGCTCGATGCAGAATAATAATCGGGCTGCCAAGGAAAGCCATATATTTTCTCCCTGACAAAATTAATCATTGGTCTGTCAGAGTTGTTCACAAAAATGCACAGTTTCTTCTGTTGGTGAAGTTCTCTGTGCATAATTAGGACAGCGGAATCTCAAAAGCTGTCAGAAAACACAGCCATGCTCTCCTACTGTGCTCCGGTCGTGTGATTATCCGACTGACACTGAATTTAGTTTGATTTGCAGCCACAAAAGGAAAGCCAAAATGGCACTGCTCGAAGACTTCGAAGGGTTATTATTTGTGTGTGCAGTATCACTGTGAATAATTTCCCGACCTCTTCTTTCACTCGTGTCCCGACCAGTAGCAGAGCCTGCCCGCCCAAAATCGGAAATCTTGAAACAACTTGAATTCCCTGGCGCCCTTCTGGATGTGTTTGCGGAAGAGTTGAACAACCACAATTTATTCGTCCAAAGAATCACCTCGAACACACACGAACACGCACACACGAACACGCACACACACACGCACGCACACACACACACACACACACACACACACACACACACACACACACACACCAGAAAGAGAAACTGCAGGGAATGACTTTTTCCTCAGAAGCAATCTCACTGTCACCCCACTTGCCCCGTTTCTACCAGATTGAATCCATTCAGATTCCCTGCATTCTCTCGTTTCTCTGAAGGGGCTCGCAAAAAGCACTTGGATGGTTGCGTTTCGGTCTTAACGCGAACAAGTGCTCATTTGCGCCCGAGTTAATTAGTGCAGCTTTCTTTACCAACAGCTTCGGTGGCCTTGCTTTTGTCTTTAGCTGACACGCTCACCCAGGAAAGGCGGTGTGATGCCTTCCCGGAGTGAAAAGAAGCTGACAACCAACAAAATAATTCCCAAACCACAGTTGCGCAATTTTCATGGATGTAGCTGAAGAGCACGCGGGGAAACTGCTGCGTTGCCGGTAAAGGTACAGTGGTGAACACTCAACTCCATTTTTTTATTCTTTTTGCAGAAAGAGCCAAATCGACAAATCCAAGAACCACACATTCGGAAGTGCGATGGCGGACAGCTTGACCCAGACCTTGGCAGACCAACCACGCGAAGTCGTCACGTTTACTTGTACTGCTTCAGACAAACAACCCTCATCAAGTCTACCGGTTTGGGTAAAATATGGATACACAATTACAACACACTCCTGACACGTTCCTGCAAAACAGATAACAAATGTTACCAATAAATAGCAGCTTTATGGGCATTTGAAGCCCAATTACGTCAAACATTAATCGAGACGAAGGCACGAATTCTTGCCTCTCTATTTGTTCGCCCACATTTACCTTGCCCACTTTTCCAACCCAATTATCAACATTATTTGCAAAATTATCAAAAATTATCTGCAAAATCTTATTGGGCCATAAATCTTGACAGTTTAATGTGGTGGATACTTCATGCGCCCATTGTTATTATCTTATAATCCTTCCTGAAGAGGCTTTTCATGGATGCAATATGCAGCGCTAAAAGCTTCGTTTTATTAATATCTGCGCATCACGCTCGTTCAGAGAAGCTTGATCCAAAATCAAAACAGGCATCCGCTATAATTACTGTCAAAAGATGCAGCGTGCGACCTGCAAGGAATCCCTGCATCTGATCTACAATTAAAGCCATCAGGGAGAAAAGTAATTTGCATTTATTCTTGTTGCCATGGCGATGTCTGTCATTAAAGTTTTTCAATTTCCTGCCGTGTCATATTATTGGCGATTAGGTTTCGCCGCTAGCTCCTAGAATACAATGGCCAGGCACAGATGGGGTATGTGTGCACGTGCATTAAGGCGTGCGTCCCTGCACATAAGTGGCTCAATCCCGCGCTGTAACAGGAGGGAACCCTGCTGAGCCACTGTGTTACCTGCCATCAGCATCCCCTCCTCACAGGCGAGGCAATCCTACAAGTGCACCCGCAAGCAACCTCTGCCTGACATCTTCCAGGAAATGCCTAGAACTCGCCCTGAGAGGGTCCAACCCAATTTCTCAAGGCTGACATCAACGAACGCCACTAATCACGGGTCTTTCTGGTGGCACCAGAACATTACATCCTTCACCTAAATCACCACAACGATTCCATTTTTACGACTTTCTTGCACACAATGCGAACATCACCAGCTCCCGGAGTGAATGTGTTACCAGATAAGGCAGGAATTTTGCAAATAAATGTCACACAACCGCGCTGGGTGTGTCTGTTTGTACCGGGGACTTTCACAAATTACATTCGCCTTCTTGTCTGCAAAACGAACACAACAACAATGGCGTTGCCTGGAAAATTTCCAGGTTCCCGGAAAATGAATACGACACACTTGCACGTTCGTATATGGTGATGCAAGTCACACGCGGAAAATCTGTGACGCGACACCAGCAAAAGCGGTTCATCAACAAACGCACGACATAAAACACGCGCACAATGTGGTTTTCTTCCAAAAAAGGAGCGATTGCTGCCAGGGTTGACTTTTTCCCACCACACAACAGGACAGGCCATTCATGGGAACAGTACAAACACCAGCTCGAATAAAACAGTTTGAAGTCATTCAAAACATTCTGGTGTAATGCGCTGCTTCATATGTTGATAATTGGCCTTTAGCAAAACCGAGAAATGATCAAACTTGAACCTGATTGTCATGAAGCACGCCCAGCTCCTAGAATTTCGTCATCATGAGTTCGCCTCAACGATCGTGCAGACAGACAGTCTTTGGTTTCTTAACATCACAAAAGGCGTGTCTGACTGAAATATCCGAATGATATTAATCACTGGGTTCTTCCCTTCCACCAGATAATGGACCCAATGATTAAGTTTGAGTGCACTTCCTCCCGATACTATTGCATTAGTAGCGGATCCAATTAGACGTCCGCAGACGTATGTACGAGTAATTAGCCGCAATTAAAGGCTTTGTGGCCGCGGAAGCCGAACCCAGAGAAGCACGTCTCGAGAAGCAAGGGAAACGCCAACTTCTCTGCGGAAGAAGGGCGCTCCCAGCGGGGATATTTCCCCTCCCCGACTGCTAATCCTCACAACACTGATGTTTAATGCGAGTGAGGCAAAACAATGAGCTCTTTATTGTTGCGGAGGATTCTTCTTACGTAACTGTGGGCCTTAATTAAGAAGCTGTCACAGCGATGAACTCTGATACAGAAGCCCCGACATCTCCATCGATCAGCAATAAATCAGCCCAAGCAGTAAATCCGGTCAACAAGTTTCACGACGAAAAAAACAAACACTGGAGTAACGCTCTTTCGGGCATCGACTCAAAAAAAGCACTGACAACAGGTCTGTCAGTGACATTCGGCGCTTGTGTCCGCAAAGGCCTCGACAAAGTTCAGAATCAAAGGTTTTTGGCATGTATTCCTCTGATGCACATCTGACCTTGGGTCCTGGGTGCAACCCTGCCGCCCAGAAATCCTGCAACAGCTGATTAATGCAACGACAATGGCCCTGGGGCTCGTGTACCCCTTTCCCCTGGGAGCCAACCCCACCCATCAACTTTGCCTTATCATTGCTACAACCTAAACTATTATGATCCAGGCAAACGCAGCTCCGGCTGCCAGGCACCTCAGCTTCAATAGTTTATTACTTTCTGTACGAAGATCGATCACGAAGTGCACGACGAGAAGCTATATTATAAAAACATGAGCTCATCCAGGATCCAGCTGCAGAGGCGAGGCGCAGAGACCACTTGCAGCGTGTAATCTGCGTGTTCAGAGATGCCTTCCTACCAGCGAATAAATCCTTATCTCGCGACCATATTATGGCAAGGGATGCAAGCCAAGTACATTTGGGAATTTCAATTTCTTGTCAAGTAATGCAAATGCACCTTCTCCGTTTGGTATATCTTGCAAGGAACAAAGCACTCGTGCACAAAAGCTTGGGAGTCGTCATTCCCAGGTGTCGGCGTCGACAGAATGGAGCTCAAACGCGTCAGACTGAGGAGCAAACAAGCGGCACCTGATCTCGGCACACAGGTTGTTGAGCCTTCACCGCAGTTTCAGTCAATATTTCTGTCAACGCGCAGTGTCTCAGGTCGTCTTCAAAGGACAACACATTTCCTTGAAATGGGGAAAAGCGAATTCAAAAACGTTTTCCTTGTTGCGTGCTGCTCGTACATCTCGTTATCAAGCAGCGCTGGTGCTGAAATCTGATACCAGAATGATTCATCAACCCAGCTCTGCCTTTGCTTCTCCAGGAAAACCCCGCGCATTGAAAACAACAGCAAAGGGCGGAAGAACGCCATTGTGAGAGGACGCCGAAGCCCTGACAGCTTTACCAATTAGTGTGAGGCACGACATAATCCTCAGAGCTGATCAACCTGCTACTTTTCATGTGAAGGCCCAGCATTTATGCGTTTATGGCTATTTTCATCCCACCCCGAGATCGACACACGCCGAAAAATATATTGCTGCCGTAACCCTATCGCAGGCCCGAAGGCAGTTTCCAGCAAAGAAAATTGAACTTTTATCTAATTATTCTGTTTCCATAGCAACCTGATTAGGCACAATGGTCGCTATTTACACCGTGGGGTTGGCAGAGCTGTAAGTGTCACTGCACGCACTCTCCATCCCAGCTATTGTACCCTTTCATGATCTGCCAGAATTAGATGCACTACATCATCTCTGTATCATCTCCGGAGCACCACTAAAATCTACGCTCCCAGCTTTAATTATAATCACCCCGCCAAAGAAATTTACAGTGGCGCTGATAATAATGTACGTTAAGGGACTCTGCATTATCCCTTGCGTCTCGTAGGCTCTTAAAAGTAATACCTCGCCCTCTGTTAGTGGCAATCTTCCACGATAGGGGATCCTTGACTGCAGATCAGAAGCAGCTCTGTGAAAAACACTCCACACACATCTTCCTCCATCACTTTGAGGCACAAGATACACTTGCAAAAAATTATTTCTCTGCCCTTGAATTTTCAAAATGGAAGGTAAATCATCGTGTCGGCATCTTTACGTTCGTTCGAAATCAAAGCACGCGTCCGTTGACAATGCAGCTTCATTTCTCGAGGAAGAAATGGTGTTAATTGGAATATCCCGTGATGAATTCCGCAATTATTTCCTACGCCATGTAATACGAGGCAGAAAATTTAAGTGACCGATTGGCTGTCGTATTTCAAGAATGACAAATTTGAGTTGCTCAGATCTTTGTGTGATGAAAGACCAATAGCAATACAAGATTCTT
>JAAUXT010097050.1_pt1 | contig 20635 bp, 17 predicted proteins | sample 7278171 | NCBI WGS metagenome assembly JAAUXT01 (sample SAMN14350112, study PRJNA611818) | marine sediment metagenome | isolation source: surface marine sediment (1.8m) | place: French Polynesia: Moorea | collected 2018-08 | reverse complement strand
CTGTATAGTGTGTGATGACCTCTGAAGATGGCTCAAATGGGCTGAAAAATGGATTTTGATGGACTGATGGGTTGTGAAAAGTTGGAAATTTTTTTCAACAGATCGTGAATTCCTTTTCATGGTAGTTTAGCAAAGTCATTACAACTAACTTGGTGGTATTCATTTGTGGATCAATTATGTTTAATTTTTTCAGAATCACAAAAAGTGCATTTTTAACTTTTTTATTTTTGGATAAATTTCAACTTTGGTTGCCGATTCTTGGAGGGTATGAATGGGGCAATCTTTGAGATATGGGTTTGGAGGTTATGGGTGATGTCACCTGACTGCACACGCCCCTGTTATCGCTCACTGCGTGGGTGCTGCCATTTGCAATGTTCGAATCACCGCAAACTCCATGGAGTTATTTTTTGTTGGTTGAAAGTCAAAATGTGATTTTTTGGATCAAAATGTGTTGTGCACTGTATAACAAAATTGTACAAAGTATCAAAATGTTTGTTGTAGTAATGGTGGAAGGTATTGGTGGTAGATGATGCCCAAGGGATTGGAAAAATTTTCCTGTCCCAAGTGGCAGGACATATATAAGGCACACAGTGTGACTGCCATCTTGGATTTTATGTCAGGAGGTAAACTGAATCATGGCCACAGCTCAGCCCTAGAGGGTTTCATGCAGCAACTTCAAGCAGGTACACTTGTCTCATCGTCCCGCATGTCCACGAGTGAAACGGTGTATGTATGCAGGCCACACAGTACAGCAGCCATCTTGGATTGTGTGTGTGTGGGGGGGACTCAACTATCAACCATGGCCAAAGTGTGTGGAGATCAACTGTGAGCGGCAGAACGAGTCGTGTCCACAACATTTTACAGACCGATTGTCTTCAAATAAACTTCTTATTGAAAGCGACAAGGCGGATTGCTGTTGGGAGTATGTAAATATAAAATGCAAAGAAACTAATGCCTGTAATGTGGGGGCAGCCATTGTTTGTTTACTTGGTGTTGCATGACGGGAAATTTTCGACCAATCAGAGGAGCCGATTTCACTACAATTTTTAAATTTCATGAAAGGGAGCACGGAGCAATCACCGAGCAGATTTTTCCTCTAAAATGGAGAGAAAACGGTAAGAGACACAATTTCAAACAAGTTCTGCCAACTTTCAGATGTGCAGATACTTTCGACATCTAGCAGGTGCCGAACTGCTGTCTACAGATTCTTGATTTCGAAGACGTCAATTGACCAGACCTGTCTTTGATTTTCAAATCCGCTCGTAAACTTTCAGACATTAGATACAGTTGTAGATCTGGATCCAGAGTCTGGACTCTGGAGATCTATTGTCTGCCTGCTCGTAGATTCTGCAGTTCTTGATTTGTCTACTTTCGAAAGCAGGCAGGTGCCAAATCAATTGGCGTCTCGATTGTTGATGCCAATGAAGCTCGGCAACAGATGCCAGAATCTTGATCTTCATTTGGCTTCAAGGATTTAGCTCAGGAAAATCTGGATCCATGTTGATCTCAATCTGGTTGCACCCTGTGGTGATTCCACAACTCGAACAGAATTCAGATCCAGTTCTTTACATTCCTCATGTTCTGAAAATGAGTTGCCAGCACAGGTCACTTGATCGAGAGGTAGGTCCGGTAGATCTAGATCCAGGTCTGCTCACAGATCCAGATCTAAGTCTTTGGTCTGGATAAAACCCGACAGAAAAGTATCGATCACTTGGTGAGATTTTGTGTCCACGCTGAGGAGCAGCATAGACCTCCGGTTGCCTTTTGCTGAAGAACGTAAGGGGTGGGGGGCAGCTGTTTCACGGGAGCACACACCAAAACCGGGTGAGCATTGTAGCTTCCAAAGAAACCCCAGACTGACCTGTCCTCAGATGTTGACAGATCTTCGCTTTGTTTTCTCAGGCACGATGAGCTGAAGCAAATAAGGCAGGAGCTCGACGAAATATTGGACACAGCTTTGAATTACCTGATGGATATCTGGGATGAGATCGGAATCAATGGAGATAGCAGGGAGGATCGCACCAAGGTGAGTACGAAATTGCACATGAAAAGCCTCTGGCAGCTGTGGCACACTGTCAAGCAAAGAGATTGAAAGTCAAACCTGCAAATCGAAGTTCGGGCAAAATCGAGTTTGCAGTGGAAAGGCGGGGGGAGGGCGCTTGTTGATTGTTCTTCGTTTGTTGTTCATGGCAATTCCATTTCATTATTGACCCGGCTTTGGAAGCCTTTACTGTTTGGCCCATGTGAAGCCATGATGTTGAAGCTGTCAGCTTCCCTGAATCTTAGCCCTTTGCTGGACCACCGTATTTCGTTTCTTCAGGTGGTGGCAAAACACGTTCGAGATCTTCTGGCTGAAATGGTGGAGGATGAAACGAAACTGAAATCTCAGTTGATCATCCGCGTCAAGACTCGAGAGAAAAAGCTGGACGAGTTGTGTGAAGAACTGGATGAAGAACCACCCGAGGTTTCAGTTTAAATCCCCGTATTCGTTTTGCTTGTTGGCACCAAATGTTACGATTTTCAATGAAGTTTGCTCCCTCAAAAGCTTCTGGACATCTGAATGAAGTGCTCGGAAATTATTCTGCAAGAATTGGGGATAATTTTATTTCGGCAGATGTTTGCTTTGTGTTTTGTAGCTTCCTCACGGACTATCCATGTTGCATCGGGACAAAAAGCTCAAAGCTGAGATTGATAAACTGAACAAAGAGAAAGACTGGAGGATGAAGCGGCTGAAGGACTTGAGAAAGGACGACAAGGAGCTGTGCGAAATTTTGTTCAGAACCCCTTACTACATACCCACAGGCACTGTCCCCACTTTAGACCAACTGAGAGACCTGGAGCGACATGTTAAGACTCAAGAAGAAGAAAAGGTAACACCGATGTCTGGAATAGAGTCTCTAGCGAGAAGCACAATGTTATGCTTCACTTGAGCATCGTGGTGTGCTGAATGTCAATCGCAACGCGTCCAGTTTTGAGCCTTGTCTGTTTGCAGGAGAGACGCACACGCCAGTTCCTTTCTGACAAAAGCAACATTGTCAAACTTTTGGAAGAACTGGAGCAGGACCCAGATACCAGCTTCGAAAAGGAGATTCTCTGTGAGCCAGAGGAGTCGTTCTTGTTGACTGAAGAAAATTTCAAGAAACTGCAGAATCTCAAAGAAGAGGTCAGCAGAAGTGACAGTGACAGAAAAAAACATTGGTTCTTGACAGCAGTATCCTGCTGAAATTGAAAATGCACAGCTGTGTCTGAAAGCTGTCAAAATTGTTTCAATTGTAGCTTGAAGGAAAGATGCAAGAAAATTTTTCTGAGGCTAAAATTCTACGCGAGAGGATGGAAACACTTTGGGGCAGATTGCAAATCTCTGAATCAGACCAAGCGGTGTTCAACGCCAGATGCGCGGGATTCAGACCGAAGACAATCAAGAGTGTAAGTGGCCTTTCGTATGACCGTGAGCTCCAAAGCGTCCGAGTTTGTAGATTTGTTCTTTGTAACCGTTCACCCTGTTGCAAAGTTTCTAAAACGTGTCACGTCAAATCAATTTTTAGTTGAAGACAGAGATCGAACGGTGCGAAGAACTAGTGATGGCGAATATCAAAGAAGTAATTGAAGCCGCCAGAAGGGAGCTGGATGAATGGTGGGACAAATGTTATTTTAGCCAGCAACAAAGGGAAGAATTCAAGGCTTATCACTCAGGTAAGCGCTGTTTTACTGTTCGACCTTGAAACATTTTTCTGACCCGACATATTTCGTTGAAGGCTCTGAATCTTTATTTTTTGCTCACGTATTTCGTTTTTCAGATCAGTTCAGTGAAGAATTATTGGAACTTTTTGACAAAGAAGTTCAGAAAATGAAAGAGCATTACAAAAAATTCCAAACTCTGTTCGAGAAAGTCGCAGAGCGGCAGAAGTTGTGGGCTGAATATTTAGTGTTTGAGGTGAGCATCTCAATGTAATCCGTTTGCCTGCCTGCTGTGACAGCTTTGTGTCAAAATTAGGTTCTGTTCTTTCGAAGGGAAACTGCTGATCTGAAGGTCACACTTCTGAATTTCAGAGAAAAGCTGCCGATCCGAACAGATTTTTCAACCGAGGTTGCGGTTTGTTGAAAGAAGAGAAAGCGAGAAAGAAGCTCATGAAGGACTTACCAAGAGTAAGCACTCCATTGCATCGGTTCTGTTTTGAGTTCGTTCAAAAAACTTCAGCTGTCGTTTGAATTCTTGAACAAAAATGGAAGACAAATGCTCTCCTTGCAAGACTAAATTTCTTGGAACCTGAGGAAGTCCCTTCATCGTGAGTGAGAACTTGGGCCTGACCTCGCAAGTGTTCTTTCTGGAAAGAGTTCGTGCCAAACAGCTTGAAAAGCTTTGCGGGTAGGAACGGTACATTTTCCAAAGCGAGAAGTGAGCAGTCGGGTTTGGGGGCTTCCAAAAAGGTTATTATTGACTTGGAAACAAACCCCGCCCCCCCCCCAGCTCAGCTTCCGGGTGAAAAATTGTTACTCAAGCAATGATCAGCGTTCTGTTCAATGCCTTCGCGTTCTTGTTCTTTTGCTGACATTCTCGGCTTCCGTGGAGTGGGGCAGGCTTTTGCGACAGGCGTGTAGTGAAAGAAAAACATGTTGCCTTGTTGCAGGTTGAACAAGAGGTTGCGGAATACATAGAAGCATGGGAAAAGAACGAAGGACAAGACTTTTTGGTTGAAGGGGTTCGGTTCTTGGACTACATCAAGAGCCAATGGGCGAACTACAAAAACCAAAAAGAGAACGAGAAACAGCAGCGGGTATGTCTACGCTGTTTCGTTGTTCACACTTCAGTCACTGCTGGTTCTCAGTTCGGAGTTGAATACGTATTTCAAGCAGTCGTGTGTGTCGTCCTCTTGCAGCTCCAGGCTCGAGAGAAGGAGCGAGCAGAGGAAATGCTGTACGGCAGCCGGCCTGTCACTCCAGCAAAGCGCGGGCTCGTGAATGGGACCACGCCAAGTCGCACCCCAAAACAAAGAAAAGTAAGACACGAAGAAAATCGATGGAGTGGACGTACGTAGTTCGTGAGGTTAAACTGGCGACTTGACCCGACACAATCCCAATCTCCAAAACAGACACGGTAGCCACTGTCTTCATCACTGGGAAGGTTGGACAGTCTGCACCTGTTACTTTTCAGCTGCACGAAACTCCTGGTCGAAAGACTCCCATGTCGGCCAGTCGGTTGGGAAAGTCAGTCAATCACACCAGTGTCTTCATGTCGCCATACTCTGGGCCCAAGTCTGCTTCAAAGTCAACAAAATCTCGGGTGAGTTGCGCCAAAACAGTTTTCACGTTCGGTTCACAAAGTTAGAATCAGAGTTCCTCCAGCCTTGAAGTCTCTTTCAGACAAAGACGGTTTTGTTCAACTGTTTGTGGTGAATTGTTTGATTGAAAAACTTCACCATCGAGTTGTTGTGAAATGTGCGTGGCAAGTTTTGCAAACAAAAATTGATTTGTTTTTGCCCTGTTAGATCTGGGACTCGAGCAGTACTACCTCTTCTCGTAGCAACACAACCACTAGTTCGAGTTGGACACCGATAAGATGGCTGAGATAGCTTGTATAGCGTCATCTTTGTTTGTTACTGGCTGTAAATGTAAGTGGATGTCACAGATATGTTTTTGTTTTCTTTCAATACGCGTGCAGACACCTCACCATGGCACGCGAAAGGCCCTGGGAGAGAGAAATGGGACGAATGACACGATATTCTCACAGACAACAATGAGTGGATTCGGAGGCAGCGTACAGTCTCTTCACACGCAGCCTGACACCAGCTTAGCTTCTGTCGGGGGTTACAATGAGTTTGCAGTTAGTATCCCACTCAATTCCACATTTCTGGGTGATCCAGGCGTACCGTTGTTACTGCGATGCACACCCTCGTCTTCGTCTTCTGCACAGTCGACTCAAAATCAGGTAACAAGAACGCGACAGAACTTTCTTTGCACACTTGATGTGACATAATTTACGCTTTGGTAATTTTTACACTGTCTTCAGCCATGGATGTTCTTTTCGGGTGCAAAGCAACTAATCCAACAATTGTGCATAGAATTTCGCTCGCAAACTTGTCACTGATTTTGAGCTGGGGTATTCTTTTGAAGAGAGTTAGTTCCCTTCGTGGTGCGTGACGCTACAGTGAACACAAACACACTCACGGTAGTTTGTCGCTTTCCGCGACAAACAGGTTTTGGTGTCAAACTCGAGAAACGCTTGAGAAACACTTTTGGGATGCAACAAGAAGAATGTAAATGAAGTTTTGGACGAAAGATACTCCAATCCAACTGGAGGATAAGAAATGGATGTTCATATCATCCCTAATTGTTCAGGTTTTGAAACTTTGACAAACTTACTCGTGTTTTTTTGTTCATGTAGGGTCACAGCCACTAATTTGAGAAAAGATGTGTTTGGTATGTATCAAACTGCTGCGGTTTTTGCCTTCACGAACACATTACACTGCAAAAATGTATTGAAGGAAATCACCCAGGTTGATGGAAAGTAAAGAAGGCTGAATATTGAAACTAAATTTGTTTCAGAGATCTGTTACATTTCACGTCTCACGCTGAACATTTCGTGCTTTTTCCAGATCGGCTTGAACTCAACGCAAAAAATGAATTGTCGCAGTAGCGTCGTGCCGAGGTCGAGGCCAGCTTACTTTTGATTCATCGTGAACCAGGTGTGACCGAAACTGAACCTCAAGTGCCTTGCAGGCAGAAAGAATACAGCCATCGATTGCACTGCTTGACTGTTGTGCAGAACTCAGATGTACGCCGTGTTAGTCACAGGTGTTGCGGATCTACAAAATATCTGTTTCGAGTCGTTGTATCCTGGCGCAGGACATCAGGCGACCGCCGTAGTTCTTTGCTAATCATGTGCGTTATTTAACTCTGTAAATGTTTATCGTCTGTGATGACTTTGTCTTATTTATGTTATGTTTGCCACACAAATAGTCAGCAGCAGGGACACTAATTGGGCTAGGCTGGGGTGTTGCTTGTTTGATGTCCCTTGCAATCAGATTCTGCACCAGTGTAACATGCTTTGCTGTGTAAATCTATTCTTCAATTGGCATCAGTTGGAGACCAAGTAGAAAGAAGCGTGCGTCCTTCAGCTGTGTAAAACATTGCCCACATTTGGCGAGTTTCTTGCAGAAACAACAGAGCAAGCGCCGTGATGTGAATTTTTTTACTATCTCGAGGGATCAGTTGAGACGGCAGTTTTTGATTTGTGCACGCAAGTCAGACAACAATGCTTGCATATTTTCACAGTTTGGCCCGACTGGAGTGATCCGATCGTGTTGAAAACACAATGACTTCTGACGGCACTGCTTGCTTGGTCACTGTTCTCTGGAGACACGCGCGCACAATCAAGAACAAGTTTTCACCAAACAGACGGGGTGACTGTTGTGAATTCCGTGCCCTTTTTTTGTGTCAATCGCATACACACACACTTTCACACAATCCTACAAAAGACTTTTCCCGTTTCTGTGCGCGAAACACTGCTGCCTGTAATGGTTTGTACGTGTTTGTAAATAAGAAGCCATTCATTCATCCTTTTCAATTGTGTATTTATTCGGTACGAAGCAAAAGGCCGCACATAGACAACCTCGCGAAGCTGAGCCGGTTGGTGTGAGAAAGCAAACGAACTTGCCTTTGTTGCAAATCCCACAAATGCAAACGGTTGTTCGTTTGACAAGCTGCAACAGCAAAAACACTCGGTAGACACGCCAAATCGGTGACCATCCATCCCCCTCACCAAAAAAAGAAAACATGCTGCGTCGCAAACAAAATTTGCCAAACCAAGATTCGATGCTTCCGCAGGGTTCCCACTCGCCTGCCCAATCAAAATTCCCTTATTTCAAAACAATTTACCCTGACCTTTTACATACTTGTGGAGAAAAAATCACAGCACTAGATCTACCAATTGAAAAGTACGCAAACTATAAAAATTAAATTTTGTGGCCTCCACTTACTGTGGGATTTTTTTTTTTTTTTTTGAAAGTGAGGTGGTTTATGTTATGTTTTATCACCCAAAGAGGTTGTTCGTTTGGTACACACTCAGCTCGTTGGGTTTGAGTACGTAGTTATTGTTGACCTCATCCTGAGTTTTCCTCACTTCCATTTGTTGGAGTGGGGAACACCTTGTATCTTTGCACTTCGCTGTTGGCATGAAAACCACGTCAGACCGAATGCACAAGAATGAGATTCACAGAGGGAAAGTTCCGGATTCACGCGCAACGATCTCCCACAACTCGACTCACACGTACCGCGCAGTGTGGTGGCTAAAACGGCTTGGGGCATTGACCTCTTGATCGAGGCGTTCCAAACAAATTGGATCGACCCTGGTGGAGTAAGTCCGTGTTCTTCAGATGTTCACATGTCCATCGCACATTTTCCGAAACTGCCATCCCAGGCATCCTTCTGTTGCTGTCGTTCTCGGCGCCGCTTCTCTGAAATCATAGAACGGGGTGTCGTCAAATGATCATGCCCTTTCCCAATCTTAATTCACACCTGTTTTCGGGCTGGGTGTAATGTTCTGCGTCATGGTGCCATGCACCCAGTGTGAAAATGGCACATGAAGTGCGCACTAGGAGCAAAAGTTGAGTGTCTTTGCATTTCTGAGCAGTCCTACAAAAATCACTCCGCTTGACTGGCTCGTTGGATTCAGCCTCTGCTTGACCAACCTTTGGCCTCCCTGAGTTTTCGTCGCTCCTCGTCTCGCTGCTCGCGGGTCGCGGGTGACTTGATGCCCAGAGCTCCGGCCACCAGGCTGCGCGCCACGGCCGCCGTCGTCTCCGGTCGCTCGCGGTACGGCTCCAAGAACACTGCAGACAAAAGCAACTTCAATTGCACTTGCAAAAGGGGTGGTGGAGTCATACTGATGCAGAATTGAAGATTTCCGCCAACAATGAGCAGCCAAAGAAACAAAATTCACGATTTGAAAGACACGTCTTTCAGGCAAGAAAATTGTCGTCCTTACTGGCACATTTTTTGGCTTTCTGCTTCGTCTGTCTGGAAGCTTGTGAAATTGGTCGGACTTTCATCAGCGGATGTTTCATTCCCATCACAGCACGAGCTGCAATATCACAAACACTTCAGTTGCCCTAACAGCTCATTCCTATGCAGACGGGTTTCTGTCTGGAGCTGACAATTCTTCACCCTACCGGCGATTGCACTTGGGAAAATTCCAATGGCATGATTGTCATCGACCCACTTGATGTCGAAACCTCGTTCCCTGAAAGGACACAACCGAAACAAACCACCACCATTCATTCAACGGAACGAAACATAGTTGGCAGTCCCACGCCACGCCAACAAGAAATTGTTCAAGCTCACTTGTACTCTTTGAAGGCGACGAGGAGGTCTCTTGTGATAAGTTCTGTCGGGAAGTCATAGATTTCTATCAGGTGTTCGAAACCTGAGACAAAGAATAACACGAGTTCACTGCTTCACCGTTTCGGAATGATTTGAAATGAAAGACAAGACAAAAGCATTTTGAGAAAAAGCCGTTGCGGGACTTCGAGAACACTGCACTCACTTGGATCATCCAAATCTGGGTCTTTGGGCTGATAGTTGTAGTAATCAAACTGAGTCTTCTGAATTTGAACTTTTCCAACAGCAGACGTCAGCTGAAAGAGAGAACAGAAATGTTGCGTTCTTTGCACGGAACGGTGGAGTTCAAACTCGCGAGATGTTGGTCATTTGTAATTCGTCCAACTGTCACTGCCGGAAGAACTGACCTCTTCCATCAAAGTCGGATCGAGAGCGTCTCCCTCGTCAGTGAAGAGAGTGTCCCACGTATCAGCATCATCTTCTGCCTCATCAACGGAACTCTTTTCAATTGCAGCGTCTTCCGCCTGAGGCACTCCAGTTTCAGTTGGCTTTGAATTGTCCACTTCAACGGTTTTGGTTGAAATTCGGTCATGAATTGTCTCGTCCTTATGGGTTACAGGAGTCACGTGAGCTGAAACGCTTGCAGTCTCTCTTTCACTCTCTGAGGTTTGGACTTCTGCGGCACCAAAGTTTGAGTCTGCTGTGGAAATTTCACACGGCGAAGATTTTGGGCACATTGGCTCTTCAGGGATGAAGTCTGAAATTATTTCAGTCGGCTGGGACATTTCATCCTCACCCAAAGACTTTTTTCGTTTGCTTAGCTTTCCCTGTGTCTCTTCTGATCCGTCTGGTGTTTCGTATTCAGGCGCTGGAACGCTGCACGTGCTGTGATCTGTGTCACCTGCATTTTCGAAGAGAGTTGGTGGTGCTGACGATGACACACTGACGACATCTGTTATTGGGTCACAAAGCCCAGGCGATTCTCCAGTCGTTTGTTCTCTTGCACCCAGCTGTTGTGAATTCTCTGGGTCCACCATCACACTGTTCTCGGAGAAAATTTCTTGCACTGATTCCCAAACATGTTCCACACCAGCAAACTTGCCAGAGCTGGTTTCTTTGTTGCCTTCGGGTTCGGTACTTGGACTGTCGTAGAAATGCATTTCTTCATCCCAAGTACCACTGGCATCAAAAATATGTTCTTCTTGCCCAAGCTCGGCTGGCGAAATTGAAGCGTTGGGTTCTTCCATGTCGACTGCTGCTGCATGTGTTTCATTTTGGACGAGATGTTTATCCACATCCTTTCTCGGTCTCTTGGATTTGTGTTTATGCTTCTTGTGATGATTCTTTCCATCTGGTTCGCCACTGCCTGCTGTCTCTCGCGTCCGTTCTTTGTTTTTGTGCTTCTTATCCTTTGTGACATCTTTATGCTCTTTGTCAGTCTTGGTTTCACTTTTCTCACCACAAGCGTTGATAGCTTCCTTTTGATCAACACGAACATTTTCTGCCGGTTCTTGCTGCTGACGCCTTGCTTTTGGGACATACACTTCCATTCTTGCTTTGGGCTTTCGGGATTTGTGTCGTGCATCTAGGTCGCTGCTGGTTGTGTCCTGAATCGGGACTTGGACATCACTCGTTGCTACCTTTGGTTCCGGTGAAGGCTGCGAGCGCCTGGCTCTTGGAACGTAGACTGCGACGTCGGGATGTCGATTTTTACTCCTGCGGGACACCAAAACAAAAAGACTGCACGCTTCCACACATTTAAGCTCGGAAAACCAAACACGCACGAGTTGTTAGCTGTCTGCAGAATATCATCTCACCTGGGTCGACCTTGCTTGTCTGTTGAAGGTCCTTTACCGTCGCCCCTTCGTGTCGTGGACATTGACGAGCTTTTCGAGACGTCGTTGCTTGAACTGCAGACGCCTGCGCTGCTCACATAAATGGCATCACCATCATGTAGAAGTAATGCTTCGTTCCGTTCGCAGTGCAACCGCACAAATTTTGTGAACTTAATTTCACTTTAGTCATCAGTTACGATCTTACTGTTTGCTGGAACACCCTCCAGATCGTCTGGAGTTCGAATTCCAGTGTGCTCCCGGAAAATGGTCGTCATCTGGACCCGTGAGACCCCAACGCTGAGAAGAGTCGGTCCCTTGCTTTCGAGATATTATTTCCTCTGCTTTTCCTCGTTCATCAGACATTGCTATTGTCCTGGAAAATCAGTTTTGTCGAAATTGATTTGTTTGGGCCTGTCAGCCAACTTTCTTTCGTGAGTACGAGGTACGGCCGGGACGAATGAAATGTTCAACTGTTCAGCTTCTTCGTTTTGTCCAGAGCTGGGCAGTTCTGTTGTGAGTCCACCAACCTGAGTAAAACAGCTTCGTGGCACACAACAGTTCTCCGTTCTTCGTCCTCCCCAATTGAGAACGTACACAAGGTGTGGAAATCTTCCTCTACCGTCTTGTGGATGAGGAGACGGTGGTAGTTATTCACTGGAGGAAACACCAGAACTCTGCAAGATACGTGTATGAAAGTTCGTTTTCGCTCGTCTTCAGGATTTCGTTTTGGAATTTCAAATTGTTTCATATGCTGGTTTGTTTTCTGTTTCCGGAGAGGACAACAGACATGGCTTTTCGTACCTGCCAATGTCTGTGCTCTTTACGAAATGAGCAACATCAGCCGTTACGAACTGCACGAAATCTGCATCCTCAGCGCTGAGGTAGCGACCATCCAGAAACACAGCCAGCGTGAAGAAACTCAGTCACCTCTGTTCCTGAGAATTCGAGTGTGATATTTGAGAAGTTGTGGACCACCCCATTACTCCAGCTCGAATTTGGATAGACACAGAATCCCTCCGAAAACAACATTTGAACTCATTCCGGATTTCGCGAGAACGTGGAACCGACCTCAATGAGCGAGGGTTTTATTTGAGCCTGAGCACCTTGTATTTCTTCTGTCATTAAAATACAAACCATCACATCACGAACACCTTGATGTGTATCATTCACAAACTTTAGGTGCTAAAGGTAGCTTGCCAGTGACATTCGAAGCAGTTTCAAACAGAACGACAACTTCTTTTTCGACAGCGCTTGTGAAGATTACACATGACGTCATCATTTTCTGTGTTGTCACTAAAAATAGGCGAGGGGATTGCGCGAGTTGTCAGACATGGGACAAGTTTCGGATTTGTTTGGGGACAGAAACCACAGATCAGGCAGGTCATTCAATAAAACTGAGGACCAGGTAATTCAATAAAACTTTGCAGATTGTTGAAACCAGCTTCGTGCGGCATCAGGCCTTCTGTTGTTGGCGAGATGTCTCGAACCATAACACGTGTGTTGTGGATTCATCCAGATTTCTGGACACTCGGGTCTGGATCTTAATCCCTCTGCACATTTGGGAACTCCACACTGTTCATGTGACACCGACATCACTGATCAGTTTCAAAATTGCTATTTTTTCATGAGCGTCATGAGAACAGAACGACGATTCTCAATTCCGTGAAGATTCTAAGAGTTCACACGGTTTGCTGAAACGTCCTGACGTGTTCAGTTCCGAACTTCAAGTTTGTGTCATAAACTCGCAAGTCGTGATCGAAAGACGAAAAGCGCAAGACTGAACACGTGTGGCGACTCCAATAGACAGATACGTGTTCAGTCTCTCACTGATTTCTTTTCGTTCAGGAATGGACACGATGTTCGACGTCGCGCTGAGCAGTGAGGCCTTTACGTCGGACAGGAGTCGAGACACTTGCCTCGGAGCTGTCGTTCTGTCGCCAAGTTCGAGCCTGAATCAGCTGAGGAGCCACATTGTGTGCCATCTCTCTGCTGTGCCAACCGACTTTTGCTTCCTGTCCTCCAGGGGGTAAGTGCTGTTTGACACGACAATTTCACGCACACACCCACACACACACACACACACACACACACACACACACACACACACACACACACACAGAGAGAGAGAGAGAGATGTGTTTCATTGCAAAACACATCGACGAGAAGTCTCTGTTCCTCACTTCAGGTCGCAGCTGAACAAATTGCAGGAAGACACGATTCAAATTCAGGATGTTCTGACTGACGAGCGAACTGTACGGATTCAGCGAATATTTGGTGATTCATTTTTGTTCGTCAAACAAATATTTTCCGTCTCTCCAAGTTCTTGGCCTTGAAAGAGAGGGCGTGCACCTGTTTTTGCAACGGACGAAAACATGAACAAAAACATGTGACCAATATTTGCAAAGTTATGGCTCGAATCGCAGTACTATTTTGCCAACGGAAAAGTGTGTTTCAGTTAAACATAGTTGAAACATTGCCTTGTTCATTGCGTTTTCAGAGAAACCGCGAGTGGGGTTGAAGATTCAAAATGGCTTCGCTCTTGGTTTCGTGTTCATTGACCACTCGAGTCCAGTCAGTGTTCTTCGAGAGGCAGTGCAGACCCAGGTACGGGACTGGATTGCATTTCTTCGGAGACCCAAAGAGAACAAACCTGTAAACATTAAACTTTTGGTATTTGGTTCACAAAGAAATGGACGGATGCTCGAAGTTTGGATGCAGGACTTGAACTTTTTCACCTGACTTTGGACAGCCATTCATGTCAGTCGTGCCGATAGGTCAAAAGAATGTGGCTGTTCTGAGTCGGCCACAGCCAACTTGCGCTTTGATCTTGCCTGGAAGCAAAGTTGGCTCAAATCGCACATCATACGTTTGTTGTGAACCGACAGCTACTCCCGCCTGCAAGCGTTTGTCTTGACCCTGCTGCAACATTAACGGCCTCCTCGCCCGGATGTAAAAGGGAAGAGCAGGGTCTTTGTGAATGTTTTTGCAATGCTTCAGCGGGACACTCTCGTTGGGAGTGGTTGTTTAAGCCTTGCTTTGTTGTTTTGTTTGACAAGGCTGGAGTAGACATCATCTTTTTCCAGCTGGGACACATCTCCGGAACGGGCAATGTTGAATACCAGTTCCTTGACAGGAATTCGTGGCCCATCAGGAATCACCAGGAAGCTGACCTGACCGTCATTGACATCCTCGTGTGCGGGAGTGTCAGCATTGTGCCTTCAGTCTCATCGCCTTTCAATTCAAGCTGCGTTCTGACTGACGGAACTCACGAAACACAAGACAAACCACCGGCGAAGCGCAGAAGGTGGAATAACAAACACGTGATATCGTTGTTTTCATTTTGTTGCTGTGTTTGAAGGCTGTTTTGAGACATGCATGTTGTCTGCAGATTGTCGTTAGTACCACAGTTGACATTCACTTCCAACAAGGATCAGTTTCGAAGGGGAAGCCTCGACAGCACGGACAACGGGCAAGAGCCAAAACAGGTTGGAAGACATCTTCTTGAAATCAGTGTTTTGTCGACTAGATCTTTTCGAGATAATGTGAAGTCACTTTGACGTGTTCAGGTGCTGATCAGCTACGTGAGGGCAGAAGCAGCGCAGCACGCTTCCAGACTGAAATGCAAACTGGTTCGCCTGGGATTCAGTGTGTATCTGGTATGGGCCTCCTTTTCGTCGGAGTTGTGGCTGTGGTTGAAACTTTTGTGCTTTTTGTCTTTGATTGGTTTGATGAATGTTTGGTTCAAGGATGTGCACGAGATAAAGTCTGGAGTTGACTGGCAGGATTCTCTTAATTTCGCCGTCAGCAACTGCGAGGTGTTTGTGCCTTTGATCACCTCTCGATACGGAGAGACACAGTGGACCAACCGAGAGGTACGAAAGTGTAGATGTGTGGTCACGACGCGACCTCCACGCTACTTCATACGAGGCTGATTCCCTTTCAATGAATTTGAGGCTGTCTTTCCCTGGTTTGTCACGTCAGGTCAAATTAGCTGACGTGTTGGCGAAGGAGATCATCCCAATCTGCTTCCTGGATCACTGGCCGCCACGGTCCCTGGCAATACAGTTCGCCACGACGCAATACATTCCGTGGAAAACACCTGATGACATTCGACGAGGTTGGTCCAATTCGAACTTTTCGCATCATTTATTTTTCTCGTGACGTGTGCCCCAAAATTGCCTCAATTTATTCTTGGACAGCACAGCTTACTAATTCACACATGTCATTGTTTTGACACCTCGTGCAGAGGAGGAGAGAGGGAACAAAAACTCTGTGTGGGACATCAAGCACTGGGACGACGGGTGTGTCGCAGAGGCTGCGCGAAAGATTGCTGAGAAGATTGAGCTGAGTGAAAGACAGCTGGAAGACATCAGCGAAGACGACTTGTTGGATTCCAACGAAAACTCCACCCAAGTGCCATTGAAACGAAAGGTGGTGTTTCATGCAATGTTGATTTTGAGGTCTTTGTGTCTTTGCACGTGGCACTTCCTTCAAAATGATTTCCCTTTTCAGAGAACGTCCAGTTTGATCAACATGGAAGGACCGCTGATGGACAACTTGTCACAAAAATCTGCCAACGACAAATATCGTGTTGTCATTTCTGTCCATCCAAAGCAACACCAGTTTGTGAGTGCAGCTGTTGCGTCATGACAGCGTCTTTGTGTTTGAGTGACATTCTCATTCAATTCAATCTGGATTTTATTTTGCAGGGCATGGAGTTGAAAGCTTTGTTGGAAGGCCAACGTCACGAGGTTTGGTGCAGCAGTGAATCTTGCGACATGTCATCATTGCACAGCAATGGAGAATCAGATTTGTTTGACGACGACGGTACAAATTGCGAAGCAGCATTGGGTACTGCAGGAACGTCGGCTCCCATAACACGCAATGACTCCAGTAGTACCTATGGTGTGTGGTGCACTTCTTTCAGCAACACGTGTGGTTGTAGCTACATTCCATCTTCTGTGGGCCAACTTCGGTTGTTCCGACTTGTGTTGGGAATAGGTCTCGCTTGATTGCTAGCTGAGGAATGTGTCCTCGTGATCAATTTGGAGTTTCAAGCACTCGAACGCCATTGGTTGAGGAATGCTGCGCACGTGGAAACTTTTTGTGTTCTTTCGCAGATTTGTGTCTGTCTCAGACACTGAGTCAGCCCGTTGTGGAATTGGGTTCCAAGGACCAAGAGCAACAAAAGGTCTTCCAGGGAAAAGCGGACAACGCAGATGTTATCATCGTTGTGCTGTCCAAAGCTTTCGCAACATCGCAAATCTCACGACAACAGGTTCACAAATAAACAAATCTGCAACAGGTTGAAGCTGTGGAGGGACTGTGACCCCCTCAGCACAGCATCTTTTGCAAGAAACGCCACCTGTTCTGTTCAACAGGTGTTTTACTGTGAGCACCGGAAGAGAGTTATTCCTCTACGTTATGACGAGTTCTGTATGCCGACCTGGATGAGCATGCTCATCGGGACCGGCGTCATCGAGGTAACCTGGCGCACGGGACATATTTCCGATTCCTTCGCAACACATTCTGAGACTAACTGGCACGCTACTGCTCGGTGGTATCTGACTTCTTGGCAATGCCCCTGCGTGAAAAGCTCTACTTTCTTGTTCAGGAGCCGATTTGCGATGAAAAACAGTTGGTCTTTCAGGACGTGAAGTCCAAGAATTACCAAAAGAGTTTGCTGAAGCGACTGGAGTGCGCTCTGAACCCGGACATGTCCAACGGCGAGACGCACGAAGTGGACGAAAACCACATCACGAAGCAAGTGAAGCAGCTCAAGCAGAAGATGCCGAAACAGCTCTGTATCTACATTGCTGGCTCATCGAAATTCTACCACAAGCAAACGGATGAGATCTGCAAGTGGGTTTCTGCACAACAGTCTGGCTCTTCCACCGTTTGCTGTCAGACCACTTGTCGGATGACCGACATGTCTTTTCACCAAACTTTTTCAGACGGCTGGGGGAGAAGTTAGCTCAAGTTGACAACATATTGCTGGTGACTGGTGGGTTCACTGGTGTGGGCGAGGCCGTTGCTCTCTCCTACACACTCGGAAGAAAGAAATCGCAGAAGCCGTCGACAACTTGGCACGTTCTGCCCGAAAGAGACGAGGAGGTGAGAGTGCGTGGTGCAATTGTTTTCGGATTTTGCATTGGATCATTCTTTCTCACAAGTTTCCACATTTCCATGACTGTCTTTCAGGACAAATCTGACAAAGCCAAACAAAGGAGCGACAAAACCTTCGAGCGAATTGGTTACGGAGAAACAGTCTTCAGCGGCAACTCTGTTCGCGAGAGAGAAATCATTGCAGCGAGAGCTTTTGATATTTGTGTGCTCATTGAGGGTGCGTGAAGTTTATCATGCGAACGCATTCGAAAACAAAACGCACACGCTTGTGAAAGACCTGATTGGGTGTGGCTCTTTCTTCATCGTCCACTGGAGAATGAGCCACCCGCAAAGTCTGTGCGACCAAGGTGTTGTGGCTTTGGAGCCTTTACTCACGAGATTCGGAAGGTGGAAGTGTTCTATATTTTTTACCAAAGTGTTGCGAGACCAAGCGAGCGTTTTGCCTCGTTTCAGGTGGACCGGGCGCGGCGCACGAGGCGGAGCAGTTCGTGTGGAACGATCACGTCGTGATTCCGCTCAGGTGCACCGGCGGCGCCGCCACCGGAAAGTTCAACGTGCCGCAGCAAATCTTTGACGTGAGTTCAAGAAGTTTGGGACAAAGTGCGCGAAGCACCCCACTGTTTATCAGCCGCGCTGATATTGGGTACCCGTGTATCTGAGTTCGTGTGTCCGTCCTGGTATTGGTCCGAGGTATCCGCCCCCCCCCCCACACACACAGCAAATTTCAACTCGGACATTGTCTGATTTGGACATTGTCTGACTCAGACATTGTCCAAATTACCCCCCCCCCCTGCCCACAGAAGTTTCAACTCAGACATTGTCTGAGTTACCCCCCTACCCCACCCACAGAAATTTCAGAACTGGCAATTGCCATTTGTGGATCAGCCCCCTCTCACAGACGCGTCTACACTTCACACTCCCCTCCCGACTTGCCCGTGTCCTACCCCAGCGAGGCGTGTGAGCATTGAATTGTTGCGGTGGCTCAAAGAAGGCTCAAAGCAAATACCAACCTCAGATCTTTTTGCATCGGTCGCGGTGAATGAAACAATCAGATTCTGATTGCACTTTGTACGATTGTTGGATGTTGAATATCACAGATCCCACCGGGAGTGTCGGAGATGGACTGGGAAACTCTGGGAGACAAAGCAGCTGCTCCGGAGGCGCTGGCGGATTCGGTCGTGAGAGTCGTCGAGTCTCTGCGAGAGCGCATCAAGATGGACTCTCCGTCCCCCGACTACACCCGCATCAAGGTGCCTCCTCTCAGGAAAACAGGTTCTTTCAGCAGAAAGAAATCATCGGACCTCACGAGAATGAAGACTTTACTCCTGAAAAGTCCACCCGCTGGTAGTACACTCAACAAGACGTAAATTTTCACAAGCTGAAAATTCGCTTGGCACTCCCCCCCCCCCCCACCTTTCCGAGAAGGCAGTTTGATTCTTTCGTTGGTGGTGCTTCAGAATTCCCGCTGACAACTTGGCAGTTTGTTGTGGATTGATCTGATGTTCACCGTAGTCTGTAAGAGTGTGCGCGAGTCTCAAAACTTGGACAGCTTCCAGTTTACATTGTGATATTTCTTTGTTGTTGTTTGTGGCACATTCAGTTGGCTATGTCGCATTCTGTGAACGCTCACAGTTTGTCCACGCCGGCGAGAAAGATTCCCAGCAGCAGCAATATGCGCGTGTTCAGGTTTCTTGTGGGGAACCAACATGTTTGAATTGAACCCAGTGGCAAGCGTACGACATCAGACACTGAGCTCTGCACTTTTTATCAGCCGCTTGCTTCCATATGTTTCACCCGCGTTTCCGGCTCCTGTCCGACGTCCTGTTGCCAACATTTCCTCCCCCTCCCTCACCCATGGTGAGCAATTTTTTCAATCGTGTCTGAAGTTGTCCGGATAACCTGAGCCATATGGTTGATAGAAAGCTCTGAGTTGTTGTGAGCTTTCTTTTCATGCAAGAAATGTGGCAAACGTTTGTTTCTAGTCGCGCAAAACGCGATTTTTTTGTCGGTATGTGTCTCTCCATTATGCTGTGACCCAGTGGGACCACACACCTCCCTGGAGACGAAATTTTACTGAGGCTCCAGAGCACTGCGCTCAGTTTGTGTTTGGCAGTTGAAGGGGCAATACCATAAAATCCCGCGTGTGAGACCCCCTTTTGATGCTCAAAATTAATGCTAAAAAGAGGGGGTGGTCAATGTGAGGATTTGCCTTTTGGTATCAAAGTGGAAATGAGTGAGTGAAGCATCAAAAGAGAGTAGGATGAGTCAAGGTACCATACCGTCTCGTGTTTTTGACTCACTCATGTACAAGATGCACCCCAAGTTTTGAGTGAACAAACTGCATGCTTTCAACATACTCATGTATAAGATGCACTCAAAGTTCAGTTTCTTCAACCTAACTCAAAATCCTTTGAATTCAAGATCATTATCATTGTCTCAAAATGAATCTTCCCACTCTTTCTCAGCCTGTCTTTCATCTGTATCCCAGTTTAGGGTCTTGGGTGAATCTACTTTCCTCTTGTTTTGGTTTATAGTACTTTTACAGCTTGCCTTTTACAGCCTATCTTACCAACCATCTTGTTGGAGGTTCCAAGCTTCAAGAAACTCTTCACAACCATGTTATTTCTCCTTTTGGATCTGACAAAATCTAAACATACTCATGTATAAGATGCACCCTTTCTTTTGAAGTCTGATTTGAGGGCAGGAAAGTGCATCTTACACGTGAGATGGAAAGTTAAAGTTGAGTTGAAATAAGAAAATTTAGTTTGCCTGAGGAGCATAAATTCATATCTTTTGGAACAAGAACTAACACTATTATTACCTTGGGATATGAAAATAATATTTGGAGAGAGAGAACAATTTCCTGGGTTTTAATTTGAAATAAAAAACAACTAAAATTTGCATGTACGAATGATTTTCCTGAAAATGTCAAAAATGGCTTTGTACTGATTTTGTGGCTGAAAAAAGGGGGGCCTCATACATGAAGGGCTCTAATACACAGGATTTTATGGTATCTCTCAGGATCAAGCATCATGAATAAGGGTCTGGGTCACCAGTTGAGACTTTGAAATTTGTAGGCCTCCAGACTCCCCCCCCCCCTGCCATGTGAAAAATTGGACTTCAGCTCTGGAGCAAAAGTTGGACTTGAATATTTCAGGCCAGAGTGACCCCCACCCGCACCCCCCTGTGTGTGAAATTGAACTTAGGCTCTGGAGCAAAAGTTGGACCAAGAAAATTTTGGGCTGGAGTGACCCCCTCCCCCCCCCCCATCAGGAAATTTCAGGGAGATCTGACCGCAAAAATTGTTTGAAATTTTTAACCTCAGGTGTGGAACTTGG
>JAAUXT010064687.1_pt1 | contig 20637 bp, 24 predicted proteins | sample 7278171 | NCBI WGS metagenome assembly JAAUXT01 (sample SAMN14350112, study PRJNA611818) | marine sediment metagenome | isolation source: surface marine sediment (1.8m) | place: French Polynesia: Moorea | collected 2018-08 | reverse complement strand
GCACCCCTAAGGGTGTCTGCACCCACTGTGATTCCAGTCTGTGATCACTGGAACAGGGGTAAAACGGAGGTTTTGTCCGCCCAAGACGGACGGACGGGGACACAGGGGCAAACCAATATCAGACCGCTATCGCGGCTGATAAACATCGCCTTTTCGTTTGTTTTGCGTCTTCTCATCGTAACATACACACTGGGTCAGTGGCATTCGAAGTGTCCACTCATTCGTTCCCTGGCCGCCCCCTTTGGTCAGTCCACAGTCGACTGGTACACGCAAGGAACAAGACTGCAACTTACGCCTTGTTGTTTCCCGCAGACGCTGCAGAAATGACAGCGGAAGCAGCACCAATTCTCCTTGTCGTTTTGCAGTGGGCGGTCGGAGTCCTCCAGACAGAACCGGTGGAACGGCTCACAACACACGGAGCAGTACACCAGCTGCAACACAAGAACAGCCAGGAATTTGCAGCTTTCTGACAACCTGTGCATGCTTCAGAAACCCAGGCTGAGTGTGCTCAAGCATTCGAACATTCCCGAGAGATTTACATTTCCACGCAAACAGGTCAGCAGGCTGCCACGAAGAACCGTCTTTCACAAACTGGTTCGCACGCGCGCACTCACACGCACACACACGCGCGCGCTCGAGCAACCGCACATGGCCATCTCTACTCACGTCGTGGCCTCCATGACTGGCGCACAGGAAACAGATGGTGCGTAGACAGGTCGGCGTCGACGACACGATCGCCACGCCGCGGCGCCACGCGTCGTCGATGTCGAAATCCTCCTGTGAACAAAACCACACATCCCCTCAGGATGCAGAATTTATGCAACTGAGTCGACGACTCCTTCGCCTGGCCGGCGTCTGAACACTGTAACCAAGACTGAATGACGCTGCTGGTGCAACAAGCAGTTCTGGGAAGAACTCGACAAGTTCGAACTCCCACACTTGCTCATTGTCAACAGAACTCCTGATGGACGGCACTCGCACGTATCAAGACGAAGCAAGGGTTTTCCAAAACAAAACAACGTGCAGCGCTTGCAGTGCGAAACTCACGACGTAGTCCGCCTTGACGAACTGCAGCTGGTTGAGCGGCGCCTCGGGCCACTTGTAGCGCGTCACCGGAAGTGTGTCGGATGCAACGCCGCGCGGGGGAGCCACCTCCTTCTTCTTCTTCCGGCCCGGACCTGCGTTCAATCAAAAATAGCGTTACGCAATGACTCAAACCGGTCTACTGTAGCCCTGCGGATTTTGGGTTCGATTGACCCTGACGTGAGAAGAAACGGTGCAACATGCACAACACAGACACTCGACCTATGTCCAAGAGCAGAAGCCGTACCTTTCTTCTCTCCCAGGTTTGGCGGGAGTTTGGTGGGCACCCGGGAGAGCCTGTGCGGCTCGATCCCGCCGCCGCTCCCGGCTCCGGTCGGCTGGGTGGACGACAGGTAGCCTGCCTTCTGCTGGAACACGGAGGAACTACTCGCGGCCATCATCCCTCGCTCCTGCAACCGGGTCGAACTTCTCATGCCCTGAAACCGAGAAAAGTGAGGACGGTTCATTCAGAGGGAACAATAGATCTATTTCCGACCGCGACTGCGCCAACGCTTGCTGGACTGAAATGGCAACGCGTCAGCCTTGAGGTTCCCAGTGTCACAGGCGGAGTAGCAGGGATGTAGTGGGCTTTGGCGCTGAGAGGCTGAAGTTCGAGTGAGCAACATGATTGCCTCTGGAACAGTAACATGCTGGCCTCCGCACCCACCTCGGTGACCTGCTTCACACTTGTGTCCTTCCCCACTTCTTGCAATTCGATCCAGAAGGAACCTTGAAATCTGACAGGGAGAGGTAGACACTGATTCTCAGCTGAGCGCAGGGCAGGCCCTGATGAAGTTTGGAGTCCCGTACCTCCCGCGCTGCTGGTTGCGCTGAAGATCCGCCCTCCACCCTCCGTTCCTGCGCGCTGTGATGTTTGTCCGCCGGCGCCGCTGTCTCGCTTCCGGTTTGCTGCTGCCACCTGGAGGCTCGGTACGGAACCTTCTCATCATCCACATCGCTGCCGCTCTCTTCCGAGTCACTGACGTCACCCTCGGAGTATTTCCGTGTCAAGAATGATTGTCTCGTTCGCAACACGGGTGCCTCTACGGGCGCTTCTGGTAGAGGTGCCTCTTCCTCGCCCTTGCTTTCCGCGAGCTGGAACACAAGAAACGTCTTGAACGCAAGTTCACCGCGACACAAGAACTGAGCCAAACACGAGCACGGAAACCGTTTTGGGAAAATATGGAGAAGTTCTGACCTTCTTGACGTACAGGCCAGGTTGCACAGGATCCAGACACTCTGGGCGCGAGCTGAAACAACAAAAGCCAAAACGTCCGACTGACGACGAGAGAGTTGTTTGGTCACAGGACAACAAATACTGAAAGTTTAACGTTTCAGACGCTTCGTCGACGTGCTGTCTTCCCTTTTCACCTCCCACCTTCGTGTCGGGTTCTTTGCGTCTTTTGTTGACGTTCACACAAAAATTCCCATTTTGTTTGGCTGGTTGTGTTTTGCGTGTCTTTATCTTCGGTGCTCACACTTCCTCAGTGACGACAACGGCCAGACCACACTCGACATTCTCGGGCACGTTGTGAAAGACAAACTTTCGTCGCTGAGGTGAAACTTCTTGGGAGTATGTAAATTCTTGCTCTTAGATGTGAAAAGATATGAAGCGAAGCTGCCGTGTTTCCGCAAATAAAGAGTGTTTGTTACATGCATTGTTGCTGCGGTGTTATCCTTGTCATCATTTTCTTGTACACTGGCGTACACGCGACTACAGTTCCGTCTCCAAGAGTAGCACGCAGAATCTTTCATAACGGGTGCAGGGAAACTACTCGACCTTGTTTTCTCACCTCACGAACAACATTCATTCAAATTCACAAGATTCTGAGCCCACTTCACTTTCAAGCAGAAAAGAGACGCATTCGTTCAGGATCAGAGCGAATCACCAGCGACGCAACAGGGGCGCGCGCTTCACTTACTAGCACGAATGTTTCATTGTTCCGGACCCTCCGTATTTTGGCATATTTCTACAAAACAAAACCAACCGAAAACACTCAGTTCAAATTATTTTCTAAGCATAAAACTGTTAGATGAAAGGAAAGTGCAAAAAGGAAAAGAGTTGAATCTCTCAGTTTCACGGCGTATACCTGTGCTCCATTTCCGAACAATATCGCTAAAGCAAGACATGACCCGAAACGAAACGGAGCACATTTTTGTGCACCAGAGAAGCTACAAAACTATGAGATTCAACCAAGCAAGCGTTTCTCTGGACGATCAGCTGGGGAACAGGGAGCCAATGTCTGGTTGGGGTTGGGTTCTCAGCCTCCTGGATGGGGTCGTGCGAGACGGACGCGACGCACGCGCCCGGGACGAACCAACTTACAAGCAGCACTTTTTCATCCTGCCTGTCCCGCCGTAACGGACTAAATCTCTGTGGGAAATGAAACCACCGTTAGCGTCACCATGCTACACTCAACACAACACACGACACGACACGGTGAAACCTCTCGCGCGCAGACACAGGGGTGCGGATTCAACGTCCAATTCTGAACTGGGCTCTTTTCTTGGACAGGTGTCTGCGCAAACGAGAGATTGCACGGTCAAGCAGCACAACACTACAAAACTGTCCCTTCACTTACAAACACGATTTCTTCAGTTTTCCTTCCCCGCCATTACGAGTCATATCCCTGGAATGAACACACCATGCCGTTCAATTTGTGCCTTCTTTCTTGCATTTTGACTCGTCAAATCGAAACTGTTTGTTCCGCTGCACTCCACCTGTAAGAGGCAACTTGGCTCCAACAATTAGTTTCACATTCACAAACACAATCATAGTTCGGCAAAGACAGGCGAACAGAATCGGGAAAATATGTCACACGACTCGCGGCCAGTCTACTCCACAAAATTCAAATTCAGTTTGCAAAGCTGTTGATTTCACTGTGACAAAGGAAAAGGCCAGGCCTGGGAAATGCCCGTCCTGCAGCACGATGTTGTATAGCCCGTCAGGTCACTGTCGTTTGCACCGTGCGAGAAGTTCGCATTGGGGACAGCATCCAGCTTCGGCGCTTTGTATGTCAAGTCTTTCCCCCAGAGTGTAGAATCAGCAAGACACAACCCAGAACTTGGATGAGAAATAGAAAGGGAACTGACTTGCAGGCAGCACAGTGCTTGCAGTCGGGCGTCCGACAGTTCTTGCACTTCTTGCAGCGCGTCTTGCGTTTGTACAGGACAGCGTCGGGCGTTCCTTCTTTCACACGAACCAACTCTGCAAGTAGACACCGCACCACACCATGTTCACTCTTCTGGGCGACACCACAGAACACAAACCCGTCCGAAGATGCCGCGTGACAGAGCACCTGGGACACTTGCTGTTAGGAACGCCTTGCCACCCACCAGTGGGGTTCTGTGCACCATTTCGACGTGCTCTGGCTTCGGCAGTTTGGACTGCACAAACCTTGCATGGCTGACTTGGTTGCCTTCTTCCAGGGCGACACCCCGACGCCGCCCACCTCGGACGCGTCCACCCGAGCCTGACGAATAATCTCGTCCATCGACATGTCGTCCGAGTCGTCGCTCTCTGAAACGAAGCAAGGTTATTTTTGTGGGCGTTCGTCCTTCCAGTTGTCAAGTCACCAATCAGCGAATGAGAAGGAGTGGTACCGGATCTGTCCTCCAGGAGGAGTTTCTTCTCCGTGTTCGGCAGCGCGCTCAGTCGGGGAAACTCGGATGGACTCGGAAAGGTCGCCAGTGGCTTCCCCAGCGCCACCGCCGCCTACAAAAAGTCACCGTCTGTGAGCTCACGGCCCCCTGCAGCAGCCTCACTTTCCCAACAACCCTACCCCCTGATGGCCGAATCGTAATCTCGTCGGGATGCCATCGAATTCTCAGGGAGAACACACTGAGTGCAACCAGACGCACCTTTCTGCAGACGTGCTTGATCCTCGGTCCGCGCTGCACTGTGACGGGAGACTCCGGCACTGACGTCATACTCTCGGGGGATCCGGGAAACACGGGCAGATCCACGGACTCGAGCGACGTGTCCAGCTCCAGCTTCATCGGGCTGCCCAGCGTCGACTTGACCGGACTGCCATGCGGTGTGTTTGTCGGACTAGAAACTGGAAAATCGAAAGCAACACATCAACTTACTCAATTCAACAAACTTCCAGGGCGTTGGAAAAGGTTCTCCCAACGAACATCCATCCAATTCAAATCGATTGACAATGTGCAGACGTTGCATGTTCCACGGCTGACGTACCTGGCGTCAGGGGCTGGACCACGTCCGCAGGGGGCTCCATCTCGCGGCCGTCCACCCCGGTCACGAGGATCGTGATGTCCGCAGCCTGCGCGCGCACCTCGCTGCCCGCCACCTGCTGCGGCGACTCGTCTGCAACAGTTCACAAAGACTCCCTCAACTTTTGCGTGCGACGCCCCCGTCAATGCCACCAGCCAGTGATGTTGCTACACAAAGTGTAATTGACAAACCAAACAGAAGAAACCGCACGCTTACCCTTGTGTGCTGAGGTCTTTGGTGCTTCGGGAGTTTTGAACGGAGACACAGGTGCTGCAACAGGTGCAGCAGAGGGTGTCTTGTTGCCGTCTCCAATTTCGACACTGACGAGCGCACCTGCAGCAATGAATGAGTTCAGTCAAAACTTCCAACAGACACGTTGCGCGGACTCGTGTGAATCGTTCCCAAAACAGACAACGACGACGGCTGCTTGAATTCTGGCGTCCGAAACCTGGTCATGATTCGAGAAGGCTGGAAGCATTTCGCTGCGCCTGATTGAAGTGGTCGGCGTGATTTTCCACATTGATGCACTTGCTTTCAGCCATAAAATCGTGAACATGCACGACTTATCAAGCCTCTTCGCACCATCATGACCAAGTTTCGAATGGCAGAATTAAAACCACCATCGTATCGCTGCAGAAACACAATGCGAGATCACCTTCGTTGACTCTTCCTCCAAGTTGTTCTTTCTGCGAGTCTGCGACAACTGCTCCTTTTCCCCCACTCCCATCCTGCAAAAAGAAGAGCTTGCGTTAAAGAATTTTGCTTCACGCCACAAGCAGAATTGCAGCTGCTGGGTCACAACCACGAAACCTGACTCCTGTGTGTGTGGACATGAAGCCTTCCTTCCTTCCTTCCATCGCAGCTCCGGCAACAAGATCACAGTCGTGTTAAAGACGCGCGGTCTATCAACTTGGGCAGCACGGTAGGTTTGATATCTGCCTTGTTGAACACAGTACAGGCTCCAGGATTTTGGCTGCTGGGGAAATACGTGACCTGTTCGAAACCACCACATCGACAATACGCTTTTCCTCAAAGTTCCTTCGCCGCACACAAAGCGCACCCTTTCCACCTTGACTGAACAGCCAATGTTTTTATCCCCCCGGGCAATTTTTGTTTTTGATCAAAGCCACAACAAGCAAACAACAAGGGTCTTGGGAAAGGGCGTTGAGCTGCATTTCGTACAAAAAAGGAATTGTCCTCCTTCATCAGTTAAATCACGCGTGAAGTCAAGGAAACAAGTCTTCCGTCAGCGCGCCGAGTCATGTCCTCACACAAAAAGACAAGACTGACATCAACGCCCCCCCCCTCCCGATACTCCAAAGGTTTTGACAAGAGTACTGGAAAACATTCAGTTGAGTTCAGGAAACGAAAGACAACAGGACAACACATGGAAGACAAAACCGGACTTGGACGAAGGCTTCAGCTGCTGGTCTGGAGTTTTGGACAGAAACTGTGATATCTTGTTCTTTCACTGAAGACAAAGGCACGTGTCTGTGTCCCGTGCGTGCCAATCAAAATGTGGCCTGGAAAGCCAACAAGTTTGACACAAACACCTGTTGAGTAGTGCCCTTGAACCTCAAACAAAACACACTTCTGATTTTCCAATTTTCACTTGTCATCTTTTTGAGCTTGTCCTTAGAAACTCACTGCACAAGAACAACACTCAGCCTGTGCGTGCACACACCAGCAACACGCAACAAAAGACGAATGAGAGCAGATGAGCGCAACCCAAACTCACAAAACAACACAAACGAAACGATGACAAAAGATTATGCCTCAATATAGCGGGTTGGTCGGACATGCCTTTCGCAGCTTTTCCATTTCTTTGTCAAGATCTCTCCAACTCAGCTTTCGCACCTTGACAACCCACTCTCCTTTTCCTCGGGTACCCCGCGTATCCTTCATTTGGCAGCGAGAAGAAAAACAAGAGAAACAGTTCGAGTGACACTTCAAAATAAACTTTTTCCGAGATTGTTGATTCCTCCATTCTGCCTTTTCATGTTTTGGATAATTCCGGAAGCCGTTTCGACAAGAAAACAAATTCCAAGTGGAAGAAACAAAGCGGCGCAAACAGTGAAAGAAACAGGAAAACTCAAACGAAACACCTTAAAATCAAACAGATCTGCCACACGTGCACAAAAGAAATGCCCATAATTGCTCCAATTTTTGGTCCGCCTGACCCACAATCGCACTCTTGTGTCCCAAATACCGCTTCACTTTCAAAGTTTCTCTCGGGTGCGTGAAGCCATCTGCCCCTCCAAATTCCGTGTGGCAAGACCTTGTCACCCTCCAGTTGTGAGTGTGTTCACACAATCTGCCCCCCTAACACACACGCACACACACACACGAAAGTCAGCCGCAACGAAACTTGTGAGTGCATACCTGGGAAGAGCTTTCCGTACCAAGCAGAATTTCAGCAGTCTGCGTGAAAACAAAGGTTCTATTAAACGCAACAAAAGCAAGGAACAGTCACAGGTTGCTGCGAAGCAAACAAGCCTATTTAGTGAACCAAAAACAAAAGATCTTCGAAAAAGTGCAAAGACAAAGTGACGGAATGCACCCACAACCCCCGCTCAAACGAGAAAAACTGCAGCGCTTCAGGCACTTTCATCGCGCATTGTTCGCCAAAAGGCCTGAGCCGAATAAAAAAAAAGCAACGGTAACAATATCAGATGACAGTATCAAATTCTCGAACACTGTCTCCACACCGCGACACCAAAGAGATGAAAAACGTATGTGCCTGAGTCTCCGGGATTTCTGCTGCCAACTTGTCATCACAGGCCAGCTGCAGGGTTGCTGTGTCTGGCTCAAGTTTGTCCACAATCTCCTTGGGGTCTGGAGCGGTTTCCGTCAAAACGGCTTCACTGGAGTCGGGTTTTTGGTCCCGGTCGTCGACTGCATTCTACACAACACAATTCAGCATCGTCGATTCATCGCTCGTTCATTTCAAACTTGTTGACAAGCTTTCTGGGGAAGGGGGGTCGCGGACATCAATGGTTGACGGGAAAGTCTGAGCAATGAATCGAACCAGCCACATGTTCACAAGATGCAAAGCGTAAAGCAAACGAAATTGAAACAAGAAGCCAAGCTTTGAACACAGGGCCAGCGAAGCCACTATGTGCACTGAGTGATCGCCACCAAGTCTCTCGAGGGCTCACTGCAGAGTTGCCTCTGGGGGAGGGGTGATCACTGTCTGGCACCAAGAATGTTTCAACAGTGACCACCCCGCCCTGTGGTGACCACAGTGCTGGCGACAGACTCAACTTGTTGCCAGTGCGTAACACAGGCCAGCGTCTGTGTTTTTGAAGCGAAACGCTCCCACAAAAAAAGAACAACTCAAACAAGCATCAGTGGAGAACTTTGCACTTCTAAAGTGGCTCAGGAGCTCCAAAAACAAGTAGCAGAAAAGGTTCAGTAAAACACGCACACTTCCAAGTGGTTGTTTCTCATCTAAAAGCGAGTGAAAAAACGTGTTGTCTTCGGCGCCCCACTGACCTTGCTCGCCATCTTCTCTTCAGTTGCCTTGTGTCTTTGAGGAGAAGTTTTGTCTCCAGCGGGTGCGTCTTTCGTTGAAGTTTTGTCTCGGACTTCGGGTGCGCCTTCACTCCCAGCCTGCAGTTTAGCACAGATGAAAAAGTGTTCGCAGGTCTTTTCATTCCCAAACAATTTGTCTTTCCCTGTCAGCTGTTGGACAACAAGAAGGTCAAGTGGCCCCATCTTGCCAGCCACTGATTTCCAAAGTTAGATTGTCAACAGCCGCACCGAACTGCAGCCTTACCTCCAGCCTTTCAGCAATCGGCTCGCTGCCTTTTGACGGACTTGCTCCCGAACCATCTTGTTCCTTGGACTTCTTTTTCTTGTGTTTCTTCTGCATCAAAGACAGACACAAACCTGCTGTAGAACATGCACCCAAATTGGCTCATTCGTACTCTCGTACTCGTTGAGCATTTCTCAAACCAGAGTCACGTGAAACGTTGCAAAGTTCTGATGTTTCTGCGGAATTTTGATACTGTTTCAAACCTGTACAAGTCACGTACCTTTTTCTTGTCTTTTGGGCTGCCCTCTGTCGTCTCTCCCGGTTTCCCCACTTGGCCTGGGATCTTCTCAGGAGAGTCTGTCTGCTTCGTCTCTCCACCCTCTGCGTCTTTTTCTTTCCGCTTCTGTCGGGGAGAAACCCACATCATTCAAAACTCTCCTCGGCAACCCGAGTATGTCAAGACTGAACGATCTCATCTGCAGTCATCATTCAACGTGACTCAGACAAAGAAGGATTCATCATCCTTGTCACCTTCTTTTTCTTCTTGGTCGGCGGCACGTCCAAAGCGATGTCCGGCTTGGGTGGCACTGGGAACTCTGGCCCAACTTTCACGTAGAAAGCGCTGGGTGGGGGCAGTAGTTTCTACAAGATTTGAGGAGTCCTTGTGAAGCACAAAAACTCGTTCAGTTTGTGCTGCGCAGCAACTTTCCGGGCCAATTGTGCCTGAGCAAGTTCTCATGTGCTTCACACCAATCTGAACCAAAACTCATCGAACCAAAAGCAGATTGGGAACCACGTACCAAGAGCGACTCGTAGCGGCATTTCCAGCAGTAAGAAGCGATCTTGCTTCTGTCCTGGCCGTCCGAACGCTTGCTGACACTGATGGGGATGAGACTCGTGTCGCATTTACCTGCAAAACCAAACCTTCCTGACACTTTGTGGAGAAAACAAGATGCAAACTTTTTTCTCGGTCTCCATACCGCCATTCATTTTATCGCTTGGGACGGGAAGACCTTGGCGCACCAAAATCAATTTGCAACAAAACTTTGTGCCACAGATGCCGATTCAAATGTCTTGTTTCACATTCAAGATTGTAACTCTGGTCAAATTGAAGATGCCCCCACCCCAAAATGAAACACACACACGCAATCTTCCAAACAAATTCACTCTCACCCAATGTTGAGCTTCAGTGCGTTGGGTGATGCCTGAGACCGAGGTTGCCTCCTGCCAACCCTGATCAAGAATCCACCAACGGCGCCAGACAACCAACACTTACCACCAAACTTGCAGGTCCATTGCTTGCCGGCCAAGTCATCGATACAGCGGAGTCGGTACCACTGGCGGCAATACTCGCACGTCGGGATGTCGAAGAAGTAGAACTGCTTCCGCCTCCGCTGTGCGTTACTCCACTCGCGTTTGCAGAAATGGCAGAAGTCTGCAATTCGAATCCAACAAACACGAATGAGAAAACAGAAGATTCAAAGAACAGATCACTTCCCACACGTGCTTCAACCCCCATTGGCCAGATTTGTGTGTCGTGAAACACACTGGTGGGGAACGAGTGAAAATCTCACCTTTGCAGTACTGGGCGCGCTTCTTTTTGTGCTCCTCAGTACTCATGCTCTCCTGGTACGTGTGCTTGATGTTGACGCGCCGCAGCCCTTTCTTGACGAGCAGACTGTTTTGCTCTGTCTCCTGCTGCCACTTGGGTATCACAGGGCTGGGCGTACCCAACTTGATCTTCTCATGATCAGCGAAGCTGAACACTGGCCCTGTGACAAAGATCACGTCATTGAATGTTGCTGCAGAATCAAAGCGCTCACTTCCACAAAGACACTTGAGAAGCACGAAGCACCGCACCTGGTTGGAACTTCAGCGGACTCAATGGCGCGGTCAGGGACGGGGCTCCTCCGAACTGTGGCGAACCCTGAAAGGGAACAAAGCAGAACTAATAAGGCTGTGTTGCTGAACAATCCGTTCGGCGGAGAGGTGATTTGACTGGTTTGACGTCGTAGCGAGCGCTTCGGTCACTTGTCTGACCTGTTGCGCGGGCGTCGCGTCCAGCGGCTGGAAGCGGAACGGCGCCTGCGCACTCAGCGGCTGTTGTTGCTGCTGCTTCTGTTGTTGCTTCTCCTCCCTTCGCATCTTTTTCTCCAGCGATTTCGATACCGAGCGCGACATCCGGTTGAGCGCAGCTCTGCGGAGAAAAGAAAATGGCTGTGTGCAGGCAACGAATCAGTGACAAGTTCCCAAATGAATTTTTCGTGCATTCACTCTGGTCTCCTTTGCACCCAGACCCCACATTCGGAAACAGAAGACACGTCTCAGGAAACATGGAATTTGAAGAGTCACGACAACATACTTGCTGAGTTGAAGTTTCGCTTTTCTCAAGATGTTCTGCCCACTTCGTTTTGTCGCCTCTGCGTGACTCCTCTCCTTCTCTTCGTCATCATCTGTCAACACAATGTGAAGAGAAGCATGATTCCATGACCATAAAATGCTGAACTGGATTCACGACACCCGCCACAAAGAAACCCTCGTCTTACCCAGTAGGCCCGTGAGCGCCCTCGGGCCGCCCAGCGGGAGGTTGCCGTAACTCTCGACGCCGTCGCCCTCTCCCGACGATCGTGCGGGAGACGCGTGGCGTTTCTTCGACAAGGACGTCACCTGAAACAAGCGTGCCAGATGTTACAGCATAGCTTGCTTTTTTTCTTCGTGATACGAGTGCGGGTTCAGATGACACTGCACGTGATAAATTGACAACATCCGTGATAAACTCACAACATCTTCGTCTGCAAACTTCTCAATCAGTCGGTGACTCGGTTTTCTGGCGCGTTTTCCCTGAACAACAAGAGGCGACTCGAACAGTCCAGGCTGGCGGTGGGCTCCGACGTCGACCGATGACGTCACAACAGACGTGACTGAAATCGTTGTTGTTGCTGTTTCGGTGGCGGTGCTGGTTGCGACAGCATCAGACGTGGACGGAAGAGTCGTTGCCGTGGGTGGTGTTGCCTTGACAACTGGAACAGGAGAGGCTCTGCTCTCCATGACAACTGGATCTGCTTCGGGTTGGTAGCCCTGCAAACATGTCCATCAGCAATTGATTGTTGCTTCATTTTGAATCACCAATATTTTCCGTGAGCTGTCTCAAAAGGCTTTAAAAGCAGCAATTCGAGCGAAAAACAAGTTTTCAGAACTGACCACAGGCTTGATGACGGGTGTCCTGTCATCGAAGAACCTGACGGGGGTGATCTTGCGGGAGCTGCGCGAACTGACGGTCGGCAGGACGAACTGGCGTGGAGGCGGCTTCGGCTTCACCATCGTCGACGCCTTCTGAAGAGAGAGAGGCAGGCGGAGGCCGCGTGAAAGAGAAACCTCCAGACTGTCGCAAAGCACCAGACAAGCGGCTTCAACAAACGCGCATCTGATCATTCGAACAAAAGCTCTGCCATTCTGTGATTGTTTTGTCTGAATACCAGTGGATTTGCGTCCCTCACTGATGCAAAATTAATTCCTTGAACCAACCAGGCAGACGGAACTGTGTGTACCTTTGACACTTCCGGTTTCTCGGTCGTCTTCACCTCTTCCTTCTCTGTTTCCGCCTCCGCCTCCTCCCGCTGCTGCTGCTCCGCGGTCGCTCTTCGAGTCGCCCTCTGCCTCTTCGCCTGCGCAAGGATCTGCTGCGCCTTCGGCACTTTCATCGTCTGCGGTTTCGCGACCACCTATTCCAGCAAATGAACTGAGCACAACCGTTTGGCGATGTGTTGCAACAAATGAACTGGAGTATAGCCACCAAATCACTTCTGCAGCTACCAATTGTTTGTGTTGTCGTTGCCCACGAAAATGCCCGAATCCTCCAGTACTTTTTGGGTCTGAACTGCCGAGCAGCAACCAAGTTGTGTTGCTGATGGACGATTTCAAATTTGGGAAACCTCTTTGCCGCAGCTGGTTTTGTTCAAAGACAAACACTTCTCCGCAGTCCTGTGTCTAACCAGACTTCTCGACGGACGCTGACCTTTTTGACGCTGCGGGTGACTCGGCCGTCTGTCGCGGGCGGCGCCGCAAACTCGTCCTCCGAGGCGCTGCTGGGCAGCCGGTACAGGACGCCATCGTCCTCCTCAGAATTCACCGGCTTTGTCTGAAAAACAAAGAGTGAGTGAGTGAGTGAGTGAGTGAGTGAGTGAGTGAGTGAGTGAGTGAGTGAGTGAGTGAGTGAGTCAGTCAGTCAGTCAGTCAGTCAGTGAGGAGTGAGTGAGTGAGTGAGTGAGTGAGTGAGTGAGTGAGTGAGTGAGTGAGTGAGTCAGTCAGTCAGTCAGTCAGTGAGGAGTGAGTGAGTGAGTGAGTGAGTGTTGCTCCCGAAGCACAGATTTGTAACATAATTCTCGATCAGGGCTGACGAAGTCCACGTGTAGGATCATTCGTGCTTGGTCTGTCGAGTCCTCAACGACGAAATTCACTAACCTTTCCGATTGGTTTCTTCCCTTTCTTGTCTTTTCTTTCTGGAGACTCACTGCCAATGATTTTTGCGTCTTTCCCGCCTGCGCCTGTGAAAGAACAACGACAAGTCATGCCAGAGTCTACAACTTTCAGAACCCCACCCCCACCAACACCAAATTCTCAGGGGAAATCGCGCGAGACTACGTCGAATGAAATACTCGCAAAAGTTCCCAAAAGTTGACGCTGCAAACACCCAAACGTTCTTTTCCAATCTGTTACTGCGCCCCCTGTCAACGTACCAAGTTTGATTTTGATGGCCTTGATCCTGGGCGGCTTGATGACTTTCCCCGCCTTTCGCTTCTGCGACACTTTCTGCTGTTGTTGCTGCTGTTGCGGTTGCGGCGACGCACTGGGTTTCTTCAAGCGGAAGAGTGACGCCAACGGCTTTTTGGGCGCGTGAGCAACAACTCCTTCCTTCACGAGTTTCTCAATCAATGCCTGCAAAAGATCAACCAAATTTTTATGTCTGCTCCGGAGAAAAGTTCACTGTTGTTCAAATGCAACTTCACCAAACTATCTGGTGACCATTGACGTCTCCAGTTGAAACAAAGCTGATACTTGTTGTTCTTCAGCGTCACTGTTCAAGCCGTACCTTGGGCTTTTTGGACACAAGTTTCTCTGGAGACTTCTTTGACTTGCTGGCCGCTGTCGAGCGAGTTGTAGGCGTCGCTTTGGCTGGCGCTTCTTTGGGTGAGACTTTGGGCGGCGCAGACTTCGGTGTCCCTTTGGCAGAAGCGGGAGTGGAGGTGGAGGCGGGCGGCGTCGGTTGGGGCGGAACTGGCCTGGGCGGGACAGGCGTCAGTCGCTTCCGCCTGAAAGAAGACAGGATCCGATCACGATCAGACAAAGCAGAGCCTCCAACCTACCATTGTCCGCACAAAGTGACGAACCCATTTTGTGCTGCTGACCAATCAGCTAGCATTGCGAAGCGGCCCCGGACGAACAGTACTGGTACGTACAATCGGGAGACAGGACATTAGGGCGACTCACCTGGACAGCTCCAGCTCGTGTTCCAACTGCTGCACCTCGGCGTCGTGCTGGCTGAGCCATGAGACGCACTCCTCCACTTCTCCCGGCGTAAACCCGTCAAACTCATCCTGCAAAGACAGCAACAAGTGTGGCTTGCACTTTGACTCATTTTGCACTGCCGACCATTCAACACGCTGAAACTGTCAATCTTCAGCAAAACACTTCAGTTCACAAAACACCAACTCACGAGAACTTTTTGGGGTGTCAAACGTCGTCAAATGTCATCACACAATCTTCCACATGTCTTCTTAAAATTTCATGGCCACAAGGTGTTTACGACAGCTGGAGCTGAACAGTTTGTCTGTTTCCCAAACAAGAGAATCCCCAATGAGATGCTGTCCGACCGACAGGTCCCGTGCTTTGACCTCCCGTGCTTTGACCTGACTTTATCTCTCTGCCTGACAGTCAACTTTGTACCTGCGTGGGTTTTGACAGACAGCTTTTTTTGTGTGCCAGGTGATTTTCAGTGTGCCCTCTTCCAAAGTTTTCCTTCAGATTACAACAAAAATTTTCTCCCAGATGTTTTCAGTCCCTCTTCCCCTAACTATCCCCCCAAAAATGGGGGATATGAAATTCTTGCTACATTTTCCTCAAATCGCACTAATGTTCTGCGATGTTGCAGGTGTTTCCTTGTGTGAGCGCTGGTTTGTGCGCAGCAAGTGCGAGTCACAATGCTTTTGTGTGTCAGAATTGGCTTAGAACTGTCACTGTATTTCACCTCATACTCGTAAAAGTATTTCTCCTCAGACAGAAAATGTGCAACTGTCGTCCTTTCACAACAGACGAAGTCAAGTGGCGGCTTCTGACAATTTCCCTCACCGCAGTGAGTGGGAAGTTTCACACCACAAAAATGGGTTCGGTGTCACCTCAGTGCAAAGTGCAACCACAAGAAAACCGACTCCTGTTGCGCCATCCGCCGGGAAACGAGTCGAAAATAACGTGCAACTCATGAAAAGTGATTTGGTTCCCAAGAAACGAAATGGGGGCGGGGGGGGGGGGTCTCCGTGCACGAGGCATTGCCGCGAAGTTTTTCCTTGTGGATAATTTTGCCAGAAATTCAATCTTTTGCTTTCTGAGCGCAACGGCCGTCATCGAGGTTGACGAAAGACCATTCAATTTGACTGTATTGTCTTGAGACAAAGCATTCGTTTTCCCGTTTGTGTTGCAAACTGGTTGGACAGCAATTTGCTAAACGTCGCAGGTGGCAGACACTTTCCGATTTCGGACTAAGTATCGTATTTTTGGTTCACTCGTACAAGTGTGATCGTTGTTGAGAAATTCCCTTCCCGTCGCTTCTGTGGTTCGTAGTTTCCTCACGTAAACAGAAGAAAAGATGGGTGTCTCATTAAAACCAAGACGTAAATGCCCTCTGGGGCCACAGTGAGCGCAAAACTTCGAAGCCACCTGCGACTTCGTCAGAGTCATACGAGCCTCCAAACATTCGTATCCCAAAGGAAATTGAACACTTTCGTCGTACGTCACAGACAAACTGAGATTTCTCGAAAGATTGTGGTGTTGTCCTGAAACATCGAATGTGAGTCGATTTTGATTCCCATTCCCTTCAAAGATGCTGTAATCTTGCACACCCGCAATGAAAACAGATTGGGGCATCATTCGTCCACACCATTGGGTGATTACAGGTGCCTCTTCGGAAATCACCACTCGCAAGCATTTTATGGACTTTCCACCTGTCTGGGAACTTTCAGTCCAAGTCGAGAGTTTTGGCATGTGGGAAACAAACCGCGTTGTGCAACCTTGTTTGCCACAGTTGAGTAAACTCAGCCAACAAGGTATTCGGACCTGAACGACCACGGAGCTCGTACGGAGCATCACATTCGTGGCATGCCGTATGATCGGGGTCAACAAGAATTTCTTTTGGAACCACTTCTTTCGACTGACCACAAATGGAAAACTGAAGTCACAACAAACTGCAGTTCGTGTGGGACCGCCTCAATTGAACGGGCCTTTCAAGCGACATCATCGGAGAGGCCGCTTTTCTTTCACCAACACCACTGTTCACGAAACAAGGAGAAACTGACGGTCTCGTAGTTTGTGCCACATTTTTCTGCAGCTGCAGAAACAGGGTCCGGAAGACAGAACCATGCAGTGACTCACGTCACAAACACGTGCACAGCTTCAGCAGCTGATGACAAATTGCGCAACACTCATGCTCATCGTCGTGTCATCGAAGTTTTGGCTTTGTCCATTCCATGGATTTTGCAGTGACGCACGACCTGAGAGACCTGTGCAGCAAAGTTTGAGAACGGAAGAAATCCGAACGGGTGACCAACATCTCGTGGGTCGACATCACAAAGATGACCCAGACGGTGTCCTCAAAATACGAGAACACACATCTGGAGCTTTGTTTCCCTCTTTGTCATGATGTGTGCACACGAGCCATAACACGTGGTTTCATTCCCTTCTGCGACATTTGCAGTTCTTGCTGAAGGGAATGTCCAAGACACTTTTCCCACCTGTAGATCTGGTGTCAACAATCAACAGACGTCTGTGCCCACAACACATTGGATCCCTTCCAGTCCAATTTCAACCTTCCCAGACGTCTTCAAGCGTTCGCAATACTGTGAAAGCAGTGTACGAGGCCCGAACCAAAGCTGAGGCGAAATGTTCTTCATCATGCTCATAGTCAGCGATCGATTTGGCACTGATTGCACTGCAAGTGACTACCAGACGGTGTTGTGGCGTGACAGGTTGGCACTCTGTGACATTGCAGGTTGAGGCAGACAGTGTGCAACACGTTCTTTTCACCATGAAGCGACTGACAGAGGTTTCTGAGTACCTTGAGCAGCGGATTGTGATCAAATTCTGTGTGAAACTGGGTTGGAACTTTACCCAAATCAAGACATCATTGCACTCCACTTTCGGCCAAGTTTTCTGTGATGCCAGTGTGTACAAGTGGATGGCGAAATTCCGAGGTGGGCGTGACTCAGTGGTGGATAACCCAAGGGCATTCAAGCCCAAAACAGGATGCTCCAGAGCCAAAATTCGGAGGGTGGAAACACTGATTGCAGAGGACAGGAGGATCACATTGCGCGAGCTGTCACTCAAGTCCAGAGTACCATCTAGCACTGTGCAAAGAATTCTCAAGTTTGATTTGAAAATGAAGAAGAAATCTCAAGTTTGATTTGAAAATGAAGAAGAAATGTGCCAAGTGGGTTCCACATTTCCTGACTGATGCTCAGAAGGCAAGGCATCTTGCGGTGTGCGATTTTTGGGCCAGACTGACTGACCACACCCCCCACATTTTAAGGAGAGTTGTGACACTTGACGAGGCTTGGATTTACATGTATGATCCGCAATTCCGAGAGCAGGCCAAGGAGTGGCTCCGGCCAGGGGAACCACGCCCCCAGCAGGCGCACAGAGAAATTGCCACAGGCAAAGTGATGATAGTTACATTTTTTGATGCCCGCGGACTCATCTATTTTGAGTACATTCAAAGGCCCTTGACATGCAACCAACATGTCTTCAGAGCTGTCCTAATACGTTTCCATGAAGCCTACATGCGCAGGAGACCACACAGTTCCATCAGAGGGAGAAGGTTCCTGCATATGGACAATGCTCCCCCCCCCCCCATACAGCCATTCTCACTCGACGCCTCATCCATCAACTGGGGTGGACACAGATCCCTCATCCACCCTACAGTCCGGATTTGGCTCCGAATGACTTTTGGTTGTACCATCGCCTGAAGAAACGCCTGAGGGGTGTGAGGTTTCCTTCCATTGCGGCTCTGAAGGAGGCTGTGTCAGAACAGATTGCCCTCATTCCATCCAGGGAGTTCCAACACTGCATGCTGCGCAGCTGGAGGAAATGCTGGGCGAGGTGTCAAGCCCAACAGGGTGGCTACTTTGAAGGACTGGACTGAATTTGTGCATATCCCAAAACGGACGTCATTTTGGAAATATTCACAACACCTGCTGTCCTCACTGTGTGCCGATTTGTTATTGTTTATATTGACAGCATTGTCATGTCACCCATTGTTCTCCTGAAGTGCAGAAAGGAAATGAAGTTAACTCGATGTCAACATGCTCAGAACATTTCGCCTCAGCTTTGGTTCGGGCCTCGTACGTCGATCTACTGAAGCAAACACACAATAGTTCACCTGCCAGGTCTGAACCACCGAATGTTTTGAATGACCCAACACGATGTGCCAAAGAGAAACCTTACCTCGTCAGACTCTTCAAAGTTTTCCCTGAAAGTCGTCAATCCGCGGTGGATATTTGCTATCACACCTGTGCACTGATCCTGCCTGTTCCTTGCTTCCGTAGCACTGTACTTGACACCTTGCCTGTCAAATCTATGGCCAGGCCGGCCCGGAAATCTGAGGCGAATCATGGTAGATCAGGTCTGCGAATATATTCTAGACCAGAACCAGTTTCGCCTTTAAATTCTTCTTGTCCCTTCAGTTCACCGTTTGCAAATCCTCCGTGGAATGATGTCCACACGACCCTCTGCAATCCGTCAAAAACACTCATAATCCTCTTCAATGCTTGGTGGCATTTACTGCGTCCAATGTGTTGTGTTTCCGAGGTCACAACACCAAATTGTAACTTTTTCAGTTTTGAAAGACTGTCTTGACAAAATTTACACAGGTTGAGATGTACATCTCACGGTGATGTTTGACGTAAGAGTTGCGTCAGAGGACAGAAGACCTTTGCGGCGTTACGTTTGCTGTGATGTTACGTTTCCCAAGACCCAACACGGTGAGCGGTAGAAGAAAAATAAATTTTGAGCCAGACACACGTCGGTCTGGGTTGTGCGCCATTTTCTTATCAGGAAACTTCGAGGAAATCGCGGTTGTTTTAGCAGGAAACTTCGCTAAGCATACAATTGCGCAGCAAAAATGTTTGACAACTGGTGATTGGATCTATCTTTTGAATAGAAACAATGAAGAGTCGTAACAGAAAAAGCAAACACATCAAAACTGTTGAAATCAATCCTTTCTTGTTGCAAGTGTCCATACTCCACCACAAGCACAAATATCTAGACATAACCTAGCGAATGTTTATGTTGCAATAGGCCAGGAAATCGGTATCGCTTCGTTCTGGAATCCTAAAATATTTGTCAACTCATTCAATGTACACTTTTAGACTTCTTAGAAGCTCATCTGATTGTCGAACATCATGGTGCTTCTTCTACTGCAAGAAGATTGAGTGGCGAAAAGTGAAATCAGGTCACTGTGCAGCCATGAGTTGTGGCACAACTCAAGTTAGACTAGATCTATGCTGAAGACGGGCCGCTCTTGGTGGCGCGAAACTTGAAGGGAAACGGGGAAAACCAGCCATCACTGATCACAACTGATCATCACGCAGGTTAGCAGATGTGGATGTTCAAAACAAAATCAACAGTTCAACAGGGTTCCCACTGCACCTGGAAAACCTGGAAAAATAGGTCCATACCTGGAAAACCTGGAAAAACAGGAGGTTTTGGGGCAAAAACCTGGAAAAATATTGCAAAACCTGGAAAAAAATTTTAACCTCACCCTAAAAAAGCCCAAGAACCTCATAAATGAGATGACTAGGAGGTCACATGTCATACAAGCAAGCCGTAGATGACAAAATCTGTAGCAGAGCCATAAAACAAAATGGCAGTCCTATATCCATATAATCTGATATCCATAGTAGAGATGTAGAGCAGCAAAACAAAATGGCAGCCCCCAGACCTATATAATGGCATCCCCCACTACTCTCAAGAGCCCACATGAGATGTTGCCTCCTCAGCTGCCAGCATACAAATAATACTTATGCTGTTTCCAGGCCCAAAGGCCCTGAACCTAGCATAAACACTCGCTAGGGGGGGGGTCCCATTGGCTGAAAATTTTTGAAATTTTTTTGAGGTCAGATCTGGGCCTCCCAGCAAATTTCCTGATGGGGGGGGGGGGGGTTGCTCAGCATTACACATCATAGACAGACACATGCTGACAATACTAGTCACCTTCGTGCAACTAAAAAATGTAAATGAAGCAAGAGGTCCCAGATTTTTCTTTGTTTGGACAAAGGTTTAGGAATTATTGGTTTTTGTT
>JAAUXT010010486.1_pt1:7500-20639 | contig 20639 bp, 22 predicted proteins | sample 7278171 | NCBI WGS metagenome assembly JAAUXT01 (sample SAMN14350112, study PRJNA611818) | marine sediment metagenome | isolation source: surface marine sediment (1.8m) | place: French Polynesia: Moorea | collected 2018-08 | reverse complement strand
TGGCCATGTGCTTGTGTTGACATGACCATGTGGAGTTGTTTACTTGGCCATGTGCTCTTATTGACAAAAGAACTCTCCTCTTCACTCTCCTCTCGGGAAAAACACACATGTTTTCCATGACAACGGATTGTGCGACGCAGGTGGCTGCGACGCGCCAACATTTCCGTGCGTCTCCAGTTACGACTGTTGTCACAAAGAGATCAACCGTACGGCTGGGTGCGAACTTTGCGCGTCTCATTTCACGAGTTCACATTCCACCAGGAGAATCGTTGCCAAATCCAAGCAGCTCTGTGTGTGTGTGTGTGTGTGTGCGCGCGTGTGCGTGTGCGTGCGTGTGTGAGTGTTTCATCCTCTGATGCACAAGCAGCATCGGTGAGACAAAAGGGATTTCCAGATGCTGTCATCAACGCAATCCCGTTTTTGTGACTTTGTGCACCAACGCGACTTCTTTCGCCTGTGGTGCAGTGGAAACGGAATCTCTCTCAGGAGTGAATCCCTGCAGGGCAATCTCACCGCTGCACGGATCCACATGGATGCACTCCGGACACGTTATGCTTAAAACTCCAAAATCGAAAGCATTGCACTTGCTGTCTGGGAGCATATTAACTTGCATGCATGCTGAACAACAATTCTGAATAATTACATTGGCCCTCGTTGTGGTGTGCCCCAACCCCAAATTCCTAAATTCCTCCCAAACAAGAATCACCCACTCAGGTGCAGCCTTTACGAGTTGTTTCGCAAAAAACGGGCCAGGAGAAGGATCCATGGGAGGGGGTGTGTGTCCGTCAACTATCCCCAGAGAGGGATGAAGTGACAAACCGTGGGGTGGGAGGAGGTACCGGGGCAAAGCGGTACCACCAACTACGACTACTGCTTGCGCACGCGGCGAAAGCGGTCGTCTTGTTTCGCGCAGGCCAAGAAATTTGTCCATGAACATCAGCTCTGCTCTTGTGGAAGCTGACTGTGATGGGTGTTTCGTTGCAGCTGCGGTGAAGGAGAGTCTTGCGGTTCCCGAAACGTTCAGCCGTCTGCTGTAATATGAACAAAGATCTTTGTATATACAAATTGTGACTTGAAATTGCGCGTCTTCTGTGACAAGGCAGGATCAAAACATCTTCCCTCCCCTTTTTGTGGTCACGATTTGCTTGCATTTGTATTTGTTGACGCGATGCCCTTTCCACTCAATGTTGCTGGGCTCCCCCACTCGATGGGGGTTCCTCAGCCGTACCAGACAGAGCGGCGACGGGCATTTCTCAAGTTACACCCGATCCAGGGGGCGAGAGGAGCGCCCCTCACGCACCGGACCCCAGCCTGGGAGGGGAAATAGCCGGAACGCCCCTCACCCCTGTGCTGGGTTAAATATGTCGAGAGAGTCGTTTTGATTTCCCAAACTGCACAAAGATCCACTGCACTTCTGTTTTTCACGCAGACGCACATTGTGCACCCAGTCCCGCCCAATTTGATCTCAACAAGTGTCTCTTCAAACAAAAATCTCGTTGAGGAATGGACCACTTGGAAACAATGTTTTTTGTTCAGAATAACGTCGAATTTTTCTCAGATCTGACTCAAAACGATGTTGATCGGATAAAGATATGTCAATCGAAGGCCGGGTCCTTTCATCAAAATGACTTGTGGTGCACATGTTTACAATGAAGACTTCTTCCACAAGGACCACAATAAACCTCCAAAACCTGCAGGGAAGCACACATACAGTGCACATACACTTGCACACACGCACGCACGCACTCACGCACACACTCTCTCACATACACTCTCGCACACACAAACACTCGCACGCACACACACACACACACACACACACACACACACACACACCACGTTGTTCAGTTGTCCTGTTCGACAACACTTTGCAGAAGAAAAAAAACCCACAAGCGACCAACTGTTCGTTTCCTCCCGAAGCGAACGTGCGGAGCCAACTGCTGCTGCATTTTTGAAAAGCGGAATTGGCAGAATGTCACGATTCTGGTGGCCCAGCCAGCTCGACTACACGACAGAAGAACGCCTGGTGTGGCGGGACCGATTCCTCGCATTTTCAAGCGTCGCAGGCGTCTCCGCGATGCCCAACTGCTGCTGGAATTTGCAGACCATTCTCCAACTGCGAGTGGTGTCAATAGATGCTCTGTGGTGAGTAAAGAGAACACCCGCAATAGTTGCACTCAAAATCAACTCTGATTCTGGAAAACGCACAAATATCTTTGTCCGCAGTGGCATGATGACTCCAAATCGGCAACGTTGTTTTCGTTGTTCGGAAGAGGCGTGGAATAGATTCCTTTTCTGACATGCAAACAAGAGAAGTAGACTGCTCGTTGCGCATAACGTTTGTCGCGCACACACGGAACTTTCCTGTAAATTTCTGTGACACGACGAAGTCAAATTTCACAGAGCTTTTGGAAGTTTCCGCACTGGCGTTGGCAGTGTGCGTGGTTGGAACTGACTGATATAGACACTGAGCCCTTCTTCAAACTTCAACAAACGTATTCAAACAAAACCTTTTGTCACACAAAGGCCTCAAACTTTGATCCTCTTTCGGAAAGATTTGCAGACAGTGTCAAAAGTTTTGCAAGAGGCGGAGGCCCCCCGGATCTCAACTGGGTCATCATGGAGAGTCTTTCCTGGACAACGCAGGATCGGAATGTGGTGGGTGGGAGGTTCTCCACACATTTCCTCCGAATGATGACTTTACAAAGGCCCTCAAGTTCTAAAGTACTCTCTTGGCATTATGTGTGATGCTGAGTGATGTTTGAGTGGTATTGGGGAGTTGTGCGCCGGGGATAATGAGTGTTTTCTGAGTGTGATGATGATGAGTAAGTTTACGCAGTGGAACGAGTTCTCCCGGCTCCGAGGCGCGCCCCCTGCCGCCTAATGACCGTGATGACTCGCATCTGAGATTCTCATCAAATCGGCGCAGGATTCAGGCTGCAGGCATCACGTACCGCAGTTCACAGGACCTTGCAACGTTGTTTTGCTGCTACAGGGCAGTCACAGATTCGTGAACGTTTTGTGTCTCAGTCAAATTGAACACAAGTCGAGAAGGTGTAAGTCAAAAGTGCAGTAGACATCTAAGTTCTCTCTCTCTCTCTCTCTCTCTCTCTCTCTCTCTCTCTCTGGCGTGTGTGTGTGTGTGTGTGTGCAATTTGTCCTGAAAAGAAGTTTGTCTCCACATCTGGGACGAAATGGAGAGACGAGAGATGGTCGTTAGCTCTTGGTCAAGTCAGACATGTTCATTCACCACGCAGAAAAATTGAAATTGTGAGACGAGGCTTTTCTCAGAGCGTTGGTGCTGTCTGAAATCCATCAAGTTCAGTGCACTGTGAAAACTTTGTTTCTCTTTTGTTGCGGTGTATATCTGTCAAGAGGGCAGAGAGGTTGGACGTCACACCACGGCACGCCCAGGAACCAATTCTGGTACACATTTCAATGTGGGAACAATGGTCCTCCAGTGGACCGTGGACCAGGGTTAAGGGCACCTCGGATTCAGCCACGAACTTGGAACCGACCCTTGAAAGCTCACGTACTTTGGGGAGGAGGGAGGCTCAATTTCCAATTTACACCGTGGCAGTCTGTCTTGCCAAAATGACTGAAAGACCTGAAAGACTGAACCGGCTCTGCGTCTCAGAGTTGGAACGTGCCGAATTTTCTTCAGTTCCGGATTCGCAGTCGTACTTCCTCAAGAAAAAAGAAAACTGTTTTTGATCGCACATCTTTGAAAGACAGTCGATCCTTCACAGCGCGGGGCTGGGAGCGATCGCACTCATTACGGATTCGTCAGGTCTCGGCGATCGATCGTTTTCACAGATGCGAGGCGCTCGAGCGAATCCACATGCGATGCCGCTGCCGCTGCTCTCCGCCAAACTCTCACCCACACTGCTGGTCTGCGTCAAAAAAGCCTCCATTGTGTTCCCAAGACCGCATTGGTCCAAAAAAAAATTCGTCTCGAGTCGTGGTTCGAGAGGACCACTGTGTCAAGGAACCAACTCGGTGCTTGGTCAAAAGAAGAGCCAGGAGCCAATTTCGCCCTGAACCAGTTCTTCACGATCACGAGTGATCTTGTCCATGATCTTGTCCCAAGCCACAAAAACTTTTGTGAACATCTATTTCCAGTTTATTTACAACAGATTGTCTTCAAAAACAGCAAAACAGTTCACGTCGTATGATGCAGATACAGCGCGCAATGTCAATTGTACTTCCTCAGACCAAAACACAAGTTTCATCAGACTCCCTTTGAACAATGCGAAAACGACAAGAGAGAGATCTGTGTGTGCAGGACTGACCACAACTACACATGCAGGGAGTTGTTGTGTTGAAATTCCAATGGTTCACTTCGCTTCGGTGAAGTGTTCACTTTGCCTTCGGTGAAGTCCTTGTCTGGTGTGAACTCCAATGCAACTTTGAAACACGAAAATGTTCAACACTACCTGTCCTGCACCTTCACACACCAACAAAAGTTGCAAAGAAGAAAGAAAACTCCCTCTTTTGCAAAATGGCAGCACAGTCACGGCAGCTGAAAACGGGGGCTATTATACGTAAAATTGAATAGCAAGGTGTCATCCGGTTACAAGTTGGACCTGAAAGTCAGAGCAGCAGGTCGTTCTCGTCCGGTCCCACGCAACAGGAATACGTCTTGGCCTTCACAAGACACTATGGCATATGGACGGTTGGGTGGGGCGACTTTGAGTGGGGCGGCAAGGTGGTCGCTCGGTGAGTGTTATTGAGTTGCGCCCTCTCCTCCTCCGTGAGGTTGGGTGGCGGAACTTGGGCGGCGGCTGGGCGGTGTGTCAGGCTGGGCGGGCGACTCGCTAGGTGAGTCTGGGCGTGTCTTTGACCTGCTCTCTCTCCTCCTCTGTGAGGCTGGGCGGCAGCTGGGCAGCGGTTGGGCGGGACGTCAGGCTGGGCGGGCGGGCCGGTCGCTAGGTGAGTCTGGGCGTGTCCTTGAGCTGCTCCCTCTCCTCCTCCGTGAGGCTGGGCGGGGGCGTCAGCGTGACCGGCTTCAGCTGACCCGTCACTTTGTCCTTGGCCATCTGCGCGCCTTTTACTCGCTTCCACTTCATCCGCCTGTTCTGGAACCAGACTTTCACCTGCAGAAAGAAATTGAATATACGTTCAATGAAGTGGCAAAAGAACAAAGTGATGACCGCACAGACACAGAACTTTGTGACTGACAAACAAGCTTCTTTTTTCTTTTGTGGTTTCAAAGAGTTTTGTAATGATGTCGGAAACAGAAGAAGACCCGAGTGGTCAATGGCTGTTTGTCTATCACAAGTTCGTTACCTCGCACGATAAAGATATGTTCGCTTATTTTACTGCTTCGATATGTTGTGAAGTACAGATCGGGAGGAATGCGCCTGCGAAGCTCTTCAGCCGCCGCTGAACCGTGAGAAACACGAGTCAGGTACTCGAGACGAGTCGGGTACTCACACCGAGTCAGGTACTCACATCGAGTCAGGTACTCACACCGAGTCAGGTACTCACACCGAGTCAGGTACTCGGGACCACGAGGGAACTGCTCAACGCTCTCACGTTACTGATACTGATACGGACATTGTCCAAGCTCCACTCACAAACCATTCGTTTCAGAACAACGTAAAATTTTCCTGTTTGGAAAAGGTTCCACTGTTTCTTCAATGACCGTTTTGTGACAACGTGTGCGAATTTGTCCACTGCTTTGCCGCTGAGTGTTGCGGACTGTTCGGGTTTTCAGTTAGAAGGGGCGAGTTCGATTGGGAGTGGGGACTTCAGGGGACGCGGCTTCAGCCACGAATGAAGTGAAACAACAAACTGACCCATGAAATTTAATTACACGGTATGACAGCGGTTGCAGGTGAAATCCCTGCTTCTCTCGAGGTGTTGCGTCATGAAACTCATCGCGTCATTCACACGGGCCCAACCCTCCTGTCCAAATCTTACTTTTTTGATCAGATTCAGCGCGGCTTGATCGAGTATTTACTGACTCAATGGCAAGCAAAGCACCTGGGGGAGGTGCAACTTCGGACACTTTTCCTCTTGGCGCGGCGGGGGACCTCATGTGCTTTCCCCGCGTGGTTGGCTCTGGGGGCAGCGGACCCGATCTGAAGATTTCCCTGACGAGCTTTGCAGACTCGGCCGGATTACTCACAGCAAGATGAGCTGATGAGTTTCGCACTCACCCGTCCGTTGCGCTGTTGGCACCGGGAGGCCAACAAGTCAATGGATTCGTAATTTTCACCAGGTTTTTTGGTCAAAATACACGAGTTTTCTTCATTTTTTCAAACAAAGTCCTTTTGTTCTGTCAGCCGGAAACACATGACATACGTGATTGACGCACGTGGTGGACTTCTTGTGTTTCCCTGAGCCTTTTCTTTTCAATGTGCATGAATGCATTGTGGCGTCCAACATCATGTTCACGTTTGTCATGCGCAATCTCAAATCGCGCAAGACGGAGTCTGACGCGCACGCAGGAAAACGACTCGTATCAGCGCATTCCTCCCGCACTCCCACCGTCCCTTCAGCGGACCATCCATCTGGTCGTCGATTCGTTCTGGATGGAGCTGCCCTGCACCTGGAATCCCCATCCGCCGCACCTGGCGCCTTCATCTGGACCCTGACTGATAGACTTGTGATGTTATAATTGCCATTTCTAAATGGAATCCACCCCAAGGGACACCTATCCACCCTCCAGGGGAACCCCAAAGCACCCCACAGGGGGTCCAGGGCGTGAAATGAGCTGCTATATAATAAACGTCGACTGGTGTTTGAGTTCGGCAGTGCGCAAAACGAACCAACACCGCAAAATGTTGGAGTGATCTTTCAACACAAGATCTTGTTTCCAGTGTTTAGAATTTGAGTCTCCTGCACAGAACTTTGCGGTTTCTTAGAAAAAACGCCGCACAAGCTCAAGACAAACAAGCAAAGTTTCACCTTTTGCAACCCCCAAATTAACGAGCAGTGTACAATCTTGTGAGAACTCTGGCGCGCCAAAAGTATTTTCTTGCCGCTACCCGACCCCTTTGGTCTTCTCATCTCCAGCTTGATTTTGTCACGCGTTGTCATCAGTTTCATCGAGTTCCTTGACAAAACGCGTCCCACCAGCCGATTCGTCTGAGTCGCCCCGAGAGAAGAAGAGGGGACAGACTCTCAAGTTGAGGACCAGCGCGAAGACGACCTGGCAGCGGCAGAGGCAGTACAGGTTCGCATTCTTACATTCACGTGTACACATGTACGCTGTACACACACACACACACACACACACACGCACACGCACACTCTCTCCACGCACCTGTCTCTCGGTGAGGTCGAGCGCGACTGCGATCTCGTAGCGGCGCAGACGCGTCAGGTAGTTGTGCACGGAGAACTCCTTCTCGAGCTCGCGGATCTGGTGCTTCGTGAACGCCGTGCGCTCCTTGCGAGGCTTCGAGTTCAGGTCCAACTTGTAGCCGTCGGGGCTCTCCGGACCTGTGCAGCAAACAAAATATTGTGTTTTGAGACGACAACTACATGTCACAGCAGGGGCGGATCTTGGGGCGTGGCGGAGGCCCCTAGACATATTTTTCTTTTCCCCCTCATTTTCTCAGGATCCACAATGAGATCAGGCCCCCTTGACCTCATCCTTGATTCACTCCTGATTCTTGTTGATCACAGTGACCTCAACAACTTTGTGTTTCCATTGACGTAATGCGAAGTCGGCAAATATTGGGCAAGAACAAGTCCGGGAGGAACAAAGGGCTTTTCTCCCAATAAACAGCGCAGCGGATTTTCTGCCACTAAACCCGTCTCTGAGATTTCTGATTGTTTACCGAACTGTGATAATGAGGGCTAATGGCGCTACTGACCGGATTGAGTGTTCCCCGAGGATTAACACGTGTTCAAATCATTGGGTGGGAATTAGCGTTCGAATCAGCCAAGAAAGTGACTGGGCGCAGGGTTCCCCGGGGGCCGATCCAGAACTGGGACCGACAACGCCCCCCCCCCCATTGGATGCAAGTTTTGCGCAAAAAGAAAGGGATGGGAGTGAGGGTGGGGTGGGGACTAGGATCCCCCCTGTTGATCCACCCCTGGGGTCCGAGCCCTCTTATCAGCGTGCGCCAACCCCACTCACCCGTTTGACAGATCCGTCTTGTCTTTAGCGCTGATCAGGTGATTAGACGGGAGTACGCAAACAAACAGCGCTGGGGTTGAGTAATTACTCGGGGTGGACGGACACTGCGCAGGTGCGAAGAGCGGCCGAGCGTGAGTAATTAACGCATCTGCGTCTCGGGAGGTAGCGGGGGGGGGGCTGGTGGGTGTGGGTGGGGTGGGGTGGGGGTTGCACGTGAAGCTACCAGATCTAAAAGAAGGCCTCACAAGACACAAAAGTTTGTCTTCCAATGTCTGTTTCTGACTTAGCAAACAGCCAAATGTGGTGTACTATCACCTTGCTCTATGAATGGACACGACGATCAAGCCAAAGAAACAGCTGGAGCTGGATTTCTCTTTGATCAAGCTGACGACCGCAAGAAACTGAAATTACGCCACGATTTGTGTGTGCTCTCTGACAAGAACACCCGAACCAACATGGTAGTGGTTTGGTTGGTTGGTCAATCAAGCAAAAATATTGCAAACAGTTTGAAACCATTACTGCACGGGAGTGGTCTTGGAGGCTCGGTCGGTGGTGTAATAGAGCTGTAGGGATGGGGAGCGCGCTGACGCGAGGTGCGTGTTGCACATACCGGGAGCGCCAGGCTTAATTAACCCCAATCAACCCGAGTTACAACCGACGGGCTGAGCAGTAACAAGACCGCCCAGTTCCAAACTGCTTCAACCAAGATTGCAGGGTTTTCAATGAAAACGGCCCTTGAAATTTTTCTTGTCATACAGAATTCGGAAAAGGTGTGGATTACGAGCAGACGAATCTGTATTCAGCCGTTGCCTCGCTGCCGGCGCTGTTGCTGTTGTTGCGACCCAATTGCAACGCCAAACAGGGAGAAAGTTCGTTGGGCTGACCTGATTTGTCCGGAGAGTGATCTGGACTGCAGTGGAGATGAAGACTAGAGGTGTGGTGGTTCATGTCCTTGCCGCTGAGGTCGGAGACGGTTCCTGGGGGCAGCGCTCCGTGGTGGAGCGAGTGCTGGCCCGCGGAGGCGAGTCCAGGGAGCCCGGCGAGGGCCCCCGCGCCCGCTGCCGGAGTGCCTCCCGTTCCGGCCGCGGCAGCCGCGGCTCCGTACCACGGTCCCCCGCCCATCGTCCCGTACCCGCCTCCTGCAATAAAAGAAGGATGTCCTTCAGAAATGGAGACGGACAACAAAAGGTTCAAAAGATGCTTGATCTGCTGAAAATAGTTTTTTTTTTTTTGTGAAATGTACGTGTTCAAGGAGAGGCTGAAATCACATAACAATTGAATGTAATATTTGAAATGAAAACTTGTGTCACGAGACAAGTTACACTGAGAATCTCAGAAAATTTTAGACTTGCAAAATTTGTGCAGGAAATAAGCAGGTGGAGCGCCGCACCTGAGGAGGGCGTGGCTGCGGTGAGCGAGGACGAGTTGACGGCGCAGCTGAGGTACTCCCTGCGGTCCCGGTGCGCGGAGAGGAGGCCAGGACTGGAGCCCGAGCCCAGACCTGCGCGGGAAATACGTACAGCCGTCGAGATCAACATTGATGAGACAGAATCACGATTTTTTAAAGAACGGATAAAAGCTCGGTTTCTTTGCACTTGTTCTTTGTTGGTCTCTTGTGTTTCGAGCAGCTTCCACTGGGTCAAGAGAACGCAAAACTACATGTGCGAAGTTGGTACCCTGCTCTGGGAACTAAAATGCGCCATGTGTACTTTTGAAGCCAAACTGACCCGAGCAACGAGCACAGCCAAACCAAAAGCACTGACCTGAGGTCCAGTCGGAGTAGCCGGAGGTGTTGTAGAGCGAGGCGCGGGGGTGCAGGCTCTGGAAGCCGTACCCCCCGGCGAGGCTGTGTGGGTACGGGTGCAGCCCCGCCGCCGCGGCCGGGGAACTCACCCCGTACATGTTCATCCTGCCTGGGTGGGTGGGGCAGGGGACAACAAGGCCGCTCCTCTTTGAAACAAAAAATTCTTCTTTCAAGTCAGGAGATTGTAGCAGTGAGTTTTCCTCAAATTTCCACCACTATTGTCCAGAGTGCCATGTCTGCTTCCGCGTTCGATCCGAAGTTAGAAAAACAAAAATTGAGTCTGTTCCACAGATTTCCTTCTGAGCCGCTGCGTTTTGTGCAGAATCCACAGATTCGTTTGAAACCCGATTCTTCTAATCCCGAGCGCACACAAACAAACACGAGGAGAGATCTGTGAGTGTCAGGGACAAACAAGCAGCACTAACAAACAATAATTTCCTCTCTTTGCTTCATCCCTTCTTGGCTCCCAGCTGCAGGAAGTCATGTGGTGATCAGATTGCTCAAGATCTGGAGAAATTATTTCTCTGAAGATTAGATTTCTGGTCCTTTCACAAATCCTCTGTGTGTCGGAGTGCTCTTTCCTTTCTGTTGAGTTTTGTCGCTGGCAACAGTCATCCACGGTTTCCGGATCACTGAAGAATTGTCCAAGTGATTTTCCGCGTTTGATTGAAGTTCATCGTCTCCTCCTGGATTTCAAAAGTTTCCACCTCGACGACATGTTTCCAGAATTCAATCTCCTAGATCTAATCACTTCAGGCAAATTTGTAGAACAGAGACACACGTCCAAATGGGTTGATTGCCTGTGTAAAGTGTCACTATCTATTACCAGCAGCACTCAACACTCAAGAAGACTGAGGAGTGAGAGATACGAGCCACTGGTTGTTTGGGGCACACAGCGGCTCTGGTTACCCCTGCAGACTGCAGCGCCCGGACGGCTCGTCCCACCCCTCCACTGACTGACAGCTCGAACCTGATGCTGGTCAAGGAAGAGTCGATCCTGGAACAGTCAGTCAAGAAATGTCCTCGATCGACACTAGAAGTTCAATTTTGTCTCACAATCAGGTCTAAATTTTTGCAATTTGCAAAAGAATTACTTTCTGACATCTATATTAATTTTGAAGTCAACAGTTGTCCAAAGAGCTGGTCAAGAATGAGGCTCTTGCAGGAACAACTTGACTCCTGGGGAATTTCAGGACGGGGGGACAAAAATCAGGGAAGGAGGTGGTCTTGCCCCCATGCAGGCGAGCGTGCAACCCTCTCAGGCTCCAAATTCGAGAGGGGGGCTTAGCTCCAGCTTCAAAATAGCGTGCAATGGCAGGTGGTCTCTTTTTTGGGGGGGGGGAGGGAGGGATTAATTTTGCAAGGTGGATGGGTTGGAGGGCGGCCACTCTTTCGGTCCTACAGTGATGTCATTTGCGTACAAGAGAAAATAAGCACCAAATTTGCTGCACAGACAATTTGCTGCAGGACAATTTCACAAAACCACATGTGAATGTTTTGTGCAGAAATATATTGCCAACTGGATCACTCGCTCACGCAGTGAGTCTCTGAACCCTGGATCCGCTGCTGCTGGTGCAGTGTCCGCACAGACGAATCGCCGCTTCCCATTCGCTGCAGCTGGGATCACGTGCTGCAGTGATTGGCAGCTCCTGTCTGCTGAGTATTTTCTTTGGAATCTGATCGGTTGAGTCGAGTGAAAGTTCACTGAATTGAACCAACTTCACAACGGATTGTTAGATTCAGGACAAATCTGGAGGCAACCTGGTGTTCCATCTTTGAGAAAAGCTGAAAACAAGATGAGGGGGAAGGGGGCGCACGCAAACGGGCCGGGGAGGGGGCAAACTCCAATCTTGAGAAAAAATCAATGTGTGTAAAATGACAAAAAATTGCTCCTGCATGTGGTGCAAAAATGTGGTCAGTTTGTTGTGGGCCCAAGGATGCGATCCCCATGCCCCTGGATTCGGCCGAAGCCAGACACAAATGATCATAACGAATGTTGAGGCTTGCTGTCCCTGATCAAGGAAGAGTTGAACTGTGGACAAAATTTACTTGACAAAAATATCAGTTCACTACAGAAAACCTCTCCTGGTCAGGAGGTGCCTGGGAGAGTGCAAACCGCAGCGCCCAGTCCAGCGAGTACTGGACGAGTCGTGAATGAGCAGCAAATGAGTAGCTAATGAGTAAATGAGTGTGACGAGCTGGCTCCCCGCTGACATCAGACACACCGCCAGCGGAGCGCGAGATAAACGTCTGGACAGAGAGGGGAGAGTCAGGGGCAGATCCAGGGGGGGGCAATGCCCCAACCCTAAATGCTCCTTTCTCTTTGCGGACTGCACATGTTTTTGGTGCCACGATGACCGATTGAAGAGCTTTTACCTGACGCGTTGGTCACACAGCACTGCATCACCACACACACGTACACACACACACACACACACACACACACACACACACACACACACACACTTGGGTCCGTCGTCCCCTCACACAACACCGCGCACCTTCCAGCTGTTGCTCTGACCACATGTGGGCCACCTGTGCGCAGCCCTGTGTGTTTACACTGCAATCAGGCTGATGCATCAAACACGTCGTAATTAATCACCGGTCAGCGGGTTTGATCTGTCCCTCGAGATCGAGAGCCGAGAAGAGTGCAAAGCTTTGAGAGAATTCCACAGGAGATTTGGCCTTGCAGTGAAGAGAGAAGTGGTGCCTTCAAATGGCGCCATTTTGAAGCGAGTGTCCAATCTAACGGTGAGCGTGAAATGAAGTTTGACAAACAAATGTTCCCTTTGTGGCTCAAAATCTCGTTCTTTTGCGGTGGCAGGTTCTCGATTCGGTTTTCAATTTTCAGACAACAACATTTACCCCATCCCCTCTTCCCACAACGTGTTTTCTTTTTCCGTGAGAGATTCACGCTCTCCTCTGTGAACAGAAACAGCTGTCTGACCACTTCAACTTGTGAGAACATCCTCCCAATTGGTTTTTAATAATTTCGCGCCCTATTAAAATTCTGACAAGAAATTATCATTTGAACAGCGGGACAAACGAGATCAGATTGATTCCAAAGGCCACTGGCCACGTGGGAGAATTTCGTGTGGGAAAGTTGGGATCGAGGACATTGGACCACAAGGACGCAAAGGAATTTCTATGTTGATCACACAAGCACAACTGACTGCAAAGCTGTTTTGTTTTTTGAGTCTGCAACTTTTTGTTCTGGCTGGCATTGTCAGAGCGTTTCTGAGT
>JAAUXT010010486.1_pt1:0-2500 | contig 20639 bp, 22 predicted proteins | sample 7278171 | NCBI WGS metagenome assembly JAAUXT01 (sample SAMN14350112, study PRJNA611818) | marine sediment metagenome | isolation source: surface marine sediment (1.8m) | place: French Polynesia: Moorea | collected 2018-08 | reverse complement strand
CAAGGGTCAAGCTCTCTGAAGTCACTTTTGAATCGCTTTGCTGTGTGAAGAACGCGGCTCAACATCTGCATTGGTTCTGCGAGGTTCTGTTCACTTGAAGTTTAGGATGTTTCCACGAGAAGAACTTTTGAGGAGATTCTCGTCGACCACTTGGCAGCTCATTTGGTTGGACCAGTGAGAACTGCAGCAAATCGCACTTCAGTTTTGATGCGAAGAAAAACAATACGAGTATTGTGATTGACAACACTGGATGTCAACTGTCTTGCTCACTTTGATTGTTGAGGAAAGAAAGTCTGGGAGCTAATTCAATTAAATTTTAATTTGTTGCTGTGCCTGACAAAAGGCGTTCATTTGCTCACTTTCTCCTTTTGATTCGAAGTCCTCGAACAGATCGAGGTCTCAGCCACGAGGTGGAGTAAACCTTTCTGCAGTTCGCTCTGTCTCAGTTGCCTCCCTGACTCCGTGCCGCACGAGTAGCCCCCCTCGCCGGACACCATCACTCCTCTCCTCACTGAATCCGACAGAATCCCGCGAGCTGTGAGATTGAATTGAGTCCTCTCACCAGGGGCCCTGATTGCGCCCACCAGGGGGTCACGTGATTAAAGCCTCGATCTCAATCCAACCAGAAAATGAGAAATTGCTCCCGTACCAACGCATATCCAGCACAAGTCCAGTACAAACATCTGATTGACAAAATACACCAAATATTTGATGAGTCTAAGATTTCTCAGCATGTCCGTGACCCTGTCACCACAGTTTAAAAAGTTCACACAGCAGATTCAAGCCAATGAATTTTGTGAGTTTCACCAATTGACGTGGTTGTGAATTACTCTGGGTTCAGAACCAGGCAGGGAACAAGGAATTGCAAATGCACACACAAAAACAATCTGTCGGAAGGAAAAAGTCTTTTTTCATCCTGCATGGAAACGGAAGCACATGGATCGTTTCATTTCTGCACTCGCGAATCGACAAGTCTGTCACGGAGATCAAAGGCTTGAGACAACGACCCCTCACAGCCTTCAGGGTGTAGGAGCAGGGGCTGATCCAGGAGGGACCTGAATTTCCCCCCTCCCCTGATGTCTTTCTTTCATTTTCTGCAATGCTTCCACGAATGCTGCTTTTTTGCTCAGGAGTCCAGTGAGGTCGCACATCTTCAATTCAGACCAAACCAGGAGTCCTTGTTTTTTCCGATCCTTCGTCGCCAGCCTTAGAGGCGCAATGACAACGAATCAAAATTCAGATTTTTGCACACTCTACATGACAGTCCAGCGGAGAACTGGTGTTCGAAGGTCAAAACTCGAAGCCTTCAGACCTTTTGTACAATTATTGCCAAGCTTTTAACACAAGATGTGCCTGCAGAGAAAACGAACAGCTTGGTGAGAGCACCAGCTGGATCCGCATGCGGAGTGGACCGAAGTACTCTTACCCTCGGTTAACCTCAATAAAGTAAGTATGCGGGGGAATATACTGGGGTACGGGGTGAGAAGCCTCGGGGGGTAATAACGCTACACGTCGGGTAATAACTGTCAGCCGCGATCGGTTCATAACGTAAATACCGCGCAGATCCACAACGTGCACGCAGTGGGTCAGGGGAGTCAGAATCTGCCCGACTGCGTTGCCCACCAGAAGTCACAACTGTCTGTGTGTCTGTTCCCCACCCTGTTCCAGAAACCCCTCGGTTGGTGACCCCCTCCTCGGAAGAGTCCCCTGCACAGTCAGATGAATACAGTGTTGGCTGGTCCTGGGCAGGTGAGCTCCAGATGGTTCGTAGACCCACTCCAAAGCAAGCAGCAAGCTGGTCAGTCTACCCACCCACGGTTCCCCCTCCTCTGTGCGGAAAGTTTTCACCAGAAGCAAAATCTTTTCTTGCAGTTGGCAATGTCCAGAAGGCGGACTGAAGAGACAAAATTTCCAGATTGATTGTCATCTGAATCCACAACTCCGAACAGATGAATATTTGCCTCTTTGATCAAAACTTTCTCACTGAAAAGGTTGGGACCCATCAACAGTGTGTGCTGCACGTGTGAAAGGTGTGATGCATCACACGTCAGCCCCATACTTGACAAATGATATTGATGCTAAATAAACCATGAAACAGTACCACTTCATCGGAGGACACAAATCTATCCATTTTCATTAGCGCTTAATCTGGAGCTGCAACTGGAGAATTGGAGTCTTCAATAAAACGTGTTACACCTGACAGCTCAATGTTGGACCAATCAGCGCTGTCGGAGCGGACGCGATGACTGACGACCTTCACACCGCAGGCGAGGGTCTCCGATGTGCAGGGAAGAGGATCCAGGGGAAGGTGACAGACGTGCATTCAGTTGAAGTTGACAACAGCTTCATTCAATATTTCTGGTCAAGGACCCATGCTCACCAGAAAATAGCTCCATGGAGCTCGCGGTGATTTGAGGAAATTTCAGTTGCTCTGATTTGGCTTACTCTGATTTGGCTCACTCTGATTTGGCTCACTCTGATTTGGCTCGCTCTGATTTGG
>JAAUXT010072340.1_pt1 | contig 20643 bp, 15 predicted proteins | sample 7278171 | NCBI WGS metagenome assembly JAAUXT01 (sample SAMN14350112, study PRJNA611818) | marine sediment metagenome | isolation source: surface marine sediment (1.8m) | place: French Polynesia: Moorea | collected 2018-08 | reverse complement strand
AGGGGACATTTTGGTCCAGCTGCCATATACTGCATTACCACATGGTGCTTCGCCCTAAAGGGACTTCGCACAATGAGAAGAAGTTCCACACGTTCCTCTTTTGTTACAAAAAAAATTCTCAAAATTTGGCAAAGACCTGATTTGCATGATCTGATCCAAACTTGGCGTATGCTTCCACCACAAATGGGCAAAAAGTTCAGGGGGGGGGAAAACACGACCATAAAATGGACACCTGAAGGGGTTTTCACGTTGATGACGGCATCAGCTTTTCCTGACGTCCACAGCAACTTTTCTTGACGACGTCAAAGAATGGTCTGCACTATTTTTTGACACCCACCAATTGGGCGTCAGGTTAAATTTTGACATTGACGTCAAAATTCTGCTGTCGACGTCAAAGATTTGACGTCCACGGTACCAATGTGAGAACGGCTTGAGACCGTTGGGTTTCCTAGCAACCTTTGGTTGTCCTTGCTGTTGCACGATGTGGGCTGGTGTCACTAAGCGACAAGACGCGACAACAAAAGGTGCGAACAAATCCATTGTTCTTGTGTGTCTGAAAATGCGAAGGTTCTTTGCAAAAGTTACTGACTCACAATCAAGTGATGATCCAGGTTTTGCAGGCTGTGTTGGCCAATTGAGTTGGCGATGGGGGGGAAAGGGTAAAATCCTCGTCAAGGCGAAAAATATCAGAGAAGGAACCTGTTTCACCTGTGTGTGTGTGTGTGTGTGTGTGTGTGTGTGTGTGTGTGTGTGAGGTATGCGTGCCTCACCACCAGCCGTGGGACAGCAGCAGCTGGTTGTGTGTATGTGTGTGTGTAAGGTATGCGTGCCTCACCAGCCGTGGGACAGCAGCAGCTGGTTGTGTGTGTGTGTGTGTGTATGAGGTATGCGTGCCTCACCAGCCGTGGGACAGCAGCAGCTGGTTGTGTGTGTGTGTGTGTGTGTGTGTGTGTGTTTGTGTGTGTGTGTTTGTGTGTGTGTGTGTATTTGTGTGTGTGTGTGTGTCAAATTGTGTCTGCTGCCCCCTCCTGCTGGATCCGAGACTCACTGGATGACGTCATCACGCGTCCAGAGTCCTTGGTTGCCACGTGACCAGTGTGCTCGGCTCGTGTCAACGACAACACTGATCAACAACTGGAAGAAAAGGCCTTTTGCCAATTACCGTTGCGACGTACCTGCACACACAAGCGCGCGCGCGCACACACACACACACACACACACACACATGCACACACACATTGGAAGGCAGGAATGAATCCCCTTCTGGAACAGCCTGAGATTGCAGGGATTTTTTCACGACCCAAAATGCGCTTTTCTTAATGGACGGAATTTTCACACACGTGGTTGGATGGACAGACAGACCGACACACGCACACACGCACACACGCACACGCGTGTGTTGTGTCCCAGCACTGCAGCTGGCCACACAAAAACTGAACCTTTCAGACACTGACTCCTGTTTGAGAAGTTACAGTTGACAAAAGCCACCCAATGAAGGCTCTCAGATTCTGTCTATTTTTGATGTTCTGGACGACCTTTGCGGACGATATACTCCAGCAGTACAAGTGGAATGAGGAAAAAACTCTGTATCACAAGCCATGGTTTGGGTATCTGGAAATTCACATCACTACAGCAGTGACTGCACAACACACAGCGCCACATCTCATTCCTACAATAAAATCTATGATGTTCAAATCACAAGTTGCCCATTTTGTGGTCAATTTTCCTCCAACACTGATTTTTGAACATGAGCAGTTGCTGATAAAAGGAGGGAAATTTCCAGTTGAACAAGTTACTGCTTTGTTGTTTACCATCCAGGCTGTTATCCCAAAAGTGTTCAGCACCAATACTTTTGTAAGAGGTGGGACTCATATATGGCAAGTCTTGTTGCATCCAGAGTTGGATTCCCTCATCACTCTGGTGCAATTCAGAATTTGTGGACATTTCTCTCTGTGTCAATCCTCTGTCAGGATTTTTAAGTACACAAAGCCTGGTGATGATTTTGAATTGTTCTACCAGTTTTGTGGAGTCTACTCTGGGTTCAAGCTTTATACAGCTGTTCCTAGGTACCTGTATAGGGTGGATTACAAACCAACAGATGACTTTCTCATGTTCACCTCATTTGATATTATTGCCTCCCACACAGGTGAAAGTGCAAAGTTCATCAGAGCATTGGTGCATGAAGTTCAATGTTATTCTCTGTTTTCACTCATCCATGAAGAAGTGAAAACTACCATGCACATCACTCTCAACAAGACCAAACAAGTGGTGATATTCTCCAACAATTTGACCAAAATATGGCTGAGCACTTCCCCCACTGTGTTTGATGGGCCTGGCTTCTTTGCACCAAAACACATTTTCTTATCAGAAGCAAGTTTCTTCAAATGTAGCACATTTCAATGTATCCTGCTTATCACACAAAATGCTTCTGCAGTGGCTTCTTGTGTTGACCTCTTCTCTTATTCCCACATTCTCATTCTGCCAACCAAATACCCAATCAGTGTAAGAGATAGTGTTCTCTGGAATCTTCCCAAAACCCAGAATATTTTGTCAATAACTGTGGATTTGTTTGAAACTGCTGCTGATTCTCATGTGCAAGTGACTCCTGTCAAGTTCTCCTCCTCTGGGGAGGATCATCCTCTTTGTCTCTATGGGGGTGTTGCCTTCATAACTGTCAACAAGAAACAAATATCTTCAGTAATTGGTAATATTTGTCACAAAAACAACAATGAATTTTCTTTTCTGAAACCTGTGTACTCTTCACAAAACACTTTATTGATTGTCAGCTACAGCTATAACAAATACAGCATCTTCCAGGGAACTCTCAAGATTTCTGTGACGTCATGCCAACTGTTGAAAATATTTTCATGTGATAACATCATGAACGTCAATGGACTGAACATACTCAATTTTTTGGCAATGAAAAAACAGACATTGGGTGACTTTATGCGTAACGCAGTTGCTGACAGTATTCCACTCTTGGTTGATTCTACAGCACACAGATGTACCATTGCACAAATTAGATATGTGAACCCAAATTTTGTTTGTGGGCACCACAGAGAAGGAGTGCAAAATGTGTATTTCCTTTCAAGCTTGGTGGTTCTTGAGAAGAGATCAAGAGATATAGAAATGCACAAGTACAGCCTGGAAGGAATGTTGATGAGTATGGGGAACCTTCACATTGAGAAATCTTCTTGGAATCCTGATAGTCACTTGTTGGTATCTGGAGGAGGATTTCATCATTCAAAAGACACAGATTCCAATTTCACAGTGTTTTTACCAGGTCAAAAGAAAAATGTCAGTCATCAAAGTAGGTTTCCAATCTTTTACAAAAACTCAACCTCAAATAATTTCATGGTTGTGGAACCCCCCTTTTCTGCAAGTCTGCATTATTCTCTGAGATTCTTTGCAGACACACCAACAGACATTCAGTCACTTTCCTTCATATTTGCTGTTTGGGGCAAATTCAGTTGGCTGGACATCAAACTGGAACCTGTGTCCAGAAGAAAAAGTGTACCTGACATTCACATTTCTGGTACAGCCCAAAGCATACCAAAGACATTGCAACATCGTTTCCTTCTTCTGGGTGTGTCTAAAAACAACATGGAGAGGAATTCTGTTGTGCTCAGGGTGCAGGTGGAACACCAGGTAAGTGTTCAGGTCTTCAATCATTTGTTTGGTTTTGTGGACAATGTGAAACAGAATTGCAAATGCTGTAGTCAAAACAAATTCCTTGATTGTGCACAAGGGTTGCCGATCAAGTTTCCCTTTCCTTTGTAGGTGATTTGAGGAGGTTGCGCTGCAGTAGGGAGCTCAATTTTTGAGCGACCTAAACAGGGCGACCGAAACAAATCACCTACAGGCAGCATGTACAAATCACCTTAGGTCTCTGTGTTTTGGTCGCTTGCATTTTGGTTTCTCAAATCACCGCGAGCTTCATGGAGCTATTTTTTGTTCATTTCAGGAAGTTCATTTCTACGACACCTGCATTGCCACTTGTGACAATTGTACTCTCAGTCAGTCAATGGGCATCAATTTCACAGTCAAATTGACCCCTCAGAAGAACTGGCTTTTGATTGATTTTCCTACAATGGTGAAAAGTGTTGCACTGAGTTCAGATCCACCTGCACAGGTGTCTTGGCAGTGGAAACCAGTACCAGACACCATGGTGCTGCAGTCTCAGCAAGTGATTGACCCATACAGAAAGTGGGATCAAAAAAGTGACAGAGTTGATCCTTTGTGCTCCAACAAAGTGTTGAGGAGTTTCCAAATGCAGACAAAAAGATCTTTTATGAAGAGTATATATCCAAAACAAAAAATTCACTCAACTCCAAGACATTTGCAGAAATTTATCAATGACTCAGTTGATGCCTATTTTGGGTGTCAGGTCCCTACATTTGTTGAGCAACACAGGGAACCACTGTGGTTTCCTAGCAACCCTTATTACAACAGACACTTTCAAATCACATCCACACCCAGAGGCTTGTACACATTCTTCAAAAAATTTAGCAGAACATACTCATCTGGAACTGAATACATGCCATACTTACTTCATGTCAGAAACTTGTCCAAGCCATTCCTTGATGTAAGACTGGACAGTTACCCTTTCCCTTCTTGCCCACACATTGTTCACAACCACAAACTCTTGAGTTGGACTCAAGCCAAAAGATTGTGTGTAAAGAATTTGGCCACACTGCCAGAGTTTTATGACAGGACAGAAGAGAAAGAGTTTCTAGCTGTTCTGAGAGACTCAAAGGAGTTGTTTCCTGTTGAAGCTGTCTTCATAGGAGTGACAAGAGTCACCAAGGTTTGGCTTCTTGTCCATTCATAAAGAAAATAAATCAGCACAAAACTACAACGTGCCTGCTTGCTTTGTCATTTTTCAATGAACATGTTTTCATTCCAGAATTTCACAGCACACATCTGGCAAATAGGGATACTGGCCCCATACCAAGGATGGAAAAACATGTACTTCCATGCCACACGAAACAGGGTTTCATACAGAAAAAATCACGCAAGGAACATCTTCAAGCAAGTGAAGCACGACGCTTCCCTTGGGTACCCAACTTGCACAATTCCCACCAGGGGGCCAAAGGTCTGTTACTCTGATGAAAATGTCTCTGATTTTTCAACTGTGATGCGTGACCATTCAAGATTCATACAGCCTACCAAGCTTCACAGATGCACTGTACTCTTGACCTTGAACTTGGCTGAGACAGACTGGGTGTCTGTTGATTGCCATCAAAAGCTTTTGAGTCACGCTGTGTGCTTTGCTGAAAGAAACAGGACCACAGACACATTCAGCTCACTAAAAGCACAATGCAAACACTTTGAAATTTTGGTCTCATCTCAATGCTACAGTCTGTTTTACTTCTCACAAGATATGGATGAGAGACATTTGAAAGACACATGTGGAAAGTCTTCTTCAATTACCACATTTGACAATGAAACAGAGAATGTGTTCCACATTATTCTTTCCAGCACAAGTCTTCAAAATATTTATGTTGCAACTCAAATGACAGATATTTCCAATGAAACTCAATTTTTCTCTGTAATGAAAACGTGGTCAAAGATCACAGTTGAAGACAACAACAAAACTGCTGGATTGTTTGCCTGCACAAGGTCAGCACCAACAAAAATAGTGGTACAAAGTGATTCCCTGGTTTCTTGTTCAGATGGAAAATATGTGTCCACTGTTTTCCTGTGTGATGCTGGTGTAGAATGCAATATCACCAGTGAAGAAAGCCAATTGACAAATTTACCACCACATTTTCAGTGCAGAGCTGGTGGGGCACAGACATGCTCTCCTCTCATGTACAGGAATAATGAAGGGATTTGCAAAACTTTTGCTACAAAAGAAATCACACAAAAGAATGACCAGAAGAGCATTGAAAACACATTCAAATGTTCTCACTTGGTTTCAATTCCAAGTGTCCTTGTCAATGACTTCATACCAGATTGTGGTTTGTATGGTGAAGATGAACATGCCTTCAAAGAAGTTCTTGGAGGAAAAGAGTATGAACAGTGTCTGAAACCAAAACAGTTGCCCTGTGTCTCTGGCCACCCCAGGTGCTATGACATTGTTGACATTTGTATCTTCAGATTGAATCAATACAATCTGTTGTCTCCATGTAGAACAGGCTCCCACATTGAGAGCTGTTCCACATTTCAGTGTCATTCCCTTTACAAATGTCCAGGCTACTATTGCATACCCTGGGGATATTTCTGTGATGGGAAATGGGATTGTCCCCAAGGGCTTGAAGAAAAGGATAATTGCATGGATTTGTGGGAGTGTGATGGCCATTTCAATTGTCACAAGTCTCACATTTGTGTGCCAATTGTTGATGTGTGTGATGATCACACTGACTGTCCACATGGAGATGATGAAGTTTTGTGTGAATTGAATTCTCATGTCTGTCCTCAGCAGTGCTTCTGTTTAAATTTTGCTGTAATGTGCCAGAATATTCATTTGGCAGTTGCTAATTTGTTTGGTAAACCATACATTGCATTTCATGTTGTTAGTTGCAAGCTTCCAACAGTGAAGAATGTTCTCACCAAAATGGTTTTGTGGGCAAATTTCTCACACAATGAGCTGAAACAATCTCCCAGGCTTCACAAGTTGATCCAGCTGTTTCTGGTGGATATATCAAATAATCAGATGGAGGTCATTACAAAAGACTCATTTGTCAACTTGCCAAGATTGTCCCAAATTTTGTTGCCTGCCAACAAGATTTCAGTGGTGGAAGAAAAATCATTCAGTAATTTAAAAACAATAAATTTGCTTGACCTTCATGAGAACAATTTGACAGTTTTAGAAACATCTGTTTTTGAAGGTGTTTCAGCTGTTCATACACTCAACTTGAAGGAAAACAAACAAATTCATTCTGTTGGGGATTTCAATTCGGTTTTAATCGTTGATCAGTATCACCTTTGCTGCAACAAAGCACAGAACAAGAAATGCTTGTCACCCAGGCATTGGTATTCTTCCTGTGAGGAATTACTCCCCTCACGTGGTCTGGAAGTTGTATTTCCACTGGTGTTTGTTGTTATTCTCATTTCCAACTCAGCAGCTGTGATCTGCAGTGTGAAACAAACAGGATCTTCCACAGCAACCTTGACAAAAAAGAAAAAGAAAACCCCATATGAGGCTATAAGCAAGACAATATGTCTGTGTGATTGTCTCTGTGGATTTTACTTGCTCACCATATTTGCAGCTTCTCAACACTTTTCTCAGGATTACCCCAGCCTCAAGAGTAATTGGACACACAGTCCAGTGTGTGTGTTGGCATTTTCAACAAGCTTCTTGTACATTATTGGTGCCCCAGTGCTACTTTCCTTTCTCTCCTATGCCAGACTGCAAGTTGTAGTTCATCCATTTGATTCTCATTTCAAATCATTCAAGTTTGTGGCAAAATGTCTGCTCTGTATTGTCAGTGTTTGTGTTTCTATTTCTGTTATTTTCTCTTTTTTACATTTCACCATCAACACAAATTTTTCAGGACTCTGTATTCCTTATGTTGATCCCACAAAAGACCATGTGGATGTGTTGGTTTTTATTGTGTTGACTTTGACTGAACAAACAATATCCATTGTTTTCATTGTAACAAATTCTGTGCTTCTCGTCAAGGGACTGAATAAGTCCAGGCAGGGGGCTGGAAACACCTCACACAGCAAAAAATCTGCCTCTGTACAGTTGGTCAGCCTGAGTTTGTCCAATGTTTTGAGTTGGTTACCATCAACTGTAGCTTTTCTGGCTTTGAATCAAGTACCACAGTACCCTCTTCATAGTCCCCCCTACATCATTGTTATTTCTGTGCCCTTGAACGCCGTCTTGGTTCCTGTGGTATTTTCCTCTTTAGCTCGTGGAGAAAATAACGTGAGTAAAGGGGTTTTCACAAAGGCGCGGTCAGCGTCAAAAAAGTGGACGCAGACGTCAAAAAATTTGACGTCAACGTCAAATTTAACACGATGCCCAATTGGTGGGCATGAAAAAAAAATGGTCCAGACTATTCTTTGACGCCGTCGAAAAATTTGAGGTGTGCTTCAAAAAAAATTTGACGGCGTCACCAATGTGAAAACCCCTCTTGTGAACGCCAACAGAAAACCACGACGACAACTTTCAGCAAATACCTCCGGTGTCTCAGGACCAGGCTCCGACCTGCATTTCACCGGTGGAACGTGGTCCTAACAGTTCAGGACCAGATAATGACATCGTGGTGTGGTCCTAACATTTGTCTACGACCACATTCCCGAAAAAGTGTAGGTCCTGAAATTTTAGGACCATGTTCCGCTGACGGAACGTTGTCCAGTGTTTCCGACGTGCTCGAATATTGACCAGATTGGTGACACAGATGCCATTTGTTCACTTGTTTTTCGCTCTCAAATGCAAGTTTGGTTGTCTGTGCCAAAACAGACGTTGGAATCATGTCTTTTGCAGCAAAGTTCGTCCGTTGCGCAAGATCACACAGTTTTGGCGACTTTTTCTTGCCTTTTCTGACGAAAATAAAATTCTCCTCTTTGTTCTTGTGCGTGTCTTGGTGAGTAGATTTTTAAGAATTTTTCATGTCAAAAAAGTCTTGCGAATTGTGGGAAGATAGGGCCAACTTCGCATCAACTGGCCCAAACTCGAAGAAAAATAGGCGCGTCCTTGAGGACGTTGTGATTCTCGGGTCTAGACAGCAGCGCCACGTAGCGGTAAGTGGCTGAATAAGATTTCGCGCTTCGGAAGCTTTGCGTTCACAAGCACACAACGAAAGCTGCAAAAGTCGAATGGGGAAATATTTTTGCACAAACTCAAACAACTGAGCAAAACAACTCAACACAACAAAGTTTGTTCTCGTTTCAGCTTCTCGCCAAAAGGACACTTCAGAGGCTGAAAGGAGAATGTGAAAGACAACAGCTTCACTGAGAAAGTTGGCAACAAAACAACGCAAAAACAGCCGTACTGCAGACAGACTACTCTTGGAGGGACAAGTCCCTGTATGACGTTTGGTGTGTGTGTGTGTGTGTGTGTGTGTGTGTGTGTGTGTGTGTGTGTGTGCCTGTCTCCAGTGAACAACGCTACCGCACGGGGGCTGATTGTGCGTCGAGCACTTGACGCAAAACACTGAAGTCACAAACTTGTCAAAAACTTTTCTTCAAAATGACAAAATTTTCAAATTTATCAACTGGGCTGCAAAAAACATGCAACAGATTCTTCAAAAACTTCTCAACATTGCGCGGTGATTTCTACAGAGGAAATAGTTCGCCTTCGAAAAAATTCGCAGAACACAAAGTTTGACACAAGCTGGGGAACTTTGCATTACCTTTTCTGTGAAATGTTTGCCAAATTTTGTTCTTTGAGGGACGAGAATGATTGACAGTTCGGTCGCGGGGCGGAGCACACCGCGAGACTGACAGGTGTCCGCGTAGGAACACAAATCTACGGAAACAAAACCGCCACATTTTACCCAAAAGTAGTTCCAAATTTTATGACAAAATCAAATTTTTATTTCTAAAATTACCAAAGCTGTCCAATTAAAGCAAGATGGAGTGATCCAGCAGTGTTTCTTTTCCGGAACTACTTTTCGTGTTTGTGAGGGAGTGAAGCGGCTCGTTTTCAAGATTCGCGGCAACAGAAGCTTCAGTCAGTCACTGCGCTGCCATGGTTCTGTTCACATGTGTTGGATTGTACCCTCGTTAACACACTTCATCATGGATTTACTCAGGATTAACTCATTCGGATTAACGTTTAGACTGGGATTATTCTTCGCAATAGGTAAGTCTTGGCTGGTTTTGACTGATTATCGCTTGTCAGACAAACTGTCACGCTGGCGACGCAAATTTTCAATCATGTTGAAGGTGTCTCGTCTGACACGCAGTTGATCACATGTTGCTCAACATTTTGTGTCGGAAATTTCTCCTTTTCGAAGAACTGGGGGGGGGGGCGGATCCAGGATTTGACCTCCCCTCTCTCCACCGAAACAGGGTGGGTGAGGGTGCAGCGACCTAAATTTTGACAAAAATGGATAATGGAACAAATGTTTGACGACGGAAGCAGAAAAATGGCGGCGGGGGTTGGGGGGGCACAAGTCTGAGTCAGCCCTCTCCCTCCTCCCCTGGATCGGCGGCAAAGTGAGGAAGCTGTCGGTGACTTGGAACACCTGAGTTTTCTTTTCTGCGGTGGCTTCTTTTTGTGACAAAAGTGGGTGCAGCTCCTGCAAAATTTTGCCATTTCTGTTGACATGTTTTGTGTCTCATCGAAGTGCACTTGCTTCACGCGAAGTGTTCGTCCAAGAAAGTGAAGCCACAGTGAACGGGAATTCAATTCTAAAATGATTGAAAATCCTGTGTAAAGACAAACACATCAAGAAGGCAAATGTCTCTAGCTGGTCAGAGGGCAAAAAAGTTTTGCTCCAGGGCCAAAAAGTTCCTGTTGCCACCTTGGCTGCTACCGCCATGGCTTCCAAAGGAAATTGCTTGGCGTGGAAAGTTTCACGAGCTGTAGCGACTGAGGTGGGCTTTGCGAACGGTGAGCCCTGTAGACAGGGGTCTGGTTTGTGGTTGAAGAATTCAACTCTCTCTTCAATTCGACGACCTGGGCAGGCAACACACTTTGGGAGAAGTTGGGTGGTCACTGCAGTGTTTCAGTGGTCACCCCCCAGTCCCACTGGTCAGAGAGATTTCTGGCTTTTTGGGTCCCAAGGACGGCGCTTCATTGCCTTGGGTTGCGAGGACGGCGTTGTGGTCTCAAGGTTTCTGTTTGCAAAGGCGAAGCGACAATTTTCACTTGCTGAGCAGTGACCTCGTAGAGATCGTGCTTTCTGCTTGTGCATGGCAACGGCGCTACTTTTGCAACGAACCGTTTGTGCTGCAAGGCAAGACCCCCGCACTTTGCCGTGTTTTGCCTGGCGCCAACTGAAAATTTATGAATGGAAACTGGAAAAGGCGGACAGCCTGGATTTCACACTGGATGCGTCCTGCATTGTTTGTTTCATTGCACTGTGTCCATTGGCAAGTTTTTGCAAACAGCCCGCAACCTGGAAACTCGTATGCTGTGATGGTCAAAGCCATTGGCAAGTCTTAGCAAACATCCCGCAAACCTGGAAATGCAAACGCAAACGTAACTTTTTGACCATCACAGCAAGCCAAAAGTTTGCGTTTCCAGGGTTGCGGGCTGTTTGCTAAAACTTGCGCGGGGCAGAGGGAACGCAGCGCACGACGCGGCCGGCGGGACCCCTGCCTCTGCCGCGGCTGGTGCCGTGGTGGCGGCGGCGGCTGGTGGCGGTCGGCCCCGTCTCTCTCTCCCCTTGAAGGATGGGAGTCAAACACGCAAACCGGCTCTCTCACTGAAACACATGCTTCCTGCATTGTCGCTCAGGCGTGGTTCACACAGCGTGCGTCATACAGTGCGTACCATGGTCAAGTCAATGGACGCTGCGTTGTTTCATTGATGTGTGGGCGGTACATTCCAAGTAAATGGACCTGCTGTGCGAGAGAATGGGCCAGTCTGCATTCACAGAAATGCATTTGAAATGCACGAGGGCAGCCTTGTGGAAAGAATGGGTCTTGCTTGCAGAGTGTGGTGCCATTTCAGGAGTGGGACTTGGTGCCTCAAGCACTTGAAGACGCAGGCATACGTTCATGCAGGCACACGCACGTACACACACACACACACACACACACACACACACACACACACACAAGATACAAACACCACACCACACACACATGTCCACGCCACACACAAACTCACACAGTTTGGAATCCAAATTCTCTCTCTCTCTCTCTCTCTCTCACACACACACACACACACACACACACACACACACGACCCCTCCTCCTGCCCCCCACTACATTTCTCGTACAAAGATCAGCGACAAACCCCCAGCATTTCTCGCTCCCTCTTTCAGCAGGTGCGTTTCTCAGGTTGTTCAGTGAGTGAGTCATCGTGACAATGAGCTGGCGGCTTCTGTGTCCGTCACGCGGCTTCACTGCTTCACTGGAAGGTGCGAGGTGTGTGTGTGCTGATGCTGATGTGTCATCCACACTGGATCTACAGGCTTCGTTCGTCTGAGGTCGCTTTGGTGCCTTGTATCCGGATTGGGAAAAGTGGCGGAGCCTGGAGCCCGGGATTTGAGCAGAGGCTGAACCAGAGTGGGGAAAATTTTGTGCAAATGACCGTCTGGTGAAGAAATGAGGATTTTGCCGGCTGAGAGGAAATAAGGGGGGGGGGGGGCTAACAAAGAAGGGGTGAGAAACTTTACCAAAAGGAAGGGCGGGGTGGGGTTTGGGGTGACCTCTGTGCACTGAAGAACGACAACCCAGTTTGGGGTTTAGACGGTACTCTGGGTCCCTGGATCCCGATAACAATTGATCTGAACTTGCTTTGATCCGTCTCGTGTCGATTGTTGTGTGGCACGCACGCACGTGGCTGTATACAAGTCCGCAGGTTACACACACACACACACACACACACACACACACACACACACAGGCGCGCGTACGCACACACACCACACACACACGCACGTACGCACGACACGCACACACACACATACACATACACCACACACATTCACACACACACACACACACACACACACACACACACACAGACACACACACACACACACACACACACACACACACACGGCATGTCAGGTGTGAATTTTGCCTCAGATCTGGTTTCCAGAATCTGCACCTGTACACAGTGTGCGTGCACGTGTGTGCGTGCGTGCACGTGTGTGCGTGTGTGTATGTGTGTGCGTGTGTGCGTGTGTGTGCGTGTGTATGATGAGTTGACCCCAGATCACAAGTCTGCAGCAACACGTGTCATAGTTCCCGTAAAGAATGATTCACGTCTGTATCAATGGGCGCAGTGAATTAATGAAGCTGCTGGAGGAACCAGCCTCGTCATGCCCGCTCCTCTCACACTGCCTCTGAGCACTGGAAAACGTATCTACTGTGACACAACTTGCATTGACGGTCAGTTTCGTCACTCTAGCGACGACGCAGCGCCCATTGACTTACACCTGGCGTGATCAGCTGTGTTATGATGTGTGTGTGTGTGCGTGGGTGTGTGTGTGTGTGCAAGGATGCAAAACTCCTGAGTTGGCTCTGTGTGTGTGTGTGTGTGTGTGTGTGTGTGTGTGTGTGTGTGTGCAGGGGGAATCCAGAGGCCTGCAGATCATGGGAGAGACAAGGCTGTTTGACGTGTACGTATGCAACTGAGGCTTCTGTTTGCTCACGCATTGACTTGAGACTCTCTGCCTGTGACGCTCCTCGCACAAAGCCGTCTGTCTTCCCCTCTGAAGTTTTCCCTGTGGCTCAATGAAGAAGGTGTGCGGCAGGGGAAGCCGTTCACAAAGCATCAGGTGCACAGCTGCTCTGTGCGTGACATGGAGACTCACAACGATTGCTGTGATGCTCCCTGCAGAGCCGTCCGAACAGTGCTGCAGGTGTAGTGTGTGTGTACGTGTGTGTTTGTATATGTGTGTGTGTCATGTGAAAAAGACCTGATTCTCAGGGTGAAGATCTGCTTTTGGTCGTGTTCTACGCAAGTTGCTGTGGATGACAAAAGGGACTTGGTTTGTCAGTTTGATTCAAGCTTCGCAAGTTGGTGCAACACCGTTTGACGCAGCCAGGCCATGCGACCTGTGTTTTGGTGGCACCTATCCGGAGTTTTCCCGTCAGTGAGTAGTTCATTATGACACTTCATACGGACCCGTGTGTGTGTGTTTAGAGGTCGGGAGAGGAGCGCTAGTGAGGTGATGGGTGTGTGCGAGTCACCACAGCGTTGTCACGGAGATCAAACTAACAACACGGGCTCCTGGCAACGGTGACGCTGCCCCAGCTGTGATCAGCTGATGTGGACCACGTGTTCACACGGGGGGGGGGCGGACGCATAGGGACTGAAGATACTACGTTGTGACGGTGACCACAGAGCTTCGTGTGTGTGTGTGTGTGTGTGTGTGTGTGTGTGCGTGTGTATGTGTGCACGTGCGTGTGTGCTTGTGTGTGCCTGTCTATGTGTGTGCGCGTGCGTGTGTGTGTGCCTGTGTATCGTGGATCCACTTACGCATGTTTTGTCCTTTTGTTCAAACTGAGCGAATGATTTGAAATTCACGTGAACTCATTTGCGAATAGATTTGCAACAGGAAATTTGTGACCTGTTGTAGGATCATCCCTCCCCCCCCCAGATCTCCAGGGATCAAGGGTCAGGTGGGACGGACAAGCGCTAAATCCCGCCAGGTGTCCTGGGGGTGCCGCTGGCGTCGCGAAGCTTTGTGACGTAACGTCACGAATGACGCAATCCAATCAAAAACGTTCAATTCGCGACGCTGCGTCGAATTTCGTGACGCTTCCCTTGGGTCATTTGCAATTCCTCCTTTTAATGCAACGAAAATATTCGGCAGGTTTGGGGTTGTGCTGTGGCAGTGAACTCTTCACCGTTATTCAAAGCCGACTTCATCAAGCGAGTGACGTAATTTCTAAAGAGATTTGATTGACACGTGACCCCAGGTGATTTTCTGCGCTTTCTACCAACTAATTAAAAGTTAATGAGAAGATTCCTTGATTAGCTGTTTCAGTTGCCTATCAATTTCGTCAAACGCTGGAAAATTGAACCGCTGAACGAAGCGCATAATTTGTTGGGATAAATTTGTCTTGGTTTGCGTTCAGCCAAAAAAAGGCGATTTGACCCCTGGTCAGACCCTGTCCACTATGAAAACGACAAATTTCACAAGTTGAGTCACTGTCCTTGGAATCTGTAGTCTTTTTGTCCCAGCTGCAAGGACTTTGCTTTTCTGAAGACTCCAACAATTTGGAAGGCATGCAAGAACGTTTTGATCTACGTGTTGGGCTTCTCACATTGGGTGACGCGCGGTCGTTTTCTGGGCTGACGTCAAAAATTCCACCATTGGGTTCAACGCCAAATTTTGACGCTGACGTCAAAAATGACCTCGCGCATCACCCGATGTGAAAAACGGTTGAGGTAGACGGAGTCTTGCAGCTTTATTCAACCCCAGTACCTTGTTGAGTGGGAGTGAGCGAGTGAGTGAGGGAGGGTGATCAAAAATTGAACACGGCACTGCTGAGAGGAGACTGTGTGAGCGTTCGTTAATTCAGGGGTTCACGCTGGGTACGTGGAGAGTGGATGGGGATTGGCGTCATCGCAGAACAGATGCTTCGGTTTCATGTGTTCATGCGCCTGTGTGTGTGTGTGTGTGTGTGTGTGTGTGTGTGTGTGTGTATGTGTGTGTCTGTCTGTGGTGTGTGTGTGTTGCCGCACCTTGTGTGTGTGTATGTGTGTGTGTGTCTGTCTGTGGTGTGTGTGTGTTGCCGCACCTTGTGTGTGTGTGTGTGTGTGTGTGTGTGTTTGTGTGCGTGTGTGTTGGTGTCTGCCCGGGCCCTGAGGGTGAAAAATTGACTCTGGGATTCCGAAGCGGCCGCACGTAAAACGCAGCGGCTCCCAAAGTGCAAATTTAGCGTTGTTACAATGTGCCTGCAGCGCCGTCCTTGCAGCACAGGACATGACCTAGAAAGCCGTCCTTGGAGCAGGACGGAAGGCACCGTCCTTGGGACCAGGCGGTGGCGCCATCTTCACAGCGTGTCCACACCGTTGCTGCAGCGCCGTCCTGGGAGCATGGAACAGAACCCACAACGCTGTCCTTGCAGCGTGGGTTGGGACCACCTGTTGGAAGGCCCTCATTGTAGAGTGTAGGACAGGAGCTGCAGAATACATGCAACAGGTCCTTGATTCACTGCAGAAAATGGTGAATTTGGGGATTTTCACGTAAGTGACGCCGTCAAGTTTTTTGACGCACACGTCAACTTTTTTGACAGAGTCAAAGAATGGTCTGTTCCGCTTTTTGATGCCCACCAGTTGGGCATCATGTTAAATTTAACATTGATGTCAGAATTCTGCTGTCAACGTCAAATTTTTTTTTCACGCTGATAGCGCCAACGTGAAAATCCATTGATTCACACAGTTGACGTGGCGTCAAAAGTTGACGTGGCGTCAAAATTTTGACGTCCACGTCAACGTTTTTAGACGCTGACAGCGCCTGTGTCAAAACCCCTCTGGTGCCTGGTCCCAGACTGCAGTTCCCAGGGTCGCCGTCCACTCAGCACCAGAACTCACAGCACAACACTGCAAGGACGGCTCTGCTGCTCCAGTGCGAACCCTGCACAGCTTTTGAAAGTTGAATGCGCTGGTGCTGCTGAGGCTGCCTCCATACAACATGCATGCGAGCAGTGAGATTGGGAGAGAGATAAGATAGACACTGTGGCATTACGTGGTGCTTCTATTGTATTGTGTATTGTATTGTGCACGTGCAGAGCGCGCCTATTGATTCGCTTTCACTGGTGGAATTGTGCAGGTCCAGGTCCCAGGGCATTGCGCATGCGTGTGGCGTGCTGCATGTTGCACACGTACATGCACGCATGTCCCGTGTGTGCACAGCTTGTATGGGAAAGGCGTGTTTCACATGGGAATGGGCGTTGCGTGGCGACGACGTCAATGTGAAGGACGTGGACCGTGAGGGTTTTCACATTGGGTGACGCGCGGTCTTTGTTTGGGCTGACGTCAAAAATTCCTTCCATTGGTTCAATGTTAAATTTTGACGCCGACGTCAAAGAAATGACCGCGCGTCATCCAATGTGAAAACCGCTTGCAGGTAGACGTCATTGCAGCCTTATGTCCTTTGTATGTGCAACATAGGGTCGTGGCCGGCGTTGCAAGAATGCACGGAAATCTCTGACGAGGACGCATGACACGTGACACGCCCTGTGTGCGTGTGTGTGTGTGTGTGTGTGTGTGTGTGTGTGTGTGTGTGTGTGTGTGACCCTGGCAGGGACACACCACGTGACGCACACAGTGTGACCCCGCCCTTAGAAAACGCACAGAGCTCGCGTTTCACCAGCGCAATGCAATGCTGACACACCTGCAGACGCAGTGTGACTGCTGCATGTCGATTCGACTTCGGATCAATGTGCTGAGATTGAGATGTGATACGTGGCGTCGAAGTGCTGCTGGTGAAGCAGTTTTCTCATGGCTGACGAGCAGTCGTGTTTTTGACGTCAGCGTCAAAATTTAACAATGAACCCAATGGTGAATTTTGTGACGTCAGCCCCCCCCCCAAAAAAAAAACACGACCGCACGTCACCCAAGCCAGTGAAGCGGTTTTCACATTGATGACGTGCGGTCGTCGTTTTCTTGACGTCAGCGTCAAATTTAACATTGAACCCAATGGTGAAATTTGACGTCAGCCCAGAAAACGACGTAATGTGAAAACTCCTATTTCCTGCCGCCCAGATTCACACACGTTGACAAGGGAGAAGGGGGGTCGGTCACCCTGGGCCCCTGGCTCCGCCAGGGTTGGGGGCGTCCCGTGACGCCCCCTGCCGACAGGTGATGAAGTTGCGGCTGGGGTTTCAGCCCCCGCCCCGCCCCCTGCGGGGAAGTCAAGAGGTGTAGGGAGGAGGGACTGACCTGCTGCAGTCAGCTCTCACTGCACGAGTCACATCTGCAGAGCCGTCCTTGCAGCGTGAAACTCGACGAGCATTGCCGTCCTTGTAGCGTAGGACAGGACCAACAGAGCCGTCCTCGCAGCGGGATGGGAGGCACCATTCTTTGGACCAGACAGTGGTGCCATCACACCACAGCGTGTCCAGACTGGTGCTGCAGCGCCTTCCCAGCAGCAGGGGATGGGATGCAACTTCGCTGTTTGCCTGTGAGTCTGGCCTGTGGGTAGAACTGTCCGTGGACCGAAGGACCGATGCAACATGCATGGTGTCGCTTGGGTTCTGGTCCAAACACACTGTGCATGTTCACTTGTGCACAAGAGCCGTTTTCACATTGGGTGACGCGCGGTCGTGTTTTGACGTCGGCGTCAAAATTTCAACACTGAACCCAATGGTGGAATTTTTGACGTCAGCCCCAAAAACGACCGTGCGTCACCCAATGTGAAATCTACGGCGTATGGCACAGGGCGCATTCAGTGTGAAACAGGCTTCTGTGCCCATTGTTTTGCGTCAGAAAGTGACGCGTGACGCATCCTGTGTGAAACAGGGCTCAAATTCTCCAGGAAGGAAAGCTCAAAATGTTCCACGTAACTTTACGAGTTTGGTTCAGATAAAGTTGCTGCATCCACACTGTAGAGTGGATGGATGGAGCATGGTGTACGAGGCACCGGGTTTTCTTTCGCTCTGAGAAGCTGATGGAGATTCCAGATTCTGCAGCGGATCCAGGATCTGTTTCATGTGGATCCAGGGTCAGGGCTGCACTGGGCGGATCCAGGGTCAGGTCACAGAGGTCAACCGCCACCCCGGCTTTGTGTGTGGAGATACAGAAGGCTCTGTGCTGGAGAGACCGGAGTGTCACCATTGCTCGCTTGATTGAAATCCTTATTGACTTGTGCTGAAATAAAGCCGTGATGCTCCTTGTGTAAAACAGGCTTCACTTGAGGTCGACCTCCACGGATGTTGCAACTCGATACGTCTCCTCAGTTGGAGCCATACAGATTGAAAATTGCGTGTTATGTGTCACGTGCTACTGCGAAATCTGGTTCTTTTCTTGTTGCGGAGACGTCTGAGAATCTGTTGTCTTTTGTTTGCCGGTGGATCCGGATTGGCGAAGTGTACGTGTGTGTGTGTGTGTGTGTGTGTGTGTGTGTTCGGGAGCCCCTCCAGTCAGATCTCCCAGATCCAGACAGAATGGTGTTCTGTGACTACCGATATCTGGGCCCGGGAACTAGAGTACTTAGTGCGGTGCCCTTCTGATCCCCCGCCCTGGATCCACCCCTGGACCACGAAAGGCGGGCGTGGTACATGTACTAGAAAGGCCGGTGCTTCACTGGTCCTCTGAATCGGCAGGGAGCACGCTGCTGTGCCCTGGTACCTCACCCCCTGATTCCCAGGTTCATCAAGGGGGGCGAGGGGCGGGAGGGCGTCCTGGCGCATCCTTATCCTTCGGTGTCCTGGAACCACAGGCAGGGCGGGGTACCGTACCCCTGTATCACCCCTGGATCTGCAAGAGAGATCACTTCTCTGCCCCACCCCTGGATCCACAGGGAGGGAGGGGGCACGCACCTCCTGTGCCTCACCCTTGGATCTCCACTGGATCTGTGTTGGAGGGGGCGTACTTGTGCCGTACCCCTGTATTTCCCCTGGATCCGCGTGAGGGCGCCCCGGTGCCCTGGTGCCCCGCCACCCCTGGATCCACATAGAGGGGGCACCTCCTGTACCGCACCCCTTTGTCTGCCATGGATCCACATGAGGGAAAGGCACCACACCCCTGGATCACATCCCCTGGATCCACAGGGAGGGGGCGCCCCTGGGCCCTGGTTCCCCCGCCGCCGTCTGGAGAGCTCGTTACCGCCCGTCTCGCCCCGCTGGTGTCGGGATGGAGAGAAAATTGCTACATTGTTTACGAGGGACGCGGCAAATATCAGTGAGTGCGCTGCGTCCATAGTGAAGTTCGGTGCGTCCATGGAGCACCAGCTCCAAGGCGTCAAGGCGTTCCTCGTAGATCTGGCGTCTTTCGACGAACTCGGGCGGTGGTTGCTCTTGAGTTTCAGTCTCTCTCAGAAGAAAAACTTTGCCTTTTCATTTTCTGTCTGAGTACGTGTGTGTTGCTTGCTGTTCAAATTGAGAGGGTGGATCCAGAGTGGGGTTGGGGTTGGGGGGCTTCAACGTCATTTTGCCATTTTGCACTGTCCAGCACTGACCCTGGAGAGGGGGCCTTGGGTGCCAAGATGGCAACTGGACCCAAGGGTTGTGGAAATGTCCGCAAAATTGAGGTGACCGCCACACGTTGGACCTCCTGTGGGATGGAGCTGTGTGGGTGACCGCACAGTCCAGTGACCGCACAGTCCAGTGACCACACAGTCCAGTGACCTCACCGTCCAGTGACCGCACAGTCCAGTGACCGCACAGTCCAGTGACCACACAGTCCAGTGACCGCACAGTCCAGTGACCGCACAGTCCAGTGACCGCACAGTCCAGTGACCGCACAGTCCAGTGACCTCACAGTCCAGTGACCTCACAGTCCAGTGACCTCACCATCCAGTGACCTCACAGTCCAGTGACCGCACAGTCCAGTGACCGCACAGTCCAGTGACCGCACAGTCCAGTGATGACCTGGGAGCTGCATCTGCGAGTACGTTCTACTCGTATTTGCAGCAAGCGTGGATCTCGCATTGCCAAATTTCCTGCTCTGCAATCGAATTCCCAGACGCTTTCCTCTGCGGTTCTTGTTGCTTCCCAACAAAGCTGTTCATCCTTCAAACTGCGCAAACTTGCGCGGGAATGGAGAAGTTCAGTCCGTATTCACACTGCATGCGTCTCGCTTTGCGTTCAATAGGCAGGTTCGGCAAACACAAAACGTAGACGTAGACGTGTGTGTGGACGTAGAACCCTCCTGAAACAGAAATCAGGCCAGTTCATCAAATTGAGGAGGAAAGCTCCACAGTATTTTGAAAGATGTTGAAAAGGAGGATTAATTCACAAGTTGAGTGATATGTCCTGCAGGGTGACTGCTACGTCTACGCGTACGAGGCAGTTTTCAGAAGTATTGATTCCTCGGCTTGTGTACTCACGGCAATACTTTTGAGAGATTTTAAACAAGAGTTTCTCACAGCCATAATCATGATCTTTATATGT
>JAAUXT010003646.1_pt1 | contig 20643 bp, 19 predicted proteins | sample 7278171 | NCBI WGS metagenome assembly JAAUXT01 (sample SAMN14350112, study PRJNA611818) | marine sediment metagenome | isolation source: surface marine sediment (1.8m) | place: French Polynesia: Moorea | collected 2018-08 | reverse complement strand
GTTAGAGGGGAGGGGGGGTGGTTACATTCCAAAGTATGCACAGACGCACACATGAATACTAAGGGTTTTTAAGCCGACAGTGGCACCTAGATGGCCGCAGTACCGCGACCATCAATAATCTCCGTCACAGAACCCCTCCTGCATGACAGAAGTGGAGTCGTGACCGCGTGTGACATGTCATGAGTCTTCCAGTTGATTCAGGATTGGGGAAGGGGGATCACCTCAGTTTTGGCTGGAGTCTGGCCCTTGGTCCCTCCATTTTGAAGAAAGTTAATTGTTTGAGGTGAGGTCCAACAACAGCTTCAACCACAACTTGTGTACAAAAGCAACAGCAAAACGCACTTCTGCAGAGCAACAGTCAGGGGAGGGTACAAAAAAATGAAAAAGGGATTGAGTGGTTCCAACACAAATACCCCTGAAGTTGAGTCACATGCACAGAAGTTTACACTGTGGGTGTGGACAGAACAAAGGGGACATCCCGCCCTGACACTGGGACCTGCACCGCCCTGATGTCAGGCGTAAGGGGTGACTCAAAATCGCCCTTCCACACCTTGATTTCAAATTATCCATGGAATTTCACAGGCCAGGTTCAGCTGATCCTTCGTTTTGTGATCTTGTCTGTCAACAATCTTGAACACACCAAACAGTTCTGCGCCGTAAAGACGCATTCAACCATGATTTTGGTTGGATGTTCCAGACAGATTCAGTTTAACCCTTGGTTTAGCTGGTGATCTTGGATTTGAAGTCGGCTGTTTTGCTTTGATTTGCCCAGTAGAGGTTGAGCCAGTCTGTACAGAGCCGCACTGGTCTGTGCTGACATGCAGTTAAAAGAAACATTGCCCGTTCAAGCCTCTGAGTGCATACAGTGAGAACCTTTTGTGCGAAAACAAAGTCAGCCAAAACATTTCGGTGTGTGCATTAATTAAGAAATACAACACGAATGAATCATTTCAGTATCTTTTGGTGGATCATAATGACGTGTCATTTTCGGGCTCTAAAAAGATCCAGTGTTTGATTCACAGGGACATGCTGAGTCTTTCTTGGTACGTGCGTGTGTGCAACGGCGACACAAAGGCACAATGTTTCCTAAACCGATGCAGAGCCTCCACGAGCAACCATTTTTTTGAGAAAAGAAGGGAGATACAAATGTGTGCTCGCACACACCACATTTTTCGTTGAAGTAGATATTTGTTGAGGTGCCATGGCAAATGAACCCAGCACTTTCATCAGCAAATTGAGGCTGTTACGTCGTTTCAACGCCAAAGTGGAGCTGCGGAAATTCGGCCTTGCACTAGAACAGCAGAACAGAGAGAATGCACGCAAACAGGGGTGCTGCAATTTCTGAGGAAGCGTTTCCAGGGGGAATAATGTAATTAAGTCATTTGTTGCGTGCTTTCCATGTCTGTCTTATTTTCAGATTGGCCCAATTTCTTCGTTGTGTACGTATAGGATAACTCCCGAGCCAGAGACTGCTACTTGCTCAGAACATGTCGAGGGGTGGTCAGCCCCATGACATTTTCTGGGCAAGTAGCAGTCGAGGTCAAGGGGGTTAACCGACGTAGCTCAAAGATGTGGGTCATCTGGTAGTCTCTGAAATCGACAAGGTCGCACTCAGTGCAGTTGTCCGTCAGTTCGTCTGTGTTCCGTGAGTTGGCAAGTCATGTTTTTGTGGTTGTGTGTTCAAGTTTTGGTTGTGTCTTTGACTTTTGACATTGGAAGCATGTCAGACAGTGACTTTTTCTCCAACACGGAAAGCTCTTCTGCCTTGTTTGTGGATGACAATGAGTTGAATCCTGAGGATGAGACTGTTGTGTTGGACGGCTCCGCCGGTCTTCTGAATCGCAGCATGCCTGTCATCTGGTTCGACGAAAGGTCAGTTTGTTTCCTTCCTGGGACTGTCTGAGATCTCCGGTCAATTTTGCAGTATTTAGGGTTGAACTGGGAACTCAAAATTCATTTGGTCGCAGTGAGGTGTTGGCAACGTCGTCGCAGCGACCCGCGCGTGATGACCCCGTGGCGACTTCCACCCAGCTGACCAGTCATGACGCCGCTCCTTCGCTCGAGCCTCAAAATCTGCAGCTGCAGGGCGGTGGAGATGCCGAACGTTTTCACCCAGAGACGGACTCTGAGACTCTTGACTTCATGTCAAAGAAGAGGTTCAGTGCTAACACCGACCGGAAGGTGACCTGGGCCGCAAATTTGTACTGTGACTGGCGCAACAAACGTTTGGCCAACCCTCTGTGTGACCTGCGAATCAAAGGGGCTGACATCGATTGTCTGTCAAAACTTGACAAGACAAATTTGTCCTTCGCTCTGTCCAATTTTGTGAATGAAATTAAGAGGCATGACGGTCAGGATTTCCCTGCAACCACCTTGTATCAGATCACTGTTTGCCTCCAGTTCCATGTCGCGGGGACCGGGTTAGAATGGAAGTTGATTGACAACCCCGTATTTATCTGTTTCCGCAACACGTTAGACAATGTGATGAAGGCCCACTCTAAGGCTGGGGTGGGTAGACATGTGCGTGCAACTCCAATCACTGTTGACTAAGAGGAGTTGCTTTGGAGCAGTGGCATTTTGGGTGAAGATGACCCAGACACTCTCCAGAATACCGTCATGTACTTGTTGGGCATCTCATTTGCACTCAGGGGGGGAAGAACAACGGAACTTGCGCCATCCAAAGTTCAACAGCCAATTGAGTGTGAAGACCGACAAGCAAGGCGACAAGTACCTGCTCTACCAAGAGGACCAGACATCCAAAACAAACCAGGGGGGTCTCAATTCACGGAAGGCAGCCCCAAAAGTGAGCAAAGTGTATGGTTCCAATGACCCTATGAGAAACGTCGTCAGACTGTACGAAAAGTATGTGAACCTCATCCCTCCCACCATCAAACACCCCAGTCTGTACAAGTACGCAGTTCTCGAGTGGTCGCGGAAACCAAATGTCTGGTACACTGACAGGCCTTTTGGCAAGAATGCACTCTCAAAGATTGTTAAAACCATGTGTGAGAAGGCCAGACTGACCGGAGAAAAATTCACAAATCACAGCCTCCGTGCGTCCACGGCGACGCGGATGTTTCAGTGTGGCGTCGATGAACAGGTTATTAAAACCGTAACTGGGCACAAAAGCGACGCAGTGCACGACTACAAGTACACCAACGAGGCTCTCTTGCGACAGGCACAAGACACACTGCATGCAAAACCTGTTGCCAAAGTCAAAAAGGTTGCTGCCACCAGCACTGTTTCGGTCCCCCCTGGAAGACGACGAAAATGACTGTCAAGAGGTTGCCTACATTGCTCCGTTGGAACCCGCCCCAACCCCGGACGTAAGCATTGTGGCCAAGCCAGGAATTTGTCAGTACATGAAGGCAACAGGTTGCGAGGGCATGTGTCAAGTTCTGAAAGATTTGGATGCCAAAATTGTGGAGCGCAAGCTCAAAAAGGTCCGGTTGTCCCTAAAGTACTGACAGACAAAAGATGATTGAGTTGGCAAAGTTCAAGTTCATTGTTCTGTGTTGAATGTTACATGTTCCGTGTTGCAATTTGGCAGGCTACTGAGGCCAATAAATATGCAAAAATACCCAAAGTATTTGGTCATGAAAACTGTCCGGATACCTGCTCAGAACACGCAAAGGATACCCGAAGTAATGCACGGTAACGGCCCGCATCTGTGGGCTACATTGACTTGTACGATAGACGGAATCGGTGTTATTATGAGCAATATTCTCGCTAATTGCTGATCTCAGATGGCTGCTCTAACGATCAGAAAAGAATCACGGCCTCAAGGAACAACGTAGAACTCCACGGATGTTCGCTTTTGTGGATGCTGGGCAGACGGTGACTCAGCAAAACGATAAGACGAGGGGAGGGGCCGTGTGTGTGCGTGTTGGTGTGTACGTGCCATGTGATTAGACAAGAACTTCCCAGACAATGAACCTTCAACCAATTCAACTGCTCGACTTTTCAAGTCCAAGGGGGAAATCCCCTTTCAGCTTCTTAAATGATGCAGATAACACAAGAGCAGCAAAGGATCCTATCCATGTTCTGTCTGTGTTGATCTGCACACTGCCTCAGCAAAGCCAATTCGGTAAAGAAAGGTTTTGCGCTGGTGCCTGCACCGAGACGACCAAAAACAGAGAGAAAGGCTCAAGAGCTGTCAAAGATCTGTCAAGTCCTGGGCACTGAACCGGATCGAAGAAGCCAACGCTTGGCATCCTGTGTGCCCACTTGGTCGCGTTTCTTCTCTGGGTTCGTTCTTCCAATCCCCCAACCAGATCCACTGCTCCCCCGCGCGGGTCATCGTTTTCAGCGACACCCGCAGCGGAACATTCTCAATGGCTGCTCACTCATGAATGTCTGAAGTCGCCGCTGTGTCTCACAATCCGCCTCATGAAGCGTGCCAGTCCATTTTCTTTCTGAGCTGTACGCTGTGCATTGACAGCTTCCTTCTTGCGAAGGAAAATCATCCATGCATTTGAAGAATCGGCGCAAAAGGTTGCGAGAGAGATTGTCAGAATGGAACGAGGCCGTCAAAAGTGCACTTTCGAGAGGCAATGACAAGGCAGAAGCTTCGAAGTTTTCCAAGACTTGGGAGAACTCTCCCGTTGAAGCAGTTGAGCTTAAGCTGCAGTGCGCAGTTATTGACGCTTTTCACTTGAAAGCCCAATTAGAGTATTGGGTGAAAAGGAAAAGAATTGACACCCAGCATCAAGTTGGCCACCAGTCTGCTCTATGACCAGCCATCTGGAAATGATTATTGCAATTGTCCGATAAATATTTGCAGTATTGATCTGCTGTGGCAGAGACCCAGGCAACATTGAGATACTGCAGCAAGGTGCATGAAATTCCAGCCTTCACTGCCACCAATCTGTATGTAGTTGTTATGAGATGCTGCTGTGCTGCGGGGAGCCTCCGACTGGGAGTCTTGTTGAAGTGATGAGAGACACACAAGTCTCAGTCATGCTTCTCACCTCACGCGGTGCACATCCTTCTGTGTCAGACTCTGTGCGCGACCTCATTATGGCCTGAAATAGGAACCGAGCGATTCTTCCAAATAAGTCTTGACATCCAAACATGTGAAAGTTTCAAAACATTTCAGAACAACAGTGACAGCAAGGATATTTGCACATCAATGCAAAGTTCAACTCTGACTATTGTTACGAAGCAGGTTCAACGCGTCTGATGCGTTTGAGTATTTGACCGGCCTGAGCGTGGGCCTCGGGCCTCGGACCATCCACAATGGCAAGTGGGAAAATTTGCAGATGGAGGGTGAATATTGTCATCCTGTGGATAGTAGTATGTTCCAGTAAGACTGTTGAAGCACGTGAAAAGGAGAGTAACAGGCGATGCAGGCATTTCTCCACGACGGAGAGTTTTGAGATCGGCAGATCCAAGGGAAAGTTACTCGAACTTCATCTCAGGCACAATCTAGAGGTAAGCAAGCAGTTTGTTCTTACGGCAAAGCGTCATCGTGGGAACGCACCCACGTTTGTTGTGTGTCGAGTCGTAAATTCTTATAAACATTTGTGTTCATCCAGCAGGCGTTCTCATAAAACCTGTCCATATGTGGCGCAGTAAAACATATGAAAAAAGAAAGACGATATTCACTTTCTGAAAACAGCACAAACCACTTTTGGCTGACGTGCTGTTGCGTACACGCGGTGAAACGACTTTTTTTTGCAACAAACAACGAACAGCGTAGGTTTACCCTGTTGCAACAGCTTTGCAATAAGCGATTCCTGCGCATCTTGGGTCGCACCGTTTCTGCGAAGAGATGATCCCAATTTCCATTGCATGAGCCGTTTTCTCGTGGAGACAGGATCCAACGATTGATACCCCTCGTGATCGCAGCATTCTGTCTCAAAGTATCTTTAAACTGTGCATACGTATTCTCAGTATCTTGCCAACAGTTTTGTCATTCCACAAAAATGTCCTTCCAGAGACAATTTGCCCGAAAATGGAATTGTATCCGTGTTTGAAAAGAAGGGCATGAGGCAAAGTCGATTCAGAGTTGACACAAGAACATGCACTGCTTGAACGTTGTGAATGTTGCGGTTGCAGAAAAAGGAGGGGCAGGTCCTGGATTTGGTGATGAGAAGGACATGGTTTATTTTGTGTTTGTTTTGCCTGGCAACGCAAAATCAGAGAAACTTTTGTTCAGTATGTGTGGATGAGGCAGGGGTGGGGCACGCCCTCCCCTGACGCGAGTGAAACGAGACGCTGTGTCAGTGAATTCCATTGCAGGTTACGTGTTGCCCAAAGGCAACCAAATCGTGCTCGCCATATTCTGCAATAATTGACGCTAGATATTTTGCTGCAAATATCACCAGTGCTCGGTGCAATTCGTTGTCCTTTGGCATCGTGTGTTGAGGTTTTCTGACAATTAATTACTTTCTTGAATCTCAGCTTCTAACTCAGGTGTGCATTGCAAAACGAATTCCCAGTTAGAAATTATACCGCACCTGAAGAAGGATTCAATTTACTTGGTGGTGGCGCGGTGGAAACTCTCGTCGTGTTGATGCCAGAAACTAATCCAAACAGTGGAACCTGATGCATATGGAGCTGTAAAGCGTCAAGCCTCAAGATATTCGTGCGCTAAAGTTGAGCTGGGGAACTGTGAGGTTTCTTTCACAGTTTGGACCAGATTCTTTGTCCAAACAATGCACTGTTGTCTGGATGTCTTGAATGTGATATCCAGTCCACCGAAAACTTTCTGGACACGTCGTAACATCACTGCATTCCTCGCAAAGTGTTCGCGACTCGATTCGGCAGCCTTGGCCTGCATTTTTCTGTACACGCGCAAGTGGAACTGCCGCAAAGCTACTTGACAGTTCACTCATACTTGCATTTTGTGAGGTTGTGAGGTTGGCCATGCAAAACGTGGAAGGAACACTTCACAGATTTTCCCAGCAAAACCCAGTGATTAACAACTTTCATATTCAATTATCTCATCTGTTCGTCAATTACAAGGCTGGAAGCATGACAGCATTGTGCAGGGCATACGGGCAATATTTGTCAATCCCAACACAAGACTTGCATTCAGGCACTTGGCATGCAAATAGGTAATATTGCTTTTGAGTAAATTGATTCTATTACCTTTAAGGGTGTGATTTACGAGTCGCTGTCAAGGGAAGGTTTAGCTCCCTCCATGTGTCCAATAGACTCTAACCAAATAGTCAATGGAACTCGTATATTTCATCACTGTGACATGCAACATCATCATGCAGAAAATTTTCCTTTTTTAAAAACTGAAATTATCTCTGCCTGCTTTGCTGATTGATTTTCAATTCAAGGATCGTGGCACAGATGTTTTCAAGAGGAGCGCACGCAGCTCAGAGAGGACGTCGCTTCCTCGCCACCTGATGCTTCGCAGAGACATTTCAACGGGAAATTCTCAAAATAATCTTGAATTGTACGGACTCCAGAGTGTAGAACGAGCACTGATCTTCCGTCAAAGCGAACCAGCATGACAAGGCTCATTTGCAAATGTTAATGTCTGATGCCTCTTCTCGTGCCGTGGTGTGGTTGTCCTCTCTTGCGCACAAAACATTCTTGAATTCTGAACGTTTTCATTTCGTTTGGCTGACTCAACGTGATACGATTTTGTTGTTTCCTCCAGTGGTGCTGCAATTCAGCTTGTCAAGAAGAATCCAGATTGCAATAAAACCACAACCCCCACAGGTCACACGACACGAATGGTCTTGAGTCTGGGATCTTTGAACGCGCCTTGTTGCACTGCCATGGAGAGTCCCCTCAAAGGCTGAAAAGCATCCGCTGAGCCGGTTTGTGTGCGCATTCTTGTCAACGAATGCCGGCAAAACCGCGTTCTCTGACTCAATGAGTACGTTTCTTCGGGAGAAAAGACGATCAATAATCAATCATATCAAGCAAATCGTGATGCGAAATCAAATAGTTTTCCACTCGAGATCAAGCGAATTGGGCATAAACACAAAGGAAGACCACCTTTTCTCGTTGGAACTTTGTTGTGTCCAGATGCTTTCTTCCACCCACAATTTGAACAGGAAAACTTGACGTGAGTTTTCAGCTTCAATGCCAGCACTTCCAAAGGCTGTTTTGTTTCAATTCGCGAGTTTGTTTCAAAAACCCCGAACGTCTCCTGACTGGGGTGGTGGTGGTCAGGGGAAGCTTCCATCTGATCTCTGAAATACATCCAGCTCATACACTTCCACTGTGTTGTGGACAATTGAAAAAAGTATTTGTAAATACCCGAGTCAGACTCGGTCAGACCCCAACTGTCCCGTCCAGGTTCCACACGAGCACCTGAGCTTCGTAATTTCGCGATCAATTTGTGCATGCAGCTTGCTCGTTGACACCACTATTTTCAACATCCCTCTGGTGGACTGTTTTGGGGGTTTGTCTGGGGTTATTTTGTGAGAATCTCAGGGGCCATTCAGAGCAAATGTATGTGAGAACAAGCATGCAGAAGGTCGACTTCGCAGAGAGGCTTTTTGAATATTGCACGAACTTTTATGATTACGGAGTGCACACTTTCATATCAAAACAAAATTAACTTGAAAGCAAACGCAGACCGTCCTTTATTCTTGTTAAACTTGCATGTTTGGTGGAGTTATACTCCTTATCCCTTGGGTGAAACGAAGCAGAATTACTCGCGTCGTGTCACTGTGAGCTGCACATTGCTTCTTCTGCTGCTGCAGAACTTTCAGTGGAGACCCATCTGCAGACGCAGATGGCAAAGGAAAGCCCCCAACAGTGATGCATCTTCGCGCAAATCTCATCAAGTCTTTCGTCTCTGAAATTATCTCAAGATACACAGGGCTCAGCCGCTGCCAATCTGTAGTCAGCATGTTTGATGAAGCTACAAACGGCGGGTGAGAGATCGTCCGGCTCCAATTTGCCCTCAGCCAAAGACATCAAAGTTTTAGATGGAGCTGTAAAACGGCCATTTGCGAGCACCCATAAATGGTTCTTTTCTTGCTGTTGCACACCGACCTCAAGAAGCAAGCAGAAAAATATCCACCAAAGGCATACACAGAACGATTGCTGCTGAACCTGTGTTTTACCGGTGTGCAGAAAATGTCGCAAGGCCGTCGACACTTTTTTGTGCTTGGGTTATTCTGACCTTCCAGCTTTCGTCAAGCAAACGCACATTTGGGCGACCAAACCTTGGATTCTGTCCTGGAGGACACAACTTTGACAGAAAACAACTTGAGGGGCATTGACATCCTTTTCCCCTTTGGTGCAACAGAGGGCGAATTCACCGCGCCCCACTGTGGCATCCCAGCGGTTTGGCCTGTAAGGGGGGATATGGCCAGTTTACAGTTTAGGGGTGAACAATTTTGAACTTGTGAAGAGTGCGAGTGACAACCAGGTCAATGCCACACGCATACCGTATTTTTTTTCAAACTTTGTACGATATGGATAACTTCTTCCTGTTTTTCCTTTCGATGGTCGCAGGTGGCGGGACCATTTTGAAGAAGCGAATGGCTCAGAAGGCAGATTTTTCGGCGTCGCCTCGAGCGTCGCGACGCGACCCGCAAGTACGGTGACTTGGGCTCGGCGGCATTCGCACCGCTCAATCGCAACGGCGTCTTCTACGATCGCAACGCCGACAACTTCGTTATTAAGAGGCGCTATCTCAGCACCCGCGAAGGACTGTTTAAATCGGCTTGTCTTTCAGATCCTTCTCGCACAAAAGCTGAAAAAGGATTGAGAAAGAGGAAGATACTTCTGGGGACTGCATTCGACCCAAACATTGCACACGGGATTTAGGGATTCAGGCGGGGTGAATACCCGACAAATCGTCTGAAGGTTTCACACAATTGACGCACAACAAAAGCAACGTAAAAGGGACAAGGACGCATCCACCTTCCGAACACCGAAAATGTCAAGGTAGAAATGTCCGATGTTGGTCCCGTTCTCAAATCAACAGCCTCATTTCGCAACGAATAAAGTGAAAATTGTGAATACATGGCTCCAGAACTGCTCTGAAATCTTTCGAAGCTTTGCTGACAAGAAGACTGATTCTCTTGGGAATTGTGAGAGACATGAGAGCAGATTTGAGCTTCAAAGTTGTCGCGATCTTTTTGGTTTAGTCGACAAAGGAGTCAAGAACATCTGGTCTGTCACTGAGTCTATGCATTATTAAGTCGGCCTTTGTTGAACAGGTCGACAGCAAAGAAACAGACGATTGTAGCAAGACGTTTCCACAATTGATTCCATGAAATAACAATGTCAGTAAAAAATTCTTGGATTCCTGTTGGGATCCAAGGATAGTTTTTCGTGTGGGATGATCAGCACAAGATACATGGTGAACGTCAATAGAGAAAAAAACTGTCTTTTATCATCTCAAACCCGTTGGACGTCGCGTTTCTGTGAAGTCTGAGAAAAAAGACAAAACCGGTCTACACGATGACGATCAGGTGAATCTGCATAAAAACCCTGGGATGTGTGAAAGAACAAGCATTCCATCTGAAGGCCTGGGCACACACGCAAAAGATGTTCCTCCAGTGAGGTGTAATTTTACTGTTGCGACACATGATTCCTCTTCCCTCCGGAGACCTTCCATCTAGATTCGCTGTCTCCCATTGTGACACATTCAAAGCTACAGCTTAAGCGCAGGCTGTTCAATTTCAGCAGCCAGAATAGTCTATCCCTGATATGGTCAGGGACTTCAGGAAAATGAATCCCCCGACTACTTGACATTCAACACTATCAGCTGTTCCGAGGTCATTCTCTCGTCACACAGCGTGATACATTGTCGGCTTTTCCAAAGGTGAGGATTGCGATTCAATCAAAATAAATGGAACATTTCAGCTGAACCGCAATTCGTCGCTCAGATTCTGAGCAAGAAACATAAGCATATGTTGAAGTGGTTTTTTTGTGCCTTTTGGAAGCTATGTGCCATCGTAAAAGTGCGTGTTGCAAAGACAGCAGATTTGCTTGTTGCTGGGAGAAAGTCCGTACTCCGCAGCTCGCAGAAGAATGACAACAGATCCAGCAGGAAAAGAAAATTATTTGTTCTGCATTCTATGGTTCAAACCAACACAATATTCAGTGTTCAGAACAAACTCAGAATAGAAGGAATAGAAGGAAGAATCAACGCTTAATTTTGGGTTCTGTCACGCGTGGCTGACACCTGCCTTTTCTGAACATCAGGCTCTGATTCCAATTTTATGTAAAGACTTCAGCTCGTGGCTGTTGTGGTCAAGTCGTCCACAGTCACTCTGCAAACGAAAACGGATCTGCGGATCTGCTTGTTTTGAGTTGTCTCGCTATCGCGTCAAAGAATGTTTTTCATCACACGAAAGTTGCATTTGAACCAGCAAGTGCTGTGCAGCACAAGTTCGCAATGCTGTGTTTGGAGCTCTTCAAAATAAAATCATAAATGGGAAGAACTGATCAATTAATTGTTGCCAGAGCACCAAGCCATTGAAAGGCTGTGATATATCACCTTCAGCCATGAAAAATGAATTGATTTTTGTTTGCAATATTAATCAGCGTCATTACCACTATCTGTACGAATCACTTATCCGTTGTCTGCCATCAGTTGTAGTTGATACCTTGAGCATTTATAATTGATCAGGTGCGCTGAAAGCGTGAGTGTTTCCATAATTTCTGAATTGGCTTGAATCTGAAGGCTTTACGCTCGTACATCGAAGTCGTTGGTGTGCGAGTACCACCAAGTTCGATCGAGCTGTGTGGCGAGCACTCAGACTTTTCGTCACACACAACACAAACTTCGGACACGTCTTCGCAAACTTAAACAGCCGAGGAAAAGTCGTCAGAAATGCAGATTCGTCAAAATCCAAAGCTTGCACCAAAATTAGCGAAACAAACAGTGGCTGCAGAACGTTTTCAGACCAATGGAGTGTTCGAAGTCGCTCTGTGCTGTTTTCCTTGACCTTTGCACTCTCTTCGTAATCAGAAATAAACAAGTGTCAGAAACAAGTCTTGTCTTCAAGGAGTTGAGATGCAGAATCAGTTCTTTTCATTTCAAGCTTCCGTTGTTTCTCCTGTACATCTGTACACTTCCTCAAAAGCATTTCTGTCATTGCACTTCCTGGGCAGCACTCGCAGCATCACACTGGAGACCATTAGAGAAAATAGCATGCCAGTCGTTCTATTCACAAAAAGAGAGCCACAGAATGATTCAAACAGCTCAGTCAACGAGGCTTAGAATGGAAACACTTAGAACCAGCGCTCTGCCGGACTGCTTTCCTGTTTTCAATCAACCGCACAAAAGGCGAAATTTAAGGAGCAGTGTAATGGCCTTCAGTGTGTAATGGAGCTGGTCAACACTAAAATAGGAAGTATGTTAAGTGAGTGATATCTCGACAGATTAACTGAGACTGGACGACCCTTTTGCCTCGTTGGCTTTCCAAAGCTGCAGTTCCCACAGAGATTTTGCTTGCAAACACGCTGCTTTGATGATGTTACGGAGGTTCCCAGACAACACGTGTCAAAGAATCTCTTCGACGGGGTCCCCTCGTTTGGACTTGAACTGGCGATATTTCTCTGATGTTGGTGACCATGGCAAACAGTTTTGAAGTTCTTTGGAAAGTGGCCGTTGGTGAGTTTGGTTCCTATTTCCATGGTGCTGTTGGCATTGCCATGCAACGCACGTTTGAAAGGTTTCAATTTCTCGAAGGCCAAATCGCAACACTCATAACACTCATGAGCACGAAAAGCTAAAAAAAAACAACAATCAAAAACCATTTCCAGATCGACCCTGTTCTCCATTCAGAGGTTCGCAGAACAACGGTTTGTGTCTCGTTAGTACTCTGGGAACTCTTGTATTAAACCCCAAAGGGTTCAGGAACACGAACATTGTGTCCAGCAAAGATCAGGTGTATGCTGATCAACGTAGGCTGGCTCAAGGTGTTTTGTGTTTGCGCAACATGTTTCGAAACAGCCGAGCCCCGAACCATTCAAATGCAGATCTGTGATCACTGACACTTCAGAGTGCAGTTACGTCAACTCAGGAATGTTGTTCTGCAGATATATGTGACACAAGTTGACCAAAGTAGTGGGTCGGCTGGCAATTTTGAAAGCGCACAAACCCTATTTGCCTCTTGTACTTTCTTTCACGCTGGTTCAACATTGGGTTTCCATCCTGGAAGAGCACACCATTTGTTTGTCCCACAGGGTCCCACCCAGAAAGATTTCTCCTGAAGTCGGCGCAGGTAACTTGGTAACTCGAGAGTTCAAGTGTGTGCCAGACGCTTTTGGGAGTCATCTCACGAAGGGAATGAAGTTCGAAAACCCCGTGAGTCATTCAGTTGACCAGGACTCTCGGTTTGTGAACCTTGAAAGAGAGACCTGAAAAGGAACCGGAAGGAATGTTCAAGGCAAAAGGTCTTGTTGACTGTGGATTGGTCGTTTTGGTAAAAATGTCCGTCCTTCAAAACCACTGCGGAGAGCACAGTACTGTGGCATTTTGATAATTTCTTGGGACACAAGCATCACGTGCACTGAGTATTGAGCACACAAGCCAGTTTGCGTGGTCAGGAGAATAAACTTGATATGAGAGGAAGCCGCACAACGGAGATTGTTGATTAATGCGCGACAGCATGTCCAGATGCGCGGCGGGTGCTTCCTCCTTCATGATTGCTTCAGTCCAGCTTGTGACGGCAGTTTGCGTGACACTGATTACATACCATCGTCCAGCAAAGGGAAAGAACGAGGACATCCTTTTTCTGAATGTCACTTTCTACGCAGAAAAACGGAGAAGAGCTTCGTTGGCCGATCGAATGTAAGACAGTATGCTTGGTACCAGCTCAGCAGCCATCGTCACCTGTGACCTGACATCGTCGTATCGTGACGCACTTGTTGGAGTAAAAACAGAAATTTCGTTGAATGCAAATGCCTCGCATTGTTTCGCGTACGCCCGATTCGCTCTCTTAGGCTCCGCGTCTGTTGTGCAGTTGTCTCGATGGTGCGTGCTTGTTTGTACAATTTCCTCTGCGAGATGGCTGAATCACATGAAGTACACACGTTTGTGCCCCTGTTTGTTGAGAACGAAGGTGATGCACCTCATCTTCAATCTGATATCCGGTGCTGGGAAACATTTGGCTTTGGTTGAAATCCTGATAATACTTCGACCATGCTGGTATCTGATCACAGGCTCACAGTCCCCGCTACAAGAGTTGCACAGAGGTAATTCGAAATCATGGATCGGCACTCATCGTGAACAATTTGGCGGCGTTCAGTTTTCCTTGATTGTGGCGGAACGCACTTTGGGATGGAACCAACAAGAGCATTTTGGTTGTTGGTACACGCGTGAGGTAACGAGTGGGCCAGAAACCTTGAGCCATGTTCTGGGATGCGGGGCCTCGGATTCCTCTCTGCGCAAATCTGCAATTTCGTACTTCAAGCATAAAAACAGTGGGAATTGTTCTCCAGCTTCCAATCAAACTTGTACCTGGTGTGAAGAACAATGATCATCTCTGAACAAAAAAAGGTCGAAGGCGAGTGCACACAAACGCGGCCAATGTGGCACTTAAAACACCTGAACGTGCATCAAAAATGATCAAAGATCGATGATTCGCAACCTGTGCCCAAACTTGACAAAACCTGTGTCAGTATGAGGCTGTAATCTTTTTCTGAGGGATGAAAGACGCTTGTTCTTGAAGGCATGAACTCTGCCAAGAGACAAGGCTGCCAAAGATGGTCTTGTCTTCTTCTGCAAGTCAAAACAAGGACTTCTGTAAAAAGGTACACCCTGAAAGAAATAAACAGAGACGGGCTTGCAGGTACACCCACCAACTGAAGAGAATGTAGAACAAACCAAAATAAAGTTTGTTTCGCAGAAGTTGTGGCCACACACCCGAGACAGCAAAACATGAGCAACGGAGACAACACCTGTGTCCAGTTGATGGTGAGAACCTGGAGCTTGCCAACCCCAGTTCCAGGCTGGGATTATGCCCCTCAACTAAGCTGGACTCCAACAACAGGATTTGGCAACTTTTGGGAGCTTCGGGTGAGTTGCTCAACGCGTTTGAAACTTGACTCTGCCACAGCCCAAAAAAGACCATGCCGGTGTCGCATTGAAAAAGAAGGCATCTGTATCTGAGTCCCTTTGTGCAACGTTTGGTATGGAACATCTTCCTGAAGGTGGTCAGGGGAAAACATCCACGGACACAAACGCCTTCCAAAAATTCCTCTGGGGTTTCATCTGGTCATCTTCTGAGGGAACCTCAGCCAAAAGGTGGTGGCATGGTTACAAGCCAGGATGTGGCTGCAACAAGCACAAATAAGAAGGACTTCACCTGCACTGACTGCCTGTCACCAAAGCAATTTGAGAAAATAAGGCCTGTTTTTTCACCAACACAAACAACACACCAGGACCTTTGTAAATGCTGACATTTTCGAGATGTCCGGGAAAACAAATTGATCAAGCACGAATTGTCAGAGCTTGGATGTGCCGGCCAATAAAAATGCAGGAAGGTGAGCAAGCTACTGTCAGGCAGGCACGTGTGTTTGGTTGTCTTGTGTTGAGATCGCACAAATGAGTTCACTTGTGGTTGTCCTGCCTTTGGCAGGCGTGCACAGAAAGGTTCAAGACAAACTTCACACAAACAGCGCAGTGGCTGAGCAAACATTCAGATCTGACATCACCCAATTGGACGTGCATTGCGAAAAGATCCCACACGTGTTGTTGTTCACCCCCACTTGGCCCCTGTCCCAGAACGATTCCCTTTCACTGTGCTGCAAAAAAATCTCCACACTATATACCATCAACCTTTTCCTGACCAGCGCGGTTCTCCAACTTCAGAAGCAGCTTTGATGAGTTCTAGCAACGCAATGCTTTCAGGACTGCAACGGCAGACAATTCTTGTTTCTTCTTGACATGCAGCACTTCCGAGCGTCTCATTCTTGTTTTTCACTTGGGCAGCGTGGTCAACAACGAACAGATCATCATCGTGCACGAACACGAAACAGCCACACACAAAAGCACCTTTGCAGGAATTGTCTTTTTCCAGCGCTATTTTGATACCAAGTCGTTTGGCGAACATCAAAGGACAGGTAGAAGTTTCACTCGTCAGCTGCTGTGGGTAAGTGCACACGAGACGCCTACACGTCATCTAAAAAATCAGCAAATCTGGGCATCCACAGGAGGCCATTTCTGCTCATGAACAAGACTGAAGAAGCGCCCGATCAACGACAAAATGTGTCAACTTCAAGTCAACTGTGAGCGAAGCACATGAACTAGCCTTGCCTTGATCCTTTAGCTGACAACCTTGTCAAACTCAGGATCTGACTTGGAAAGGAAAAACTTGGTGCAGCAAATGAATTGATGCCAATTCTGAGTTCCGACAGCTCCAAACTTTCTGCGAAATAAAGAACACAGCAACTTTCCTTTGACGGACAAAATACTCAACAAATGGTGATCAACTGACGTCGCACGTGCGGACAACACACTGGCAAACAAAGACTGTGAAGAACCCCAGCATTCACACTTCTTTCCCTTCTCTTGTGTATGAGGATGTTCATCACTTGAGAAGATATACAGAAACACACGTGACAAATCCACATTGCGTTGGTCATTTCAACTTGACATGCAAGAAGTACACCTATTAAGTGAAGAAATGAATTGCTACGGAACATTAAAAATTCAGCAAACCACTGGCGTCAAGAGCACATTCCATTGACAATTGTAAAAATAATTTGAAACTCTCCATTGTGGTGTTATGAAATATTAAACGTTGTGAATGTCCTTGTGGGAAGTCTCGTGTTTGTCTGTGACTATCACTGGTTCACAAACAACACGTGTCAGAGAGTGAATTTAGCAAACTTCACATTTGACTCTTGAACGTCCTCAGACAGTGACGCGTGGTTTGCCTTCCCATGCATTTTGCGAGCTCACAACTGTGAATCTGCTCCCACCCTCGCTCCATTGCTTTTACAGGAGCTCAAATCACAGGGTGAAAGAGCAGCAAACGTGCACACTTTCCCACTCGGGGCCCGTGACATCTGCGAATCAGTTTGGTCCAAGATTTCGTGCTGGACTTGACCTCCAAATTTGACCTACTCATGCCTGGCACGCCCTTTTCTGTTGTGCTACCACTTGCTCTCTGGCGAGGGCGAAGTCGACCAATCCCTCTGAACGAAGAAATCGTCGTCATGCGGGGTTCTTGTTCTGGTTAATCTTTGTGTTGAGTTGTGCAAGCCCAAACACACTTGCTCTGTCACCTGATTTGTCATGCGAGCTGGACAAGTCTTGCATGTCTGCTGCTTCACTTGCAGGCTGAAAATGATGCAGAAGATTGAACTTTATCTGCTGCATAATCATGGCAGTCAACACGAACAATTCTCCCGAATCCATGCAGGATCGTGGCAGGGGAGGCCAAATCTACTTCGAAACTTTTTGTGAACAAGAAGCATTGTGCATCCATTTACAGGAAAGGTGTTCCCGAGGGTGTTTGGGCTCTGTTTTCAAGGCATTCTGTCGCAGAACTGTAAGGTTCAAAGTGCACCATGGTGTTACAGTCTATTTACGTGGTAATGTCAGAGACAATGGGGATTGGCTCTTGTCACCAGAGCAGCGTATCTGACTGCCATCGGATCATGATGGCTATAGTGATGGCTGGCAACAGATTCACAACTTTTGAATATTTTGGTCTTGAACCTCGATCCTGATACAGAGATCTTGCAGAAGATTGAAAATGTTTGGCGGGTCAGCAGGCAAGAGTGGAGATGACTGCTTGTGCTTGGAAACTGTCAATCAAACTTCAAGAACCAAAACAAAGAAAGGCTTTCCAGCTTTTGGTGAGGTTGAAGAGGGACTGTGGTGAGGTTCAAAGAGGGACTCTTGCGCATTTCACACAGAAATGCAGACATGTTCACCAAAGACCAAACATTTCTGATGAGTTCTTTCAGCAACTGTCAATGACAAGAAGCACACATGTACAGTGATTCTTGCTTTTCCCTACTCCTGTGTTGTTGATTTTCAAAGGGCCAAACAGGACGGAACTTTGAGTTATCAGATTGAGCTGATTTCAGTCTTCAGTGGATGCAATTCTGTTGATGGTGGCTTGGGTGGTACTCCTGTAAATTTTTTTGGGAGCTTCTAGGGAGGTGCCACTTCTCTCGCGCTGTGTGGCTTTGTGGTGGCAAAACGTTTCCCGAAGGCACAGTTTTAGGAAACAAGAACATGAATTGACACGGGCCTCAGGCACAGGTCCGGCATTCGGCGGAAAATTTCTGACAAATTTCGCTGAACACTGCAGTGGATTTAGGGTTGCTGGATCGCTTACCTGTGCAAGGCCCCCTCAGTTTTGTTCATCGATGCACACGGAAAGTGCTTCACTTACTTGACGATACCTTAGGTGCGTGCATAATTCATCCGATCGAAATTATCTTGGCGGAATATCACCAAAACACTTTGTTTTGCTTTCTGGGTGAGTGAATTTTGTATTGACTGAAGCCCATGTGACAACAGGTTCATGGACAGATCGAGCCTCGGTACAGTATTTACGACTACAATTCGCTTTTGCTTTTCTTCACAACAAACGACTTGCAAACTTGTGTCAAAACAGGCGAGATCCACACCAATCTGCACACAAGTTTGTGCAAACGCTTGTGCGAACAAGATGACAAGCAGCCTGGTTCAACTGCAGGATGAAAGATTGAGCCTTGGCAATGGAATTGGATGATTTTGCCACGCGATGCACTCCACAGCAAGTTTAATGCTTGCCACCCCGTCCTCACCCCTAAAAAATATGACGCGGGTCACATTTTGAGACCGCCAAGAACTGATCGCGTTCTGTTGTGGGTGGTCGCGGTAGCCGGCCACCTGGTTGAAGCAAACGGGTCAAAAACCAGTAGCATTCATGTGTGCATCTGTCCACACTTTGACAACCCCTCTCTTGGCTGTACCTTATTACCCCCTCCCCCCATGGGCCATTCCCCCACCCCGAGGCATATGTGGGCCCATTACCCCCAACCTCGGCCAATACCCCCACATGGGCCATTTCTATCCCCAACCTAGGCCGTTTCTCGCCCCCACCCCTGCCCCACTGAGGCAATCATCCTTGCGACATGGCAGCAGGACAAAAAGACAACCACACCATCGGATCGGACCCCCACTTCGGGACTTCCTGTCATGAATGGGGTTTGTCACCATATGAACAAAGAGCTGCGTTCGGAAAACATGTGAAACAGCACAGCTCCCAGAGCTGTGTGCTTCAGAGAGCTGTGGCTGAAAGGACAAACACCTCAAAAACAGTCGAGAGACAGATTGCTCAGAAATCTTTGGCCTGCAAAGAAATTGTCCCAGTCAAAACACGTGCCACACACGGAGCTTGTTTATGCAGGGGGCTTCAAGTTTGACAAAATTCATATTTGGATTAGAAGTCGTGATATGTTTATGAGATAGTTCGACCTTCCGTAAATCCTGCACCAGACGTGGGGAGGAGATTGTCCTTTATTTGACAGTTAAAAGTGCGGCCATTTTGCTGCCGTTAGTTTAGGAAATGGAAATCCGGGGATAAATCGTTGATGCGCTGGGAATGCAAACGACTGAGCGGAACTGCAGAACTTGTTCATTCTTGCAGTGCCTCTGCTTTCATGTTGATCGTACAAGGAGCTGTCTGCAAACTGGAGGGTTCGAGTCTTGGTGCTGCAGTCGGAGCTCCAACACAACGAGACATTCCTGTTTCAACATTTCCACATGGTTGAAGGGAGTACAATGGTCCTGCGAGCCTTCCGCATCAAGCTACAAACCATGCGCATGTTCACAAATACGACTGCGCCACTCCTGTGGTAACGAAGGGTTCAAGATTGAGTCTTGGACTTGTGAACAATTTTGCTCTGATCTTGCGAACATTTGCACTTATATGAACAAAATTTGATCTGCGAACACTTGCCGCTTGGAGAAACGTTCACCTCTGTCCTGAGCTTGGAGAAATACTTACCCTCCCAGTTCGGTGTATTTGACGCACTTTTTGCCCCAAAGTTGAGCATCGACTTGAAGAATAGGTGCATCATGTGCATAGTGGGAATTTACTGCAATTTCAATGAACCGTGGTACCAGAAGATTGCCAAATGTTGGAGCGCATCTTGTACACTCGAGATTGCGTCTTTGGAACTTTGACTCTACTGTGCGGTCAGGCCCTGCATGGGTTTTAGAGTCTTGGTTCCCCAAGACCTGGGTCTTGGATCCTTGAGTGGTGTTGGCCTTGGGTTCTCACTGAGTCCTCCTGAAGGTGCTAACTCCTGGGTTTTTGAGCCCAGGGTTCTCGGGTCCTCTGGATCCTGAGATGAACTGCCGTGAGCAGATCTGACAAAATTTGTGTGGAGACGCTTTGTGCCAAACTAGAAAATGCTTCGTACCACCTCCCTCCCCCCGCAAAAAAAAACAAAAAAAAACTAGATGTTGCCCGCAACTCAATATAGGCCGATTGAAGCGTTTCCTAGGGCAGAAACAAGTGTTCCAAGGGTATACAGTGTTCCAAGGGCACATACAGTTGCAAGAAATGCAACAGCAACAAGCCACAGCCCTTCAAAGTGGCTAGAAATGGCATTTTCAGAAAAAATCCAAGATGGCCGCCAAATCATGTGACCTACTTTCTGACAATTCAAAATGACTCAGAATGACTAGAGGAATCATCCCTGAAAATTTGGTTGAAATCGAAGCATTCCCTGCTGAGTTGTAAATGTTTC
>JAAUXT010039403.1_pt1 | contig 20647 bp, 17 predicted proteins | sample 7278171 | NCBI WGS metagenome assembly JAAUXT01 (sample SAMN14350112, study PRJNA611818) | marine sediment metagenome | isolation source: surface marine sediment (1.8m) | place: French Polynesia: Moorea | collected 2018-08 | reverse complement strand
ACGCTTTTCCTTGCAGACCACCTCCTTTCAACTTTTCCCCCGGTATGCCTTATGCCGATCAATTGCGACATGTCACCATACCGGCTGACTGAAATATTGACGCTCACTTAGACGGTGTGACAAAATTGGCCGTCGCCAGTTCTTGCGGCCAGACACACTCGAATTTGCCGTCAATGATTTGCAAAACTTGAGTCGGCAAACTATTTTGCCTTTCAAAGTTTTCATATGAGGTGAACTTCACCGGCCCGAAAGGTGTCACCATGTCGGTTTCATCCAAGGCCGCGCGGATGCCTTCGGGACTGTAAGAATCGGCTCGTTTCAGGGCTTCAGCAGCCACCAGTAAAGCCGAATAAGCTTCAGCACCATGATAATCGGGCGGAGCACCGTATCGATTCGTATATTGATCGAAATATTGTTTTGTCCCCGGATACCGCAACTGGGGTGTCCAGAGGGTTGCGGTCAACAAACCATCAGCGCTGGCACCGGCAGTGTTGATGAATTTTTGGCTTGTGAAACCGCCGGCTCCGCCGGATAGCAAAGAACTGATTTTGGCCTCGCGGATATTTTTAACCAGCAGGGCCCCATCCTTGAGGTAGGAAACCATGTAGATCACATCAGGCGGATTCTCTTTGAGGCGCACCACGATCCGTTTAAAATAATCCGGCTTGAGTCTTTCCTTGTGGTAGGGCTCGATGGCGCGCAGCTCGATGTCATTGCCCCGGCAAAACCACATCATCCGCATGGCGCCACTGGTACCGTAAGGACTGTTTTCATACACGATGGCAATGGATTTGGGCTTGATTTTATTCAGAAAAAAATCCTCAAGCCCGGTTGTGTAACCCTGGGCAGGGGGGTTCAGACGATAGACGTTTTTCCATTTTCTTTGTGTAATGCGGTCATCGGCAGCGGTGCACACCAGCAGGGGACGGTTCAACTTATCGGCCATTCTGGCCATGAATATGGTGTTGCTGCTTTGATAGGCGCCCACGAGCATAATGGCTTTGTTTTTTTCGACCAGGTCGATAATGGCGGCTTCTCCGGGTTTGGGTTTGCCCTGGTCGTTGGCATACACCAGTTTGAGGGGGCGGCCCTTGATTCCGCCCTGCTTGTTAATCATTTCCAGGGCCATTTCAAACGAATTTTTCATCATACCGGCATAGGAATAGGCTTCTGAATGTGGGACGCCGATAATTATGGGTTCAGACGCAGAACCGGTTACCGGCGCGGCTAAAACTGTGACAATCGTGGAAAAGATGACAAGATAAGATGAAACTTTGAATGTCAGTTTCATGATCCACCTCCCATCACGGCCGAAAAGGCAAATAACAGATCAGTGGAAAGCATCATTACGGTTGACCCTGTCAGGACGGCCAGTTCCTTTAGCAGCAGTCAACGCTATCTTTCAGCAAAATAGCCATTGAATAAAAGTGATCCTAGCCGCAGTCATTCAACAAAATGAGCGAGGTGGGTATCGATGCTATTCAGCACACAAAGGGCTATTTGCAATAATACGGTGTTCATAGGTACAAAATAAGAGGAAAAACTGTCAATTAGATGATTTCTGATTCTTTTGTCAGAAAATTTCTTACATAAAAATAGTTTGCGGTTATCTGGGAAACTTCAGCTGGATACGTCTGGTATTTTCTCACCACGAAGCGCACGAACCCGCCCGCCTCGCCTGAGCGTCTCGCGATGGCGGGCGTGGGATACACAAAGGGAACTCACATAAATTTACTTTTACCTTTCGTTTCCTTAGTGGTTAAATTTGTCTCGCTTGAGCTTTCTGTTTAAACAAAAAATGGATTATATACAAATGTTAAAACACAATCGGCCAATTACAATTGACGGAAGACGGGTCTCAATCAATTTTATCAGGCAATTCAGACACATAAGACTTGATCTTCCGGCAGACTTTTTTTAAACCATTTGATATGAACAAGCGGTTGGTGTAAGTAAATAAGTGTTAATATTGCCGATGGGACCTATCAGGGATTTGCCGAAAATGGGCAATCGGCTTTTGGGTCCGGAAATATGAATCATGAAGCTTCGTATCATTTTAATCGTTTTGTCTTTGCTGGCTTTTTTATCGGCTTCCACCGGCGGGTATCTGTATTATTTTTCGTTAAAAGAAGCTGCCCTGAAAGAAGCTGAGCGACAAGCAGATCAGCGCCTGCGAACCATTAAAAAAAATCTGAGCATCTTCCTTGCTGAAAACGTCAAACCCGTAAAGACCCTGGCCGGCATGCAGACGCTCCGGGTTGCTCTGGCCGAGTCAAATGCCGAAAACCTGGCTGCGGCCAATATCACCCTGGACCATTTCAAAAAAACGCTGGCTGCCGATGAGTGTTACCTAATGGATCCCACCGGTAGCACCATTGCTTCGACCAATCGCGATGCGCCCGATAGTTTTGTGGGCCAAAACTTTGCTTTTAGACCCTATTTTAAAGATGCCATTTCAGGTTACCTCGGCACCTATTTGGCCCTGGGCACCACATCCGGCAAGCGTGGTGCCTATTACAGCCATCCGGTGTATGCGGAAAACGGGTATACCCCTGTCGGTATTGTAGTGATCAAAGCTTCGATCGAGTTAATTGAAAGCCAATTGGGAACTGAATTGGACGAAATTGTGATGGTCAATGATCCCAATGGGGTTATTTTTATTTCCAACCGTAAGGAATGGCTTTATCATCTGTTGTGGAAATACAATGAGAATAATATCCCGCAGATTGAAAAATCCCTGCAATTCGGCACCGGCCCCTGGAAGTGGACCGGTCTGGAATCCAGAGATGATCATATCCTGGACCGTGATGGCAACACCTACCAGATCCAGGTGGTGGAATTGGGATCAAACTATCCGGGGTGGAATGTGGTGCATCTAAGCAGGCTGGATGCCATCACGCAGGCCGTCATTGAGCCCTTGATTAAAACCACCGGCCCCATTGTGCTGGCGTTGTGCGTACTGATCGGTATAGCGGTTTTCTTTTTATACCGTCAGGCCAGCCATGAAATCCGACAGCGCAGATCAGCAGAGAGAGCGCTGCGCAGCAGCGAGGAGCGCTTTAGATCATTGTATCATCACACACCGGCCATGCTGCACTCCATCGATCCTGAAGGCCGCTTGGTCAGTGTCAGTGCATACTGGTCGGAGGTTATGGGCTACGATCGCGATGAGGTCATCGGCCGCAAGTTAACTGAGTTTTTTACACCGGATTCCCGTGAATACGCTGAAACCAGAGTAATTCCTGAATTTTTCAAAACCGGGTTCTGTCAGGATATCTCGTACCAGTTTCTCAAAAAAAATGGTGAAAAAATTGACGTTCTGCTTTCGGCCATTGCCGATCGCGACGCCAACGGCAACTTCGCACGATCTTTAGCTGTGTCAATTGATGTCACCCAGCGAAATCGCGCCGAGGAGGCTTTAAAACAGGCCAAAGAAGAACTCAGTCTGTACTCCAGGGATCTAGAGCGTCTGGTGCGCAAGCAGACTGAGGAAATAACGAATATTTTAACCTATACGCCGGCGGTTGTTTACATCAAAGACAAAGCCGGGCGCTACACCCTGGTCAATACCCGCTATGAAGAATTGTTCGAGGTCCGTAACACCGAAATCCGGGGCAAAACCGATTATGATATATTGCCGCAAAAACTCGCCGACCAATTCCGCGCCAGCGATGCGCAAGTTTTAGAGGAAGGACGGTCTTTGCAGCTCGAAGAACATATCCAGCAATCTGACGGATGGCATACCTATCTGGCAGTTAAGTTTCCCATTTACGATGAATCCGGTGCTATTAGTGGTTTATGCGGGATCTTGAACGATATCACCGCCGTCAAAAAGGCCCAGACGCAATTGCGCCGGCTTTCCGGCAGCATTATGGCCAATCAGGAAAAGGAGCGCTCCGCCATAGCGCGGGAACTGCATGATGAACTGGGGCAGGTATTGACCGCGCTGCGCATGGATTCGGTCTGGATGCATGAGCGCTTGAAAAAAGCTGACCCTGAAGCTGCTGTGCGTGCCTTGACAATGTGCAGGCTGATCGATAAGAACATCGAGGATGTGCGCGGCATGGCGTTTCGCCTTCGACCCGGTGTTCTCGACGACCTGGGGCTGGTGGATGCGCTGGAGTGGTATACGGCTGATTTTGAAAAACGCACCGAAATTGCGTGTGTATTCGAACACAATGATATACCCCTTTTGGACGAGACAATTTCAACTGCTGCCTATCGGATTGCTCAGGAAGCATTGACCAATGTTGCCCGGCATGCAGCGGCCAGTCACGTCGAGGTGGCTCTTAAAACCCAGAATGGTTTTTTGACCCTGGCGGTGGCCGATGACGGACAGGGTTTTGATGCACTTCATCTGTCTGAATCGGAAGGGCTGGGGGTTGCAGGTATGCGCGAACGCGCCACATTGGTGGGAGGTTCTCTGGACGTCCAATCGCAGCCGCAAAAAGGGACCCGGGTGTCCTTTAAAGTATCGATTGATGGACAGCCGGGTGGCTAAGGCATTTGGTCTACAAGGCGCAACCTTTTATTATGGTTTCAGGTGTCGGGTGTCAGGTGTCAGCAAAAAAATGATAGAATGCGGAAATTGATATTCCACGCGTCATCCAGTCGTAATTCTGACACCTGACACCTGAAACCTGAACACTGGTAACCTGAAACCATCAAGATTAAGACTTTTGACACGTTTCTGGGAGACGGGAATTGATAAGAGTACTGCTGGCAGACGACCATAGCATTGTGCGTGCCGGACTGCGCCGCATCGTCGAAGAAAGTGGTGATATGGAGGTGGTCGCTGAAGCCGACGATGGCCGTGAAGCTATTCAACTGGTCGAAGAAACAGATCCGGATGTAGCGGTCATCGATATCTCCATGCCCGGACTGGATGGTTTGGAAGTTATCAGCCAGCTACAAATCCGCCACCCAAAACTGCCGATTTTGGTGCTGACCATGCATGAGGAGGGACAATATGTGGTTCGTGCCATTCAGGCCGGGGCCATGGGTTACCTCACCAAACAATCCGCACCGGAGCAGCTGGTAAAAGCTATTTGCAAAATCCATGAAGGACAACGCTACATCACTGATGAGGCGGCTGAATCTCTGGCGCTGCGGGTGGCAAAAGGGTCGGATGGCAAATCCCCGCTGGATTCCTTGTCCATGCGAGAATTGCAGGTGCTGCGCCGCCTGGCCATGGGACAGACCAACCGTGAAATTGCTCGCGCCTATCATATCAGCATCAAAACGGTAGACACTTATCGCGCACGTCTGCTCAAAAAGCTCGGATTACGCAACAATGCGGAGTTATCTCGCTTTGCCATGCAGAATCAATTAATTGAGCCCTGATTCAAGCCCGGTTTTTAACGCTGTAACCGTACAATCTTAAGATGTCAATGAGAGGGAAATAAGTGTGGTGAGAAAGGCAGCAATAACAATCAGTTGTATAGCCTTGCTTAGTGGGATCATGCTTTCCAGGGCCTTTGCTGCTGACCCGATTAAGATAGGGGTGTTTTTGCCGCTTAGCGGTCCCAACGCCGCCATCGGCCAAATTCAAAAAACCGCGGTGCAAATGGCCGCCGCTGAAATCAACCGTGGCGGCGGTATTAAGGAGCGAAAGATTGAACTTGTTCTGGCAGACACCAAGGGCACGCCGGATGGAGGGCGGGCTGCCATCATAAAACTCATCCGGCAGGACAGGGTTCTGGTCATCAGCGGCGGTGTTTCAAGTTCGGCAACCTGGGCTGCAAGTGCCATCGCTCAGCAAAACAAGATCCCGTTTGTGGTGACCAGCGCCGCAGCAGACAAAATTACCGAGCAGGGGTGGGAATTTGTTTTCAGAATCAATCAACCTATCAGTGAACACCTGCCGGTTCTGACATCATTTTTGTCTTCGGTGGCGCAAGATATCAAATCAGTTGCCATCGTGCACGCACAGACGCTGCGAAGTTCAGCGGCGGCCAGGCGATTTTACATAAAATCTGAAACGTTGGGCCTTAAGATGGTGGTCAGGGAACGGTTTGAAGCCAGTGCCGGCAACTTATCTCAGAACCTTGACCGGGTTAAAGCCAAAGATCCCGACCTAATTTACGCCATAACCGACGATGTACAAAACGCCGCCTTGCTGGCGCGTCAATCTAAAGCCCTCAAGCTGAATCCGAAACTGTTTGTGGTTGAGGGACAGGGGTTTGTTCAATCAGATTTTGCCAAGCAGGCCGCAACAGCTGCAGATCATATGGTATCTACCGTTTTGTGGACACCATTGGCACCCCACCACGGCGCGGGCGCATTTCATCAGATATTTATGGACCGGCATGGTACCCCGCCCGGTCGCTACGGGGCTGAAGCCTATGCCGGAATAAAGGTGATTGCCGACGCCCTCAAGCGCGCTGATCAATGGATACCGGCAACCGTTCGCAATGCACTGGCCCGCACGAACATGACAACCCTTCTGGGGCCGATTAAATTTGAAGCCTACGATCAAAAAAGCCAGCAAAACAAGCTGCCGGCCTACCTTGTTCAGTGGATCAACGGTCGTCAAGAGATCATTTGGCCTCAAAAGTTCGCAACCCACAAGGCTGTTTTTCCCGCCTCGATGCACACCGATCGTCAGTAAGTTTGAAATTATTCGCACGCAAAGCCGCAAAGCTCGCAAAGAAAAGGGTTTAATGTTTTCTTTAAGTCTCTTTGTGACCATTGTGGGCTTCGCGTTATTCGTGGTGAATACAAAAAGTTTATATAACCACGAAGGTCACGGAGAACACAAAGAATTAATGCTTTAAACAAACAAGTCTTTGCGCCTTGGCGTCTTTGCGTGAGGCTTCACCATGCCTCTGGCAGCTTGTAATTCATTTCGCCGATCAGAAAATGACATGATCCGCTTTAATTTTGTTAAGCTACTGCAGAGACGTAAACAAATGGCAGGAACATGAGGCCAGTGGTTAGAGAAAAGCAGCCAGCGGCCAGATTAGAGATCTTTTTTGAAAAACTCGCTGGTATCGGCAATCTCTCCTGGCTTTAGGGAGTATTCGGTGGGTTCGGTGCCTTCCTTGAAACAGACAAACACCGTCTCTTTGGATTCGGGGATCGGCAACAGCCCGGTTTCAGCATCAATTTGGGTAAAGACCACGCCTTCGGGCACCTCAAATATTTTGGGCGTCTTGTCAGCCACAATGCGCTGCATAAAACCCAACCAGATCGGACTGGCTGCTCGGGAACCGGTTTCGGATTTACCCAGCGGGGCTTCATCATCAAACCCAACCCAGGTGCCGGTAATATAGCGCGCCGTATAGCCCATAAACCAGGCATCAAACAAATTGTTGGTGGTGCCCGTCTTGCCTGCCACGGGTCGATTGAGCGCTTTAACGCGCCAGCCGGTACCGTGCTTGACCACTCCTTCGAGCAAATGCGTCATCAGATAGGCAGTGGTTTCATCAATGACTTTAATGCGCTCCGGTGACATTTCTTCGAGCACGTTGCCATCACGATCTTCGATTTTGGTAATAAATACCGGTTCGATCAAATACCCCCGATTGGCAAACACCGAGTAGGCCTTGGTCAATTCGAGCAGCGATACACCTGAGGACCCCAGGGCAATCGAAAGATCTTTGCTCAAATCCGAATGAATGCCCAGTTTGTTGGCATATTCGATGGCATAATCAATGCCGATATCCTGTAAGATCTTGATGGTGACCACATTGCGCGATTTAGCCAGGGCATCACGCATTAATGTGGGACCAAAAAAGCGCTCTTTATAGTTTTTAGGTTTCCAGGTAAAATCGCGTTCCTCATCTTCAAATACGATTGGAGAATCAATGATCACCGAAGCAGGGGTATAGAATCGCTCCGGTTCTTCCTCGTAATGTTTATCTAGAGCCGCGGCATAGATCAGCGGTTTAAAGGCTGAGCCCGGTTGTCGCCTGGATTGGAAGGCGCGATTAAATTGGCTATCGCGAAAATCACGTCCGCCGACAATGGCTTTAACGAATCCTGTCTCAGCCTCTAGGCATAACAAGGCCGCCTGAGCCTCAGGCTCCTGCTCCAAGGCCAGTTGCCATACATCCGATTCTTCAGTTTTTTCTTTGACCTTAACCCAAATGACATCACCGCTTGTCAGGGCCTCGCTAGGGCGTTTGACTTTCACCTCGTAATAGGCCACCTCTATATCCGGCTTGCGGGCCCATTCCATATCGGCCAGCGCTATTTTTCCTAAAGAATTTCCAATTCGAACCGTGACGGTCTTGTTCTTATTATCGACCTTGATGACCACACCTTTGGTGGTTCGGCCAACAACAAGGGGATCTTTCTCAAGCTCGGCCTGAATTTTTTCCGAAAAAGACTCGATCTCTTCCGGCGCCAGCCTTTTTAGCGGTCCCCGGAATCCCTGGCGTTTATCGAGTTCATGCAAGCCCTTTACAATTTCATCCTGAGCGATGTTTTGCATCTCGATGTTAGCTGCGGTATAAATTTTAAGACCCTGCGTGTACAAAACCTCGCGGCCGTATTTTTCCTCTACGTAGCGACGGACCTGCTCGGTATAATATGGGATTTGCTCAATGTACAAATTTCGGCGCGGCTTAATCTCCACCTCCGTGTTGATGGCCTCGCTGGCCTTGCTCTGGGGAATATATCCCTCGGCAACCATACGGTTGAGAACATAGATCTGCCTTTGCTTGGCTCTTTCCGGATGCCGAAACGGCGAGTATTTGCTGGGAGCCTGGGGCAAGCCTGCCAGGATGGCGCATTCAGCCAGATTGAGCTCTGAAATGGATTTGCCGAAATAATTTTCAGCTGCCGCCTCAACCCCGTATGCACCGTGACCCAAATAGATCTGATTCAAATACAGATATAAGATTTCTTTCTTGTTAAAGGCCTTATCGATCCGATACGCCAGGATGGCCTCTTTGATCTTGCGTGTGTAAGTTTTTTGGGGGGTCAGCAAGAAAGATTTGGTGACCTGCTGGGTGATGGTGCTGCCGCCCTGAACTATCGTCCCGGCTTCAAGGTTCTTAAAAAAGGCCCGTAAGATGCTGTAAAAATCGATCCCTTTGTGTTTGTAAAACCGGGAATCTTCAGCGGCAATAAAAGCGTTAATCAACGCCGAGGGCATTTCCTCAAGCGGTTTTATTATGCGGCGTTCTTCAAAGAATTCAGCAATTTTGCGGCCGTCATCCGAGTAAACCGTAGTAATGATCGGCGGATGATATTGTGTCAAGCTGCTGATTTGCGGTAAATTCTTGCTCAGGTAAAAATAGACGCCGACACTGGCCGCCGCGCCCATTAGAAGAAGGATAAACCCAAGCAAAAACGACCACAGCAGAAATTTCCTGAAAAAATGCCGCTTCTTGGGCTTTAACACGTCAGATTCGGTTTTTCGCTTTGCCATTATACGGCTATCTCCACAAGCAAGTACCTGCACGGCCGGGTTGATCAAGCTTAAGTCTTTTCATGAAAATTGAGCGCTTTTCGTGTCAGAATATTTTTAACCTCGAAGGCGCAAAGTTCACAAAAGGACTGAAAGATGTTTTGTATCTGTTTTTCTTTGTGCCGCCTCGTGCCTTTGTGGTTAAATTAATATCCGTTTTTGCCACCAGGGGCACGAATCTAGATAGTTTTGTAAGGTTTCGGTTTAAAAGAATTTAATTGACATTCAGTTACGTTACGGTTAGTTACAAAAGTTTGTAATTTTGCATGCTTGTTTTTGAATTCGTTCATATGTCAAACTTTAATTTTAACGCCTTTATGGTACAATTTCAACCTGTGATTTTATAAAAAATGATGACACCCGACTTTAAAAAGAGCGGCGGTCTGATTCCGGCAATCGCTCAGGATTATAAGACCGGTGAGGTGTTGATGTTGGCGTATATGAACCAACAGGCCTGGGAGGAAACCCTAAAAACAGGCAAAGCAACCTATTGGAGCCGATCGCGACAGGAACTTTGGATCAAAGGCCAATCATCCGGTCATCAGCAAATCGTCAAAGAAATTCGCATCGATTGCGATGCTGACACAGTCCTGTTAAAAATAGAACAGCTGGGCGGGGCGGCCTGTCACACCGGGCACCGCAGTTGTTTTCATAAAAAGGTTGAAAACGGCTCCGTTCAGATCGTGGGCGAGCCGGTATTTGACCCCAAGGAGGTATACGGTAAGTGAAGAATCCACTCAAGCTAGGCATTCCTAAAGGTAGTTTACAAAATGCAACGATCGCATTATTCCGGCGTTCAGGGTGGGATATAAACGTTAATGGCAGAAGTTATTTTCCTGAAATCAATGACAAAAGCATTGAATGCGCCATTTGCCGCGCACAGGAAATGTCCAATTATGTTGAAAGCGGCACGCTGGATGCCGGACTGACCGGTAAAGACTGGATTGCTGAGAACGAATCGGACATTCAGGTGGTCAGCGATCTGGTGTATTCCAAAGTGAGCTCCCGGCCGGCGCGCTGGGTGCTGGCCGTGCCTTACGACTCGCCCATTCAAAAAATTGAAGATTGCGAAGGAAAAAAAATCGCCACCGAGATGACCAATTTTACCCGGCGCTATTTTGCAGAACGAAAAATCAATGTCAGTGTTGAATTTTCATGGGGTGCGACCGAAGCTAAGGTTGTGTCCGGTCTTGCCGATGCAATCGTGGAGGTGACTGAGACCGAATCCACCATCAAGGCCCATGGCCTGCGCGTGATTCATGAGCTCATGCAGACCAATACCCAGCTGATTGCCAACCATGACGCCTGGAAGGATACCGCTAAACGGAATAAAATCAAGCAAATTGCCCTTCTGCTCAAAGGCGCCCTGCGCGGCGAAAAAATGGTGGGTATCAAAATGAATGTCCCCAAGGAAAAAATGGAGGAAGTGGTGGACATGCTACCGAGTCTAAATGCACCCACGGTGGCGCCACTGTATCAATCCAGCTGGTATTCTGTGGAAATTGTGGTCAAATCCGAAGTCGTGCGCGATCTGATTCCCGAGCTGATGAAACACGGCGCGGAAGGGATCATTGAATATCCGCTGAATAAAGTTTTATAGGGTTACGTGTTGCAAGTTAGGATGTCATGCCGGCAATCGATACACGTAATCCGTAACGCGTGGTTCGACAGGCTCACCACCCTGAGCGAGGTCGAAGGGCAACGCGCATCAAAAGGACCCGATAATGGAATCAAGTCGCACCCGCGAAATGACCTCCTTTATTGTCATGGATGTATTGGAACGGGCTCAGGAACTTGAACGTCAAGGTGGCCGCATCATCCATCTGGAGGTTGGTGAGCCTGATTTTGATACGCCGGCCTGCGTCAAAGAAGCGGCCTGCAAAGCCCTTGATGACGGATTTACCCATTACACCCATAGTCTGGGCTTGCTTGAGCTCCGGGAGGCCATTTGCGAGTATCATCAACAGCATTATCAGGTATCGGTCGACCCGGACCAGATCATCATCACATCCGGCTCATCTCCCGCGATTTTTCTGGTTTTTTCAGCACTGCTTGAAAAAGGAGATGAGGTCATCATCTCAGACCCGCACTATGCCTGCTATCCAAATTTTGTTAAATTTGTGGACGGCAAGCTCATAACGATCCCGGTATATGAAGAAGATGGTTTCCAATACCGACCTGAAGTCATCCGGGAAAACATCACCCCGCAAACCAAAGCAGTCTTTATCAACTCGCCCTCCAATCCCACCGGCAATCTACTTTCATTTGAACGTATGCAGCAAATTGCCGAGCTGACAAAATGTGAACCATGCCCTTATATCGTCTCCGATGAGATTTATCACGGGTTGGTGTATGAGGGCCAGGCGCATTCGATTCTGGAATTTTCCGATCATGCTTTTGTGCTCAATGGATTTTCCAAGCAGTTCGCCATGACCGGGCTGCGCCTGGGTTATGTGATTGCCCCCAAAGCGTTTATCCGCCCCATGCAAAAGATGCAGCAGAATTTTTTTATTTCCGCCAATGCCATGGTTCAACAGGCAGGCATTGCAGCCCTGAAACATGGCGCCGAAGATGTCGCCCGTATGCAAAAAATCTATAATTCACGCCGCATTTTTATGATCCGTCGGTTAAAAGAAATGGGGCTTGGAATTACCGTAGAGCCCACCGGAGCGTTCTACGTTTTTGCCAATGCTAAACACATCACTTCCGATTCGTATAATTTGGCCTTCGATATTCTAGAAAAAGCCCATGTGGGTGTTAGCCCGGGAATTGACTTCGGCAATAACGGCGAAGGCTATTTACGGTTTTCATATGCCAATTCGATGGAAAACATAGAAGAAGGCATGGATCGGCTCGAGCAATACCTAAAAAGTAAATGATCTAAAGCAGCAAAAAGGATCGATCCATTTTATCTTATTCATCACGCAAAGTCGCAAAGAAAATCTGCTAATATTTTTTTCTTCCTTTTGTGAACTTCGCGGGCTTCGTGTTCTTCGTGTTAGGAAAAAACTGATTATTTAACCACGAAGACACGAAGGGCACAAAGTATAAAACTTAAAAAAATTGTTAAACTCTTTGTGAACTTTGTGCTTTTGTGGTTGAGAAAAGCTGATTATCTATCCACAAAGAATGATGCTTTAAATCTAAATATCTTTGCGCCTTTGCGTCTTTGCGAGAGGCTAAAGGCTTTCGATCAAATAAGGCATTATTTATGATTATAAAATCTGCCGAATTTATCAAAAGCGCCACCCGGCCAGCCCAGTATCCACCGGCACAACTGCCGGAAATTGCTTTTGCCGGCCGTTCGAACGTGGGCAAATCCAGCCTGATCAACACATTGGTCAATCGCAAACATCTGGTAAAGACCAGTTCAACGCCCGGCCGCACGCAACTGATTAATTTTTTTGATATCAATCAGCAGATCGTTTTCGTTGATCTGCCCGGTTACGGGTATGCAAAGGTGCCGCAGTCCGTTCGCAAGAAATGGGGCCCGATGATTGAAACCTATCTTTCCAGGCGCATAACCCTGCGGGCAGTGGTGGCTATCATGGATATTCGGCGCACACCGCAGCAGGAGGAATTAAATCTCCTGGGCTGGCTTAGCCACTATGCCATCAGCGCCATTGTGGTTTTAACCAAAACCGATAAGCTTTCCAAAAGTAAATCGGCCCAACAATATCGCCGCATTGCGGAGACCCTGACACTCAATCCTGATGATCTGATCCTTTTTTCCGCAAAAACCCGCCGCGGCCGCGACACCCTCTGGAAGGCAATTCAATCATTCGTTTACGAATAAGTTGCACCATTAAGCCAATATAAGCGTCTTTGTCCTGCTCGACGATTTACAATCGGTTGTTTAACCCTTACCTTCTTTTATAAAAGTATTTACGATACTTTCCGCACAAAGTTTGTTGGCGTCTTATTATTGACCGCAAAGACGCAGAGTCCGCAGAGAATTAAGTTTATTTGCCTTGTCGCTGACCAGCCGTCGCTTTCAGCTATGGCCTGGCATGGACGCCGACAAGGCAAAAACATCTCAACCCTGCGGGTTATAAAAATTGATTCTTAACTTTATCGTGAATTCAGCAACAAAATGTTTCCATAGTATCATTTAACAGCTGATGCTTAAAATCTGTATATTACTTGCCGGAGGCGGATTGTCTTTTGTTTTCCGTCCTCTCAACGGAAAACAAAAGAAAAAAATTATCTCTGCGGCCTCTGCGCCTTGAGCACAGCGGGCGGTGCAATAGAAATGTCTAACACGTCCGACACATACGAAGATTTCAAGTCCGGCTACGTCGCCATCGTCGGGGCGCCCAATGCCGGAAAATCCACTCTGCTAAATCGTCTGCTGGGTGAAAAGATTTCCATTACCTCCAAAAAACCCCAGACCACCCGTAATCGAATCCTGGGCGTTGTACATCAACCCAACACACAGATCGTCTTTATCGACACCCCGGGAATATTTAAAGCCAAAGATACGCTAAATTTGCGGATTGTGGATACGGCCCTGGCCGCCATAGATGAGGCTGATTTAATTCTTTTTGTTCTGGATGCAGCCCATCCGGATCCAACCTCGGAATACTTTTTGGCCAAACGCCTTCAAAAGCAGGAACGACCGGTTATTGTAGCGCTCAACAAAATCGATCAGATCCAAAAAACAGACTTGCTGGCGGTCATTCAAAAATGGTCAACGGAATATTATTTTGAAGTCATCATACCGATCTCAGCAACCGAAGGCACCCAGATCGAATCACTTCTGACAGCCATGCAGAATATGCTGCCCACCGGCCCGCCGTATTTTCCGGAAGATGCCCTGACGGATTTATCGGAACGGTTTATCGCTGCGGAGATGATTCGCGAAACGATTTTCCGTCTGACCGGTGAGGAGATCCCCTATGCCACAGCGGTCACAGTGGATACCTTTAAGGAAGAAAAGAAGGGCAAACTGGTCCACATTGAGGCCACCATTCACCTGGAACGCGGATCCCAGAAGGGCATCATCATCGGCAAGGAGGGTAACAAGCTCAAGCGCATCGGCATCGAATCGCGCAAAAAAATTGAGCAGATGCTGGAAACCAGGGTATTTTTAAAGCTATTTGTGCGGGTCCAGAAGAACTGGCGGAAGGATACCAGGGCCCTGCGCAAGTTCGGCTACTAAAAGCGATCTTAAAAATGCATCAGGGTATTCTGGTTGAGCCCGTTGCCCGTTTGCCCGTTGGCCGGTTAGTTCGAATAAGACACCTTCCTATTATATCGGGCTCAACGGGCTAAACCCGCCAGCGGCGGGCAAACCTATTTTGTGGTCAGCGGGTGATGCTTAGGATCAGGCTGCCTTCAACGGTTCCTTTTTTGACCGGGTGCTGTTCCTGCCCGGTGGCCCGGGGCACCCTGTCGGAAACATAGCGGTAGGCCTCATCCACTGTAACCAACCCATCACCGTCCGTGTCCGCCGGTCCTTTCAAACCCTCCAGCAGGTAATAGGTGAACACCCCGTGCTGAAGTTCGTCCCGTTCCACGCTGACCTCGTTGGCGGCGCTGGCAGTGATAATCACTTTGCCGCGGCCAGCTGCAACCCGATCCAGAAAGGTGTCGGCAATATTGGCCCGCATACCGGTGATGCTGACGGTACGCCCACCGCTGGCCCCGCTGTAGCAGGCGTCCGCGATGAAAATAAGGCGTTCGGAGCGGATGCGGTTAAAAATCAGGGCCAGATCCCGCATGGGCAGGGCGGTTGAAAACAGGTCCGACGGGTCGGTATCGTAGGTCAGAATGTATTTCTCGAGCCCATCGCCGTCTAGGCTCATGGCATCGCGCTCGGTGGCCCCGTGACCGGCAAAGAAGATGATGACCATATCGTCTGAATCGGCAGCCCCTTTCAGCCCGGTTCCCAGGGCGCTTCTCAGCTTTCGCAATGTGGCCTGCTTGTTGAGCAGCACGGTAATATTTTCAGCGGGGACGAGGTTCTTTTCCACCAAAAGACGCTTAAAGGCCCTGGCATCGTTGACCGCGTATTTAAGCTTCGGAAGCTGTGGATAATCGTTGATGCCCACCACAACCGCCCAGACGTTCCGCCGGCTGGGTGTGTAATGCACGCTCACCACTTTTTCGGTGACCAGTCCGTCGGTGTCGGTTACCCGCACCTTGATGCGGTTCTCACCATGGTTCAGCGGTACCGCCTGATCGAAATTGGATCGGCGGGGGGCATCCCCGGACACCGTTATTAGACCTCGGACGCCATCGGTTGCCACGGGCTGACCGTTGACCAGGATCTCCAGATTCATGATCCCGCGGTCGTCTTCCACAGCACCTCTGATTCGCACCGAATCAACCTCCAGCTTGCGGCCGTCTTCAGGACCGGTCAAGATGACAAACGGAGGCACTTTGGCACCTTCTCCGATTTTGCTCATCAATTCCTTTTCGCGCTGCGATTTTTCTTCAAGCTCCTGGCTCAACTGAGTTGATTTCTCTTTTTCCTGCTGCAGCTGAAGCGTCATTTCATCCAGCTGCTTTAGTTTTGCGGTCAATTCCTCCAGGCGGTTTTCCAGCTCTTGTACCTGGGCCGCATTTTGCTGGCCGGCTGCGCCTGACAGGTCCTGTTTAGAGTCTTCCAGTTTTTTGATTTCTTCTTTAGTTGCCGAAATTTGCTGTGACGCTTTTGCCTGGGCGATATCGTAGTCTCTTAGTTCTCGAGCCTGCGAAAGGGCGTCTGCAATACCTCGATGTTCGGGGTTCATTTTTTGCAGCCCTTCTAAAAACGTGCTGATCTGGCTATAATCTTTGGTTTTCCAGACAATAATGATGATGTCGTAATGGCCACTGTTATCCAAGTGATAGTTGTCAATAATACCTAAGGATAGACTGCCCGATGTGAGGGATTCAAAAGTGCCGCCGTGTACATGATAAAAAAGTGTTTGCCAACCGCCGTTGATCCATTTTGCTATGGTTCTGTAAGTTGCATCCGCTGGGGGTGCGTTTTTCCAACGGCGTATCTCGCCATCAACCATAATGGAAACATATTCGCCGGCAGTCAGATCTATTTTAGTGTCTTTTTTCTCAATGTGCCCATACAGTTTAAAGGTCTTAAATTCGCGTATGTAAGATGGCATCTGCTCAGGAGAATTGATTTCCGGGGCTGTTGAACAACCGGCAAAGATCAGCCCGATTGCACAGCAAACCCAAATTGTTACTCTTAAAATAGCAAGCCTGTCTTGGAAGCCTTCTTTTTTCATGGTGTCACAACCCTTGAAGATTAAAACCGATAAAACAAATGAAGCGACGTCATTGGCGTCGCTTTAGACCAGATAGATAGACCGCATCCGGTTTCAAAAAATTCAACTGGTGTAATTTACAGATGTGAAAAAATTCTATCGTGAAAGGCTTCAGATCTTTTGCGATCACCGAAGGTGCCGACGCGAACACCGACTTCGGTCAAATTTTCATCCAATCGTTTTAGGTTAATGGTAAAGCTCTGTCCAGCGGTCATTTTGCCTTTGATAACACCAATGGATTCGTCTTGCTTTTGGGATTCGATTGTCAGATTTAAATCTTTAACAGATTGAATCGCTGCTTTCCAGGTATCATCCATTGAGGCTTCGTAGTTTCGTTTGAGATTCCCCTGTGCGTAAATATACGCACCTGTGCCCACCGCCGCTGTGGCGCCGATAGCCACCATCTCGCGCGAGCAGGCCGTGAGGCCGATCAGAAAACAGCACAGCAATGCAACCAGCTGAAGTCTTCTCTGGTTCATAATTCCTCCTTTACAAAAAGGGCATGGGGAAATACCCGCGGGCAGGCAGTAAAAAATATCAGACTCATCAGGCCCTGTCAATTTCTAGAGTCTTAAATTCTATTGCTGAATCAAAACTCTCAAATTTCTTCCCAGGACATCAAAATATTCCATTATGCCGGACTTCCTGAGCTTTTCAATTGTCTCCACTGGCAATTTCTCTTCGGAAACGCCCTTTAAAATCAGATCTGTTTCTTCATTCTCAAAAGTCACACCGTTCACGATCCATTTAACAACCTCCTTATTGGCCGGGCATACCTTCTGACAGATCATACAGCCCACCAGGCTGTTGTGCCAGGCCGGCGATAACCAGTCCGGAAAATTCTGCGAACTTTCATTGAAAAATGTCAGGCAACGCTCGGCATGCAACTGGAAGCGATCCAAACCAATGGCTTTGGTAGGGCAGGCCTTCAAACAGGCACTGCAATTTTCGCAATTGTCCAAAATGGTCGCCTCACCCCAGCTTTCCACTTGGCATGGAAAATCGGAGATAAACACTGCCGGTCGATGAAAGCTTCCCATCCCCTTTACATAGGTAATGTTGTTTTTGCCATACTGCGCCAGTCCGCTGCGCACCGCCAAAAGTTTATCGGGCAGTCTGACTTTCTGAAGATGGTATCCCAGCGGTTCAAGATCGGCTTTGAGAATATCCGCCACTTCATTATCGATGGCAAAATAATAGGTGGGGGGAACAACAACCGGATAAGACTTATCTTCGCGCGAAAAGACAACTTTTATCTGGGGCTGCGGGATGGATGCAACGATAAGCGATTGAGCCCCTTTTAATTTCGTGTGGCAGGCAAAATCAAATGAGGCCAGATAGGCGTCGTACAAATCCGGGTCCAGCAATCCTTCTTGGTAAAGGGTCATTATTTCGGTTTCAAGCTCTTTGACATGCTCGATGGAAACAATTTTAATTTTCAGACCCTGTTTTTCCATGCTTTCATGCAAAGCCCTGCTTGAGAGTGTAGCGTCCATTTCTGATCTCCTTTTTTATGTGATCCATCTTTCCTCGAATTGCGGAAGATCATCCTCGATTTTATAGTAATCCGCGATCTGGCTGCACCAGACATGGCCCATTGTTTTCAGTTTTGTCGGTGCAACCAATGACCCGGCCGCGATGGCTATGGTGGGTTGATCTTTGGGGTGCCAGAATAGCGATGACCCGCATTCCGAGCAAAATCCACGGTGAACATTGGGCGTTTCATCAGTGATTGATTTAAACCACTTCAAGCTTTTTTGCTGGATGATGTTTAGCTGTTCGACTTTAACGCTTGTGTAGGCGCCATAATTGCCGTGAAATTTCATGCATTTAGAGCAGTGGCAATTGACAATGTCCCTCAGCTCACCATAAATTTCATACTGAACTTCTCCACATAAACAACCGCCTGTCGTTTTCTTTCGAATATGATTATTTTCCATTTGACTACACCTCCCGGCTTAAAGTTGCATGGTGAATGCCAATAGCAGCTTATTGTTTCAGGCCTAAGTTGAGCGATTGTCGAGGTTGCCGCAGCTACACGGCAGATGTTGTTTCGCTATAGTTTTCTATGCGGAACGACATCTAATCCGCCTGAGGCGGAGTAAGATCGGCAATCCCAGAGGGTTTCAAATTTCAAAAAATACAAATCGATAGAATTCACTGGAAAAAAAGACATCGTGACTCCTTTTTGAAATTTTAAACGCTCAATTTAGGTCAGATTAAAGTGCTTGACAAGCATATAACCACCTATTAAGTTTTAGACAGTTATATTATTAATTCACATTTTCTAACCTGTCAAGTAATTTTTGATGGTTATATAAAATTTGAAGGAAATCAGATGGCAGATGAAAAAAAACACGCCGTCAACTTGAGCCTTCTGGGCGGTCGACCCTGCCTGGATTTTGTCAACACCCTGGATTGGCGCGGCAGGAAACGGCCAACAGAATTTTTGAAGACCTACGCGGATCTGATTGCTTGGAGCCAGCATGCCGGCACCATGTCACGGAAGGCTGCCAAACGTATTACCCAATTATCCGAAAGCCAGCCAGCAAAACAAACCTGGGCTTTAAAACAGGCCATTCAGCTCAGGGAGACAATTTATCGAATATTTTCTTCGCTGGCAGATGGCAAAGCCGCCCCAAATAAAGATCTGGTAATATTCAATCAATTTTTTTCACGAACCATGAAGAAATCCAAAATTGTCAAAACCCCGCAGGGCTATAGATGGGATTTAGCGGAAGATCATGCCGATTTGGAGTGGATTTTAAGTCCGTTGATTCGATCCGCTGCGGATCTGTTGATTTCACAGGAGTTGAAAAGGGTCAAAAAGTGCGGCGATCCGGCATGCGGCTGGCTTTTTCTGGATACCAGCCGAAATCGCAGCCGGCGCTGGTGCAATATGAACGATTGCGGCAACCGCGCCAAAGCCAGCCGGTTTTACAAGAAAAAAACAGGCAAACGAAAATGATGCAACCAGCAGCAGGCAAGAAAATTTTTCTGCGGGCATAAACCGGTGGTGAAGAAAATTATCAGCCCTGCTTGCTGTGGGATTCACTGTCTGAATGCGTGAGGATTATTGGCTTTCCAATTTTCGTTTGGACATATAAGCAAGCACTTCACTGGTGGACAGCCGACGGCTTCCGGGACCGATCCGGACATAAAAGTCCTCATCTTTTCCAAATTTAAGAAATGCCGCCGAGGGTGAGGGCTGGCATTCAATCAGCAGCACCTTTTTTTCTTCCACCGGTATCAGCTGAAAGCGTATAAAGCCGGAATGCTCCAGCCCAATACGCTGCTGAAGGCAATTGTTGACATGCAAAAGATATTTATCCTCGTTATCAAACTGATCCGCCTCGGTGCCGAGGATTTGCCCGTCATCGGTGACGCCCACCAGCAACACACCGCCATCAGTATTTAAAAAGGCCACCACGGACTTGAGCCAGGCCTTCTCGATGCCCTTCTCTGAGCGATCGGTTTTTAAATTCCAGCGCAGTGTGGATTTAAATTCCAGGCGGTCACTTTCTCCGCTGCTGATCAACTTCTGGATCTTTTCCCGGTAAGCGTTTAAATCGGTGGAGCCGGATCGCAGCTCATCTTTCAACTGGCTGGCCAGCTGCTGATTTTGGGTCAGCAACGCTTGGTGCTGACGATGAACCTCAAGCTGACGCGATACGCGGGCCACGACTTCATCGGGCTCAAAGGGTTTGGTAATAAAGTCCACCGCCCCTAATGAAAGACCGCGTACTTTTTCCTTGGTATCGTGCAGAGCGGTCAAAAAAATGATGACTGTATTCTGGGTGGCTTCATCCGCTTTTAATCGCGCGCAGGTTTCATATCCGTCAATACCGGGCATCATGATGTCCAGCAGAATAAGATCTGGGGATGCCTGCTGTGCGATCCGCAGGGCGTCTTCACCGGACTTAGCACTCAATAGGCGGTATCCCTGACCCTGCAGCGT
>JAAUXT010106232.1_pt1 | contig 20650 bp, 34 predicted proteins | sample 7278171 | NCBI WGS metagenome assembly JAAUXT01 (sample SAMN14350112, study PRJNA611818) | marine sediment metagenome | isolation source: surface marine sediment (1.8m) | place: French Polynesia: Moorea | collected 2018-08 | reverse complement strand
CACCCCACCCCACCCCACCCCACCCCACTCGCCCCTCACCCTACCCACACCACACCACGCCCTCACCCCACCCCACTCGCCCCTCACCCCTCCCCCGCCCACGCCCTACTCGCCTTGCGCCCGCTCTCGTACACCATGCCCTCGATCCACTCTCGGGTGATGGCGGCGGGCGCGGACCCCGGGTGCAGGTCCGACTCGGGCACGCTCAGGTCGGGGCTGTGCTCCCCCACGTCGACGCTCATCGCCTGCCCGTTCACCTCGAGCTCGAGCCGCCGCGCCGCCCCGTCCGAGTCGGAGCCCGCGATGCAGATCGGGGAGCTGATCGTCGGGTTGCTATGGGAACAAGAATGCATTCCAGTGATGACACCGCCTTCGTCAGTCGACATGCGCGAAACAAAGGTTTTCACTGCGGTGAAAAGTGCACTGAAGAGTTCGCTGGGGTCGATGACTGTCAGAGCTTGTAATTTGGATCCGAGGGCTGACTGTCGGGTTGCTATGGAAACGAGAATGCTGACGCATTGACCCAGCCCGCGTCCGCTTACCGCATTCGTCACGGGACACTGGTCTTGTTGTTGTGGACGTGAAACAGGACGCTCCCAGTGGGAAACAGGCACCACCAGTTGACTCAATGACATCTTGAACTGTTTTGTTGTTTTGTTTGTTGTTTTTCTTTTTTTGGGGAGGGGGGGGGCTCGCTCGCGACCGTCGCATTGCGACCTGAATCCCTCTCAACTGACCCGGTCATGTGTTCTGACAGCGGACATGACGTCGACACACCAACCACAACGTCCATCAATCAACTGAGCAACAAATCATACTCACCCCTCGCTGGGACTCAGGTCCACGACAGCCCACGCATCTAAACTGGCCGCGTGCTGGTTCTGAATCTCCTGCTGTATCAGGAGGCACTTGTTGCAGGGCACGATGCGCGTGATGAGGTACATCCCGCGCGAGTTCTGAACGAACCGGGCACCCAGGTCCGGGTACCAGTCCTCGAGCAGTGTGTCCACGTGCTCCACGAGACGCGCCATCAGGTTCGCAGTTACCTGGGAAACGTACCCAACATTCTGACCCATTGCATTCAAGTAAAGTCCATTGCATTCTGACTCTCATAAAAGAATAGCAAGGAAGTTTCACATCTGGCCTTTACAGAAGGTCCAGAAACATAAAGCCCTGGTGCTGAAGTTCCTTTGTGCCAAAGAAGAGGAAAGATTTTCGAACTGTGACAGAGACACTTGAATGGATGATGTTTTGCTGGTTTGTGGAGTGAAAAAGTAGACTTGCCCAGAGTGAGGGAAGACTCAAAAGTTGCCTTTGCGTTTACGGATTGAGGGTTGCGTAGCACTTGCTGAAAATCCGAAATGGGGCGCTGCGGCAATGTCTTCTGCAGGAATAGTGCACGTGCTCGCTCACCTGGGGATCATGCTGCACGAGGCAGCCGCGCGCGCTGGGGCCGTCGGGCCGCGGGACGGAGTAGCGCGCCTCGAGCACGTCGTTGGGAATGAGGATCTCGAGGATAGAGGTCGCCACCATGTCCAGCGGACTCCAGTCCACGTCCATGTCGCTGCGGATGACCAGTTTGCACTGGCGGTAGTCGCAGAAGGTTCTCGGGTTGTCGCGTAGCGCCTCCTTGAGCCGCACGATGATGACGCCCATGTAGCGCAGCTCCAGCCCCGTCTGTAAAGAGAACAGCAAGGTTCAGTAGGGAACAGGGGTTGGCAGGAGTTTAGAGAGAGAGAGAGAGAGAGAGAGAGAGAGAGAGAGAGAGAAAGAGAGAGAGAAAGAGAAAGAGAGAGGAATAGGGGTTGACCACACACACACACACACACACACATGCGCGCGCACACGCACGCACAGAGGCTCAGTGGGGTTGCGCAGCCAAAGCTCTTCCAGACCGGTCCACACAGACAGAAACGGGGATGTTTCGAGAGAACGGTGACTCTCTCCTCCCGACCCTCATCAGTAAAAAGTTCCGCAACGACACGTCTCCATGTTTCTCAATTTCTGTCATGCCAACATGTTTCCTTGGTTTCGAAAATTCATGAAAAGGCTCCACAAAGCTCAGAACTCCTCACACAAGGCTTGAAACACAATCGAGGTGAAGGTCACCGAGCAAGGTCACCGGGCTGACTAACCTGCCAGCACTTCCACTCGGGCCAGTTTCCCTGCGCGCGCATGAAGTCGGCGTCGGACGTGAGTTCTTCCGGCAGCGTGTACAGCTTTTGCACGATCTCGTAGATCCCCGCGTCGCCTAGCAACCGCGTGATGAGGCGCGGCCAGAAGCCGCTCGGGAAGTAGGACATCAGGTACAGCCTGCAGTGCAAGGGTACAACCGGCGGTCACACCAGGTACAACCTGCAGTCACATCAGGTTGTCACAATAGACACAACCTGTTTTCAAACTGAGTACAACCTGCAGTCACGTTCGGAAAACCCTCCAGCCACACCAGGTGCAACACATTGGGAAAACTTGCTGTCTCAAAGTGGAACCTGCTGCAGATCGAACCTGCAGTCACCTTCATATTGGGACACTTCTGGTCTGAAGTACACCACGACACAAGTGGTCAGTTCCCTTTCAAACTCCGTTTTCTTTGGGGCTGCTTCTCAGACTGAGCTTTGCCTGCGTTGTTTCGCAACACAAACTCTTCACACTGCGCACGCGTCTGCGTCTGCGCGTCGCGCACCTGGTGAGCGCCATGGCGGGGTTGGCGATACCCGTCACTGATGGCGCCACATCCTCGTCTTCCTCGTCACTAGGCGGCGCCATTGTCTCGTCCTGAGACTCGATCGAGACGCAGTCGCCTGACTCCATGTCGAGGTCACCTGGTGGCGCCACTGCCATGAGAGGGGAAATGTGACAATCAGCCGTGACCGAGAGGAAAACAAGCAACAGGGACCAGAAGTCAAAAGGTGACACAAGGATTTTTATCCGTCATCTTGTCAAGTTTGCCTTGCCACGTCTCACGTTCACACCTCAAGGCAGTTGATCCACACGCCAAATAGTTCAGGCGGGGATGTTTTTCCTTCGAAGCAAAACGTTGCCTTCACCTGTTCCCAATTGATGGAACCAGTTCAAACACCACTGATTTCTTCGAATTGTCGAGGAAAACCAATCAGCCGATGTGGGATATATCCGTCCAATTATCGCCCAAAATGGCGCGTTTCACTGACCTGATTTTGTCAGCTTCTTTTTCTCTTCCCCGTTGCTGTAGGTCGTAGGGTCGATGTAGAAGACCGAGCGCCCGTTCTCTCTGGGCTGAGGCTCCGGCGGTGCGCCGGGTCCGCTCCCCCGTGATGAGGCTCCACTCCCCCGGGGCGGTGCCTCACTCCCCCGGGGAGGCGTCCCCGGCCCCGCCCCGCCGCCCACCACCCGCACGGAGGACGTGAGGAGGCTCCCGGCCCCCAGCCGTGCGCGGTAGTGTCCCAGCGCCTCGCTGCCCAGCACAGGAATCTGAAACAAGAACACGGCTGGTGAAAGAACAGTTGATGAGACCCTGCTCGATAGGGCGTCAGCAGATTCGAGATCAGAATGTTTCTCATCCCCCGCCCAGCCATATCGTGCCCCACTCCAATACACCCCCCCCCATCAACTCACCCACCAGTCCCACCCCACTCCACCCCAGCACGCCCCCACCCCACCAAACTCCACCCGCCCCGCGCCGCCCTGACCAACCCCACCCCTCCCCACCACACCCACTCACCCTGATATCAGTCTGCGGCAGCCCGAGCCTCAGGTCCTGCTCCGTGGGCAGCAGACTCGGGATCAGCAGGTTCCGCTCGTCCCACATCAGCGCCACCTCGAACTTGCTGAGCAGGTCGATGATGTACGACTTGATATCGTCCGGCTTGAACGACACGTCCTTGAAGAGCAACTTGAGGTCCTCCGTCCGCATGATGCCTGTGGGAAGGAACGAATCTGAGGAGGACGGTTCGCCTGGACACGGATTGATCTAAAACCGTGTGTTGCAGCTGAAGTGAAGAAACCCAACACAACGGGAGATGTCACGGTTTTGTTTGAGCATACGCGCGCACACGCATACTCACTTCACGCACACACACACAACACACACATACAGGTTTTTTTCTTTTACGCACACAGAACTTACACACACACATTGGAACACACACCCACACACACAACTAAACACATCAGATGGAAGGATCCAGAGAGAGGGAGGCAGAGACACACCCACACCCACACACACACACACACAGAGGGAGGGAAGGGGATTGTGTCAATGTGTATGTATGTGTGTGACAGACAGACAGACAGACAGACAGACAGACAGACAGACAGACAGACAGACAGACAGACAGACAAACACACACACACACACACACACACGATACTCACCGCACTTGGCGAGGCTGTTGATCTCCCTGATGGTGACGACGTTCGCCAGCACGTCGCACAGCCACTGCGGGTCCAGGAAGTACACGTTCTGCAGGTTGATGTCGTCGTAGTGCAGCAGGACGCCGTTCTCGTGCAGGAACTGCGTCGCCTGGTGCAGCTCGGCCGAGTCGGCGAAGTTGCAGGCGCCGTGCAGCTCCTCCATAGCGTTCAACACCAACAGCCTGCAGCGGAGGAGAAGAGATGGAGTCAGTGGTGTGTGTGTGTGTGTGTGTGTGTGTGTGTGTGTGTGTGTGTGTGTGTGTGTCTGTAATCAAATGGGAGCACAAAGGGTGGTTCTTGAGGGAAATTGTCCAAGTGGGTAGCCACTCCACTGGTTGACCGCTGAATCAATTTTGTGAGGATTCAATACAACGGGGCCCACTTCGCATGAAGGGCGTGCACACCAGGCACGAAGGGTGAAATTCGCGAATTCAGCGCAAGGCACACAAGGAATCACCTCAAATTCCATCTCATCCCACTCCACCTGGAACCCGTGTCGTGATTACAAAAGAACGTTCAGGGGGCCTTGAGCTCCACATCACAGTGAAGTAGTTAATGGACGCTGGGTCGCACGTTAGCAGCACGTGACTCACTTCTATTCCTGCACGCGCAGCGTGGAACACGTGACCCGAACTCACTTGTGTTCCTGCGCACGCCTACGTGACTCACTTGTATTCCTACGCGCGCATCACGTGACTCACTTGTACTCCTCGGCGCGCAGCACGGGGTCCTTGCCCTGCTGTTTGCGCTGGTCCGCGAGGCACGTGACCACGTCCTGCAGCTGCAGGTACGTCGCCGGAACCTTCTGCTCGATGAGGCGAGGGGCGCGGCTCCCGCTCCCTGCAACACCAACCGGAAGTTATGAGTCGCGGCGGGACCACCCGGCAGGTGGTGCGGGCAGCGCATCGGGAGGGCGGGGGGGCAACGCGTCAGCCAGAAGCGTGGGCAACTGCGGGGGGGGGGGGACGCGTCAATGTGTTGATGGGGGCCACGAGTGATGTGGCTGGCGTTGGGGGACGCAAGCAAGCATCGGTCTGAGGTGTCAGAAATTCTTTCGTCTGGGACCAAGAGACAACGCATCGGCTGGACACCAACAACGCGTCCTACAAGCGGGTGCGAGCATGGCCAGAGGTGCGAGAAAAGTAACGTGTCGCCCGTGGTGTAAACAGCGTTCCTGCGCTACCCATTCAATGGGTACTTTGACCACTAACTTCCCAGCTCAAGTGCGTTCGAACACAGAGCTTGTGTTTGGGTGTGACCAACTACTTCGTGTGTGAGCCACGTGCATCCGACAGATCGGAAAAAAAGAACCGAATATAAACTGCAACAGGTGAAGAATTTGGGTGAAAAATAATTTGGAGGAAACGAATTCCATCAACTGAAAAAGTTTCAGTGGGTTGTGCAAATGGACCTTTGATCACTTTGGCAGAGCAAAGAAGTTTAGGACAAGATCTGAGAACAAGGGAACACAGTTGTAGACGCCACACCACCCACCATAACAATCAAATGTTTGTTACCTTTCCATTCATTGGAAGGTTTCACTTGAATTTCACAGGAACAAATGATTAGATTGGTCAGTCTGGGACTGCGGAAGGCGAACTGGGTACATGAGCGCGCACGCTGCCCAGCAACAGCAAGTGGGGTGTTCATTCACAGAAACGACTCCTTTTAATTGAGTCACTGTTTCCATTGCTTCTTGCTTCCCCCCCCCCCCAAGAACCACACCAATTTCATTCCTGGTGAGTTCACACGTTTTATCTCCCACAGCACAAGCGTTGAATTTCAATTGCTTCTTTCGGATTGCAGTTTTGTTTCCAAGGGTGCGCATCACTCACTGTCGTGTGGTTTTCAGTGGACAAAGTCGTGCCCAAGAAACCCACGTGTGCGTGCACCCTCCCACACACGCACACAACACTCACCTGGGAGCGTTTCGTCGTACGCCACACTGACGAGCATCTGGACGAGATCGGAGATGCGCGACTTGAAGCCGAACTTGGATCGGGTCGAGATCTCGATGTGTCCGCGCACGCGCGGCAGCCCCGACTTGGCCGGCTCCGTCACGTCCATGTACTTCCGGCGCAGCAGAACCTGCAGGTCCGGCAGGAAGTTCTCCGGGTAGCGCCGCTTCGTCACCTGGTCCAGGTGCGTCCCGACGATGATGACGGGCGAGTTGGGCGCGCGCGCCTGCGCAGAGAGGGAACCAATGGGAACATAAGAATGAATGGATTGCCACGTGGAACACCTGTTTCAATGCATAAGTGTCCCTGCGTATGTTCACCCACACGTTCACGCACAAACACACAAATACACACACACACACACACACACACACACACACACAATGTATGTCCACACGTTTACATGCACATTTGGGCGCACATGTTCACACACACACACACACACACACACACACACACACACACACCTGTTCACACACACATTTCCACTCACACTCCCACGCATGCGCACGCACCTGGATGTTGACGAGCCACTGGAGGATGTCGTTGACGCCCTGCTCCCCGTCAGTCACCTTCCACACGACCAGGTAGATGGAGCGCTTCGACAGGAAGTATTGGTGCGTCGCGTAGTACTCACGCTGAATGAATGAATGAATGAATGAATGAATGAATGAATGAATGAATGAATGAATGAATGAATGAATGAATGAATGAATGACATCACCCGTTCAGCCGCAAAGGATGAACACACGAAATGGTCCCCACATCGCCCAATTGCAAGTCAATCGGATGCCCCGCCCCCTGCTTCATTTCTGATCTGTTCCCCATGCTCCTCCGGTTGCCCCCACCGTGCTCACCCCGATGTCTGGCCCTGCTCCCCCACTGACCTGTCCTCCGAAGTCCCAGGACCTGAACACGACCTTCTTGCTGCCGCGCTGCAGAACCAGATCCCCGATGTCGACTCCTACGGTCGAGATGTTCTCCCCGCGCAGGTCTTTGTCCTTGATGTTACCGTGACCCATCCGCTGTGCCCAGTTCTGAAATCGAACACACCCAAAATTCTGCAAAGCTCTGTCGAGTGGAACCACAAAATATTGCAACACACAGTTCATGTTTGTTTCACAAGACATGTGTGGGGACGTTATCATTGGTCTTAATTCACCACGCAACGCAGCGCCCATTTGACAATTCTACGTTTGCTGCGTGAACCCGATAACATGCAAATCAGCAGTCGTGCAGTCGTTGATCGTGTGACGTTACGCTTGACGCTTGCGCGCGTGACGCATGCGCGAACGCACCTTGTTCTTGACGCCGCCCGTCTTGTCCTCTTTGCGCAGCAGGTTGAGCAGCGACGTCTTCCCTATTCCCTGAACTCCGACCAGCATCAGCTTCATCCGGTTGTACAGCACCGCCCTGCAACACGTGCAAACAAGATCACTCAGCAGTGTGGACACACGCCCAGCCGGCAAACACGACGCAAACTGTTGGACGTGTCGGGTGAGATGCAGCACTCACTCGTCCTTGATGGATTTGAGGTATCCGAGGATTGCCGAGGATTTCTTCGCCTCGACCCCGAGCAGAGCCGAGAAGGTCTTCTCGACCGGGCACCCGGCGATGTTGAGGTTCCACACCTTGCGCAGCATCCCCAGCTCCGGCGGCAGCTGTCGGGGGAAACGGACAAGAGATGTCAGTGGCGTTCAACGTCGGCTCCATACCGGATGAGTCACGTGTTGTTTCCGTTGGTTTTGAAACATTGGAGAGTTTGTGAGACAGGTCCGTTTGCTGTCGTCGTCTCAGTCACAAAGAAATCACGCATTGACGTCACTTGTATGTGTGCGCGCGTGTGCTGCGTTGTGTGTTGTGCACTGAGTGTGGGCGCGTGTGTGTCCGTATCTCCGAGTGCGTGTGTGTTGTGCGTGCGTGTGTCTGTGTGCACAAGTACCTCCTTGAGTCGTATGTTGTTGTCCAGCTTCAGTTCGACCAGCTGGTTGAGTTCTGAGAGCTCCGGCGGCACGCACGTCAGGCTATTATCGCTCAAGTCCAGCATGGTCACGTTCGGGAAGAGGAGCTTCCGGCGTGACGCAGCACTCGCGTCCGACGTCACCGAAAGACGCTGCGAAACGACAAGCTATGAATGGCAATCTTCTTGAGTCAATTCAAACGAATGCGTCCCGCCACTTTCTTTGAAAAGCGCACAGGTCACATGGACTGTCTTTGTGCCGCACGTGGAGAACTTGACGTGAGTTGACGTGAAACAAGCGTCACTGGCCTTGACGTAAACTCCTCAGTCAATTCAAACGAATGCTTCGCGCAGAAAAAACGCACCAGTCTTGTGACCATTTTACGACGTACAGATGCGTGGTCTTCATGACGTGACTGACCTTGGCGGGAGACTTGCTGACGTCATCTGCGTTGGACGCGTCGCTTCCCGAGCTGCTCACGTTGGAGTTGATGCTTCCGGTCTCCGCGCCGCCACCACTGCCTCCGGTGTTGCTGTTGCTGCTGCCGCTGCCGGGACCGACCACTGTGGCACTGGAGCTGCTCAGTGAGGGGTCCGCGATATGCACCGTCACCGTCTGAAGCCTGAAGAAGAGGACGAACGATGGTCAACCAATAGAGTGCAGCCTCCAGTGAAAGGTCTCAGTCACTGGCATGTCAAATGATCAAATTCCAAGCAATGTGTTTGCAAGCTGGCATGACGCCCGTTGACTTGAACCGACGAATGGCAAGGAGACCTCCGGTACCCACAGACCTCAGGCTTCCCTGTATCAGTACAGGTACTGCACACCTCATGCCTCCCTGTACTGGCACCTGGAGGCTTGAGGTCTGTGCAAACTGGTTGAGGCAGGCTTGAGGTCAGTGGGTATCAGTGCCCACAGGCCTCGGGCCTCCAGGTACCACTGTAAGGCCCTACTCAACCTCAAGGGTGTGTGTGTACCGAGGTTGACACACTTGTCATGACGCTTCAGTGTGAATCCATCCAGTTCCAAGCAAATAGAAAACAATACCTGTTGTGGTCGAGTCTGAGAGACTTGAGCTCTTCGAGCTGGTTGTGGGAGCGGTGTATGCAGGGCACGCCCCCGCCCGCCCCGCCCGCGCTCTGCACCGACGCGCTCAGGTTGGAGCTGCTGCTCAGCGACTGGAGCGACGACGTCGAGTTGGCGCGACTCGACCGCAGCGTCGGCGTCGTGGGAACGCCGCCCGGCGTCACGCCCTGCGTCCCTCTGGAAATAGGGCGTTTCCATGTCAACACACGTGTGGACTTTTTGTAAATAAGTCTGTTTGTTCGTAGATGGACGAGGGCTGTGTCTGTATGTTTGTGGGCCAGGTCCGCATGTTCGTGAGTTGTCTGTTTGTGTGTCAGGTCTGTTCGTGGGTCCTGTCTGTGTTCGTGGGCCATTGCTGCCAGAACCCACACTGCAGACTCAGATAACGGGTCAGAATAGATCTGATCGACAGAGACCAAACAGCAAAACTACGTGCATGGGGCGAGGTTGAGGCAGCGACAGTCAATCAGCTGCACAAGTCAATGCACGCAACATTGACAAGGCGGCACAAATCTCCATTGACTTCAACAAGAACGCAAAACACGAGACATCCACTGCGAAAGTGTGTGTGTGTGTGTGTGTGTGTGTGTGTGTGTGTGTGTTGTGACTGTGTGTATGTTGAGTGCATTTGAGTGTTGTGTGCATGTGAGTGCGTGCCTTTTCCGTGCGTCCGTGTCTGTTTTCGCAGCTCCATATTCCGCCAATGACAGTGCGCGTTTCATCCATGAGACCAACGCAAATAGAAACATGCGTGCACGTGCGCAGTACTCACCTTCTCCCTCTTCCGGTTGGTCGGAAGCAGAACCTGCCGGTGGCGCCGCCTCCCTCGTCTTCGGGTGACACGTGACTCCAGATGTTGTTGTGCGAGAGATCGAGAGACTTGAGCTGCGCGGGGTAGAACCACATGTGCCCCACCTGCGTCAGCCTGTTGAAGGACAGGTCCAGCTTGGACAGTTTTGGACACAGACAGGCGAGACACACGGGCACCGTCTCAAACTGGTTCTTCGCCAGATTCAGCTCTGTGATATGGGAATACTGGTCTCGTTCTGAACTGCCCTCATTCTCGAGGAAGTTGACACGAACTTCCAGGCGTCCCCGCCAGAAGGCGTGATGCGTCACGTCCGTTTCTCTGTACGCAGGCGCAGTGCTGCTGTGCCCTGTGGTATCCAGACTCACACTGCTGCGTACGCTTTGACTGGGCGACGCTGTAGTGTCCACGGTGGAGGAATTCCTTGGGTCAGAGCCACCACCGTGTATGGGAATGCTGCCTTTCACACTGGGGGAAGGGGACCCGATGTGGATTGTCAGTGGACTGCCGCTCTCCGAAGGCCTGAGGACCTCCAGTCCAGAGTCGCTCTCCGAAACGGAAGCGAGGCTCACTTCCGCTGCGCATGGCAGGTCCTTCAGGCGATTATCGGACAAGTTGACCTCGTGTAGCGAAGGACTCGACCACATGTCAAAGGGGAGACGCTCGAGTTCGTTGTGCGACAGGTTCAGTTTTTGTAGCGAGGGGAGTTTGAACAGAGCACCGGGCACCGTTTTCAGTTTGTTCTTCTGGAGCTGGACGTCCTCGAGCCACGGGCAGCACCAGGTGGCGTTGCCGTCCGCTCCACTCTGGTCCCCGGGCGGGGAATCGCCCGATGCGCCTGCGCAGGGCTCGGGCAACGCCGCCATCAGGTTCTCAGACGCGTTCAACAGTTTGAGCGACGGAAGTTGGAACACGACTTCCGGTAGCGAGTCGAGGTTGTTCTTGGAGACGTCGAGCCTCGTTATGGCGTACAGCGCCCACGTCTTCTGACTCGGAGGCAGCGTCGCGTTGTGCAAACAACACGCCTCCAGTAACCATGACTTCGCCACTGACGTCAGCTGCAGCCCGCACCAATCAATCACGACGGGGTGCCCCGGAAACATCACGTTTGACGAATCGTAGCTGTCGTGCATGAGAGACGCTGTCTCAGTGCTGCCCCCTTCACCGCTGAAATACTTCTGCAGCAAATGTCCCTTGTTGATTTTGTTGTCTGAGTTGGAGTGGGCCTTGTACTTGAGTATGGTGCCAATCATGCCATCGTGGCGGGACATCACTGCGGCCTGAAGGGCCTTGAGGTCCATGTCCTGCGCCTTGTGCTTGAGAAGGAGGCTGATCATGCGCACATCCGCCTTCACGCATGCCTCGAGCAGCGCCGACGAGTTCCCGCTCGGACCAATCAGAGGCTTGTTCGGGTTAGCACCAAAATGCAGCAGGGTTTCCGCCACTTCGTAGAACCCTCGGCTTCCCTCGATGACCGCCGTTGGAGACTGGTCTCCCTTCACGGCCAGGTGCAGAGGGGTGTTGCCCTCCAGGTCAAAATTGTCGATGTCGACGGGGTTGAACTCTTCCGTCGTGTCCTTGTGCGCCGAGATGAACTTGGACGCGATGTCCTCAGTGGCCTCCATTACATCCGGGCTCTCCAGGTCCCGGAACCGGATGTTGAATCCGACGCCGCTCTGATTGGCTGATGCCGCTGATTTGCGAGCGGAAGCGGAAGTGGTTCGGTCCACGTCGGTGCCGCCATCTGGGGATGGAGACTGGGACATGCGCGCAGCTCTCACCTGAAACGAAAGCAAACGAACCTGTCAGACAATTGGTCAGCAGATCTGTTTGGGCGGGGGGGTGTGAGTGTGGGTGTCAGTCTGTATGTCTGTCTACACATACACACACACACACACACACACACACACACACACACACACACACACACACTTTGTGGCCAGCCTTGGTGTCGCAAATTCATCTCAACATGGCCGAAGCCACAGACGAACTGTCAACTCTGATTGTTTTGCATCCAGTGGGGAAGCAAAACACAGACTGACTTGATCACATCACAAGACACGAATTCATCACATGTCTGAGAGACAGCAGGTCAGACTTGTGTCATTGCAACACAACACACGAGCACAAGTGACTCAGGCAATGTGCATGTGACTTGTGTGGTGTATGTGTGTGTGACATGGACAACTGTACTGTAGACAACACCTCCGTGTGCGTTTGTTTGTTTGTTTGTGTGTGTGTGTGTGTCTGTCTGTCTGTGTCTGTCTGTCTGTCTGTCTGTCTGTCTGTCTGTCTGTCTGTCTGATGTGAGCAAATGCATCGCAGAGAACAGACCAGACATGTGTGTGCGTGTGTGTGTCATCTGGTGTGTGATTTGTGTGAGTGGTGTGTATGTAGGAGGTGTGTGCAAACCGCAACGACTGCATCAGAGCTAAGAGACGGACAGATCAGATGAGACCTGTTTCAATTGCAGTTGAGAATTAGCATAAGTTGTCCGCACCACAAGCTCCAAGCGTGACAAACGAAGAACCCTCGATTCACACACATACACACACGTCTGCACACACACACACACACACACACACACACACACATACACCAGTCTCTGCACGTCATACCAGCTGACTAATGTCACAGTGACACCACGAGTCACCAACCCCTCTCCAACTTCAAGAGCTGTTTTTGCCTTTTATCACTGACTGTGAAACACCTTTGGTTGATTCCCATCCAAATTGACCAAAACACCTGACGAAATTGGAGCAGGCACTCACTCTCAAGCGCTTCACAAGTGTTTGCAGATCCATACACAGTGCCATTTCACGCCGTTACCTCAGCCGAGTAAAAAACTCTCATCGTTTGAAGACATAGTGAAACTGCCATTTCTGTTCCGTACAATCCCGAGAACACTTTTCCAATGACATCAGTTCTGACCAAATGCTTTCAAAATTGTTCAACCGCAGTGACTCATCATTTCGTTATCTGTGGACGGGTGCAGCGCACCTTCGTTAATCCCCCAAATGCAACGATACGAATCAACGGATCGCGGTGCATTTCAGCGTCAGTAATTAGTGGAGGGTTGAGAAAGGGGTGGCAGGTAACCTCAGTCTCGGAGGTTCAAAATTCGGGGGGGGGGGTGTTTTTCACAATGAGGGGCCAGAGCCCCTTCCTGGATCCGAAACACAGTCAACAGTGAGGTCAGCAGAAAGAGGCTGCAGCAGCTCCAGCGATTCAGAACCTTGACTGAAGTGGGGTGGGAGTCACCTTGAACTGACAAAATTCTTCTGGGGGTATGAATTTGACTTCATTGGCTTTGAAAAGTTAGTAGGGGAGAGCGAATCTCCGCAGCCCCGCTCCCTGGATCCGCTGGAGGATGAGGATAAAGTTGAAGAGTTCAGTCGTCTCTGACACCAACGGGACGACGCCATGAAGGAGAACTGCACCGCGAAATAATCCACAACACCAACGACCTTTCACGTAAACTTTGTGGCCAAGTTTGTGATGCCCCCCCCCAAAAAAACACAAGTCTGTGTCTGGTTCTCATTCTGTTGCTCTGTTGTTCCTGAAGAATCTCTTGATCTCAGCCATTACACCACACTCCCTCACTCACCAGTACACACACACACACACACACACACACACACACACACACACACACGCAAACACCCACACGCACACACTATGAGCAAGCACAGGACTCCGGGCGCTGAAGCAGACACAACCAACTCTCGAACCAGAATGGTTTCTCTACTCTCACGAAGCAACAATCAAATTCCACCTCACCCCAACCGAAGTGACCGGAAAAAAAAACCACAATCGCGGGCACCAACGTGACACCCACGTGACCGCACCGTGACGCACCTTGAATGAGAGGAGGAGGTGAACGATGTCGGGTCGGTTCGCGACGACGGCTGAGTGCAGCGCCGTCTGTCCACGAGCGTCCTTCGCGTTGATCGACAGCCCGAGTCGGTAGATGCGTTCCCCTGGAAACCAAAGCGTTGTTGAAGTTAACTCGATATATGGCCACAGTGACATGTCCCTTCGCCCCACGACGTCTTGTGTGTGTGTGTGTGTGTGTGTGTGTGTGTGTGTCTGTGTGTGTGCATGTTTGTCCGAACGTGTGTGTATGTTTGTGCTTGCAGGTATGCAGGTGTTGTGTGTACAATCACCTTTGCAGCTCCGCCAAGAAAGTGTCAAAGTGTGTGTGTGTGTGTGTGTGTGTGTGTGTGTGTGTGTGTGTGTGTGTCTGTCTGTCTCCGCACGCACCTCCGATTTCCCTGAAGATCTGGACGCAGTCTTCGGGGAACGGGAAGTGAAGCAGCGTGTCCACCACGTCAGCGTGTCCACGCTCGATAGCGACGTGCAGCGGCAGCGACGCCTCCTCCAGCGTGTACAGGTGCATCAGCTCCGGGTGCGACTGCAACACACAGCAGGCGCGGCGCGCCGTTAGCGCCTGCGCAGTCAGCAGGTGCATGTCTGCGCAGGCGCGTCCACCTCCACTTCTGTTGTCACACCCCTCTGCGTAACTGTTTTTATCGGGAAGGAGGTGAGCGCAATGCAACCTTTCTCCTTTGTGCAGTCAGAAGATGTATCGTGAAGCACGACACCAGCACCCCCTGGCGGTCACTCCCCCCGCGCCTACTCCCACGTGGCAAGTCACTGACACTTCCCTGTGATGCACTCCTAAACCGAAGCTGTAGCTTCGGCTCAATTCTGACTCTCACAGTGAGGCCAGGTACAAGGTGGTTTCAACTGAAGAATGCCGTCCACAGTGACGTCACCAGAAATTTTGAGCTAGACGTCTATCGCTCCATCAAAATCAGATCTTGAAGCTCCAATTGCAAAAGGGCAACTGCAACAGAGTGTGTTTACTCTTTTCTGTGACGTGAACGGATGTTGAGTTGAGGACTTTTCTGTTTTCTGCTCGTGCAAATTCTTTATTCAGTCGGGGTTTTCGTGTGGGCGCGGAGTTGCTCCAAGAGACACCTTCGTGATTTGCAGACTGACATATGACTCATTTCACAGGGAGGATTTTTCAAATGTCACACCTGCCTGAACTTCTTCCTTTTTTCCGACAGTCTGGCCCGAACAACTGCGTCAGCACATTTTCGTTGCTTGCTCAAAAGATGTTCAAATGCTTCTTCAAAAACTCGCTCACAAAAGGAAGATGGGCGTGATTTTGGGGGCAAAAGCGACAGGGAAACTTTTTGGTTGTCTTTCGAAAAAAAATGCAAAACTTGTTTTAGCAGCCAACCCGAAAAATTTCTGCACTTTTCTTTGTTCTTTCTTGAAATCACAATTAGGAACATAGTTAACTGTGTCCATTCACACCTTTCGATGATCGCTAACACCTTCAGACCAATGACAGTGCGGGAGCGGCGCGTTTTCCCCTTTGATCCAACCGCTAACTCGCTCATCGTCCCTTCATCAACACAACTCGTTTTGCGTCACAAGCAAATCGCTCTTTTGTTGTGGCTTCACACATGTAACTCATTTAATGTTCAACCAATGGCGTTTTCCCGACTGCTGTTGCACCTGCAAAACGGACGCGCACAGATTACCCACGGAACGCGCGCGCTCCTCCAGATCTGCTACAATAGCCCCGCAACTTTCACCGAGAGGTAGAGTTTCCAACTGCGCTGCAGAAGTGAACATCATCTCCGCGATCTTACACTCAGGATCTTCCGCTCAATAGAAAACGCCACAAAACACCAACTACGACACATCATTCTCTTCAATATGTCTGGACGCCAGGTAAGAAAAAATTTCTTGCATCTTTTTGATTCGATATCGCTCGAATGTTCACAATAATTTTTGTCACAAAAGCGTCAGAACACAAGAGAAAACAGCCAAAATTTCGATGAGTGCAGAGATAAACTTGTGTCCTCCAAAGGAAGTGAACAGTTTTATGACGTAGATCTATCTACATTTTGAGTCGAGTTCAAAATGTTCAGCGACATGGGAGATGACGGAAGCATCTCGTCAGTCTCAGGCCTTGTTTGACTCGTGCAGAATCACAACTCCTGTGGATTCAGTAAACCCCGACGCCAACAAAACAAATTTGTTTCGCTCCATGTTTGCACCACAAGAAACAATTCTGCGGCGAATTTGTCAGTCCAACAAAAATGACTGAGCGAAACTCAGCCCCAAGGGAATCCAGGAGTCTGATCCAAAGCCTGACCCCCACTCGCCGACAAAGCGGGAAAACTTGATACATGAGACATGAATTCAGACAATTCATGTTCATTTTTCAGAATCCTCAACCTCTCGCTCACGGTCGGTCTATGGACGCGAAACCCGCCCCCGCCAAGACAGTGGTCGACGACCGCCCAGCCGCACGTGCAGCGCCCGCCCGCCGCCCTGACGTACACCCAGTGATATCACTGCTCGCTCCGCACCTCGCCGTCAAGCTACGTCGAGCAGTGCCAGCACCCGGACCCCGGCCCGCCCAGCGCCCAGCCACAGAACCAGCCGCCCACCCTGCGACGCGCCCAGTGGCAAAGGTACCTGCCGCCCACTCTGCCCTGCGCAAAGTAGCAAAGCCACCCGCACCCCGCCGAGCCATCAAGCTGCGGCCAGCAGTGCCCGCCCGCCGCCCAACCCAGCGCCCAGCAGCACCGGCCGCCTGCCCAGCGGCAGCACCCGTTCTCCGCCCCGCGTCATCAGTACCCGCCGCGCGCCTAGCCGTGAGGCTACAGCCAGCGACGGCAGCAGCCGCACCCAACCCACAGCACCCGGACGACGTCAGCCCGACACGGGACCTGAGGTCCGACCTCATGGCCGCCACATCGCTCGTGGAGGAACCGAAGTTCGACGTCAGCATCGCCGCGGCACACCTGGACGCTCTGAGGGAGGCCATCGTTCGGCGACTGAGTAACAGCCCCATCCCGACGCTTGTATCTCACTCAGTCCGCACACACAGCTCTGAGACCTCTTCCACGGCAGAGATGGAAAGCTCTGAGGCTTCATCCACACCAGACAGGGACGAGGTGTCACCCACATCAAAAACGGAGAGCGCTGATTCGCGCAGCGAGACCTCCACCCCTGAAGCAGACAAGGAGCCACGGCCCATCAATGAAGAAGCCCCAGCCGCCGCCATCGCTGTTGGTTCCGTCAAGGTCAAAACGGAAGTTCCTGACGCCATCGTACTCGGGGAACTAGTGCTGCCCCCAGCGGGACGCAGAGCGTCCAGGATCCCCGTCGCGTCCTGGAGACTGAGCACCTCGACGCGCCTCACCACGCAGACGCTGGAACACAGCGCGATGGAGACGACGACAGAAGAGCCCATCAAGACAGGAGTGAACACCGAGGAAATCAGCTTCTTTGCGCAACGCGTCGCCACCGGAAGAAGTCACCGCTACAAATGCACCGGTTGTGAGTTTCAAAGATCAGATCGCCACGCAGTAAACGCTCACATTGAGGAGGTCCATCTGAAGCACAATCCAAGGGTTTGCCACTGCGGTTACCGCACGCACAACGACCACTATTTCGCTCGCCATCAACTCAAGTGCAAAATGGCGCACGAGGTTTCGTTTGCTGTTTCTTGTTTGTCAAAACGCGTGCCTGGTAACGACGGTCAGAAGGCTTGCCATTGTGGCTACAAAACATACAACGAGCGCCGCTTCACAGTACACCAACGCAAATGTAAAATGACGCAGTCAAAACCTGCTCGTATTGTTCAATGAAGGAATCTCAGGTCTTGATCAAATGTTTCGCCTCTGTTTTGCTTCTATGGCAGGGCACCCTCGAAAATTCTCAGCTGATCTCTTGTCATTCCCAAGGCGCGTGTCACACACCCAGAACTGTTCTTGTTCCACCCTGTATTTCGCGGTTGTGGGTGACTGAAGCTCAAAAGTTCTGGACAAACAATCCTTTCAATTTGAAGTCGCTCACAGAAATTGTACTCCCTGCCAGTTGGCTTTACGCGCAACTAAGGTCTCCCAAAGTCAACATTACTTCGTTGGCCTGCTCGGTTAACTTGACCCCAGAATCAACTGGGTGACTTCAAGGCAACGGAAATTTCTTGCTCCCCCCCCCCGTGGTAAGTCAACCAAAGCGTATGAACACGCACACACACCGTGATTGCACCAAGCGGACGACAGGACTCTTTCGCCGAACCACGCGTTTGAAACTGAAAGACGCTGACAGACCTGGAGGAGAACCTTGATGACGGCGAGGTGCCCGTTGGCGCAGGCGGCGTGCAGTGGCGACATCCCGCGGACGGTGTGCAGCGTCGGGTCGGCGCCGCAGTCGAGCAGCAGCTGCGCCACCTCCGCGCGGCCCTCGCTGCAGAGTCTGCAGTGCACAGAGGTCAACATGGGTTCACGATCAGTGCAGCAAGGTCAACATGAGAACATGTTCAGTGCAGCAAGGTCAACATGAGAAACGTGAAACCAAGTGAACAGGAGTTCATGCTCAGTGCGACAATGTAAACGCGAGTACGTTCCCAGGACAACCAGGTGGGCGTTTGTGTGTACTCAGTACAACCAGGTCAACCTGAGCACAGGCTCAGTCCACCAAGGTCAGCATGGGTACGTGCTTTGTTACATCGGTCGGGTTCTTCACGAACACAGTCCACGGCGCACCACGTGCAAAACCAACAACGTGAAGATGGGAGACACGTGTGTGATACACTGCGCTTGACACGAACTCTCGTGTGCAGGACGCAGAGGTAACTTGACGTCAACTCACGTGAAGAAAAGGAAGGAACAGTGCGTGACGCACCACACATGACGTGGATTCACGTCAACAACAGACGCAGCACACGACCCACTGCGCACAGCGTTGATCTGAACTCACGTCAAAAAACAGCGCTGACGCGTCACGTGACGTCAACTCACGTGAAGAAGAGCGAGCGGTGGTTGTCGTGGTCGTTGACGAGGCTGCGCAGCTGCTCCGGCTCCAGTAGGAGGCGCCTCCGCTGCGCCTCCTCCACCAGCCCCGCGCGGCATGCCTCCACGAACTCTGCAAAACAAGAACACGTGTGTGCAACGTGCAGAACAAGCAAGAAAGCTTTTCACAGGTTTCACACCAGGACGAACAGGTGACAGTGAAAGAGACGAACTCACTTATTTCCTTTTCTCGCTTCTTGTGTTCTCTTCGTTCTGTAAAAGAAACGAAAATGTCACAATCGCTGAGTGGTTTACATCAGAAAGGGAACTTGTCAGTCTGCACACTCAAAGTTACACCGCTGTGCTACAGGTTGCCAGCAAGTAGCAGTTTTATCAGATCAAACCACATCCCACACGCACACACACAAACACACACACGCACACACACACAAACACACACGCACACACACGCACACACATGCACACACACGCACACACACACACACACACACACACACACACACACACACAGAGTGCGCCCGTGACACACCCATCTCATGTTTGATGGCGCGCTTACTTCCCCGGCCCCCACCCGCCCACGCCCCTGCTGCCCACCCGCCCACGCCGTCGCCCCGTGACGCACCCATCTCGTGTGTGATGGCGCGGACGCACTCCTCGGCGCGGTTCTTCATCGCCAGCTGCAGCGCCGTCTCGCCGCTGGCGTCCACCAGCTCCAGGTTGACGCCCGCCTCGATCAGCAGCGACACGAACGGGTGTTTGTCGTCCAGCGCCGCCGCGTGCAGCGGCGTCTAAAGAAAACAACCGCGTCGTCCAATCAGAACACGCCATCCGGTGAGAAAACGCGTCGTCCAATCAGAAACGCCATCCTGTGAGAAAACGCACCATCCAGTCAGGTCAGGCCCGGGTCCAGGGCGGGTGGGTGAGGAGAGGGTCCAGATGGGAACCCCAAACCCTGTTTTCACCTCCACCTTTCATCTCCCAACCTTTTTCTGCCTTTGAGGGAACGTTGTTTAATTGTGCGAAGTCCCTAAGTTAGGGCGAAGCACCATGTGGTAATGCAGTATATGGCAGCTGGACTGAAATGTCCCCTACCCCCCTACCCCCTACCAGACCCCCCTCTCCCTACCAGACCCCCCTTCCTGTTAGAGGCAGACCCCCCCATGGACAGCAGCAGTATGACTGGTGGAAGACAAGGAGGACAAGGAAGAATTGATGAACAAGGAAGAATTGATGACATTACCAACACTGCAAGGGACTTCGCACTGCAGTTGCCTTGAGCACTGCTTCTTATTTTCAAATTTGACGTTGCGCCCCCCCCCCTTCCCCCGATGACCGGCCTTCCATTGGACCGGATCCTTTTACAGCTGAGCGCCAGTGTGGGAGTGTTCGATTCACCTCATCAGATCCCGCTCACCAGAGTCAACTCGGATTGTGCGTTGACGAACACCGAACTTCTTTGCCAATTCGAGGGGTGTTTTGGCCACCATTCAACAACAGTTGACCTCATTACTTTCACACTTCTATTGTTCAAAGAGTGTTGTGAATTCTCAGTCTCAACACAGTAGTCTTGTGAAAGCAATGAGGTCAACTGTTATT
>JAAUXT010019310.1_pt1 | contig 20654 bp, 22 predicted proteins | sample 7278171 | NCBI WGS metagenome assembly JAAUXT01 (sample SAMN14350112, study PRJNA611818) | marine sediment metagenome | isolation source: surface marine sediment (1.8m) | place: French Polynesia: Moorea | collected 2018-08 | reverse complement strand
GTCAGTGAGTCAGTGAGTCAGTGAGTGAGTGGGTGAGTCAGTGAGTGAGAGAGAGAGAGAGTGAGTGAGTGAGTGAGTGAGTGAGTGAGTGAGTGAGTGAGTGAGTCAGTGAGTCAGTGAGTCAGTGAGTCAGTGAGTGAGTGGGTGAGTCAGTGAGTCAGTGAGTCAGTGAGTGAGTGGGTGAGTGAGTGAGTGAGTGAGTGACTGACTGACTGACTGACTGACTGACTGACTGATTGACTGATTGACTGACTGCCTATGTGTCCGTGTGTTGGGTGAATGAGTGAGTGAGTGTGTGCACGTGTGAGTGTTTGTTTGTGTGCGTGTGCGCATCTTCGTGCCTTCGTCACCATCAGAAGGTTGAACGCACGCACTCAATGTTTACTCACCCGGGCACAGGACTCGGTCCGCCTCCCTGTAGAAGTCCTCGATGGGTTCGAACCAGTGCGCGGCGAGCGAACTCAGCACCAGTTGAGCACTGCGGTCAGCGCCGGGGAGCGAGGCGAAGCCCGACACCCTGCAACAGATCCAACACCGTGACAAATAGAGTGCGGTTCCCTGTCTTCTTGCACGTTTGGATGTTGTCCGGCTCTTCATCCCCATCCCATTCAGACGGGTTGCCATCGCATCATCATTCACTCTGGACGCACAAATTAAGGTCCCCACCCCCGATGACTACCAGTGCAAATCACACAAGACAATTTTGTACAGGGCACACGCCTCGTCAATTTACAGCTCCGGGGGCTCAGGGTTCCCACAGATCAGCTGCAAGAGGTGTCCAGAGGAACAGCCTCGTATTACACAAACTACAACGAAGTTTTCCCAGACCCACCAGGTCTGGTCCACACGCACCGGAAGGACAGCTTCTCACTGGTTCCCGCTTCCCGCGCCTGCGCAATCTGACTCTCGCTGACGTCACACCCGATCACGTGGTCAAAGTACTCCACCAGGGGGCGGGTGCTGTTTCCGGTGCCGCAGCCAACGTCGATAGCGAGGTTGAAAGGTCCGGGGTACTGTGGAGAACAACAGATTGTTGAAATACACTTCGTACAGCGGATGTAAGAAGGTAGTAGGGAGGAATTAAATGACCCGTACATCCACCATGGCACCTGAAATTCACATTCATACATTGGTTTTCGGGTGAGGACACACAGCGCGGGTAGTTCATGGGGGTCGGGCCCATTTCTACCAAATAATTTACCTTATGCATCAGGGCATCATAACTTTAGGGTTGAAGCGAAGAGGGTACGTACCTTCTGCTGGAGGTACGTCATCATGTACTGGTACACACTGAGGGGGTACGTGGGGCGGTACTTGTTGTAAAGCGCGGAGTGAGACTGCGAGTTGAACAGGTTCCTGAACGCCATGTTGCCACGTCGACGCGCACGTACACGTGAGTTCCTCCCAACACGTTCACTTCTGTCAGGACGACCTTCCGGTGTGCGCATGCGCAATTAGGCACTGTACTGGGAGATGTGGTCCGAGGAATGGGTCACTTTTTGGAGCACAACAAAGCATGAATGCTGATGCTCTAGGTTTTCAGCATGCGACCATAAAAGAATGCACAGCATGTCTTTTCTTTTTCTGCTGTTTATTTTCAATGTTCCACCATTTATGACACGGTTGGATGTTTCACTGAACAGGTCCCGAGAGTCGAAAAGGCATCAACGAAACAGACACTTTTCATACCACAGGGGAAACCTGCTTTTGTCACTCTAATACGGTTTTGACGCCACAAAGCTGCCACACAAAACCACCAACTTTTGGCAGAAGAATATCCAAGTGGCAAAGAAGATTCCCCTCACAGTAACATTTCCAGACACAGATGTTCTCAAACATTCTGTCTTCAACCAAACTGCACCTTCTCATTCTCCAGCAGGCTGTGTCTGAACTCAACATTGTGTGTAGAATGTTTGTGTTGGAACAATGGGAAATATCTCTCACTTTTAATTCAACAAGAATGTGCTGCATGCTGATGTCTCTTCTGATCAGGTGTAAAAATCCAAACGTTTCATATATGTCATCAGCAGGAGCAGAAACACTCATCACAAGACAAGTGTGTGGATCTCCATCAAGCAGGATTGAAGTGAATTCTGGCAAACAACAAACAATTAAACAATAAAATAACAAATCAAATAACCTGTGAAGGAACAATATTTTGACAAGCTCCACACACAGATTGTTGAGGAAATGTTGTGCAGCTTACCATCAATGTAAGATTCAAACAATTGTTCTACCTCCTCAGATGTCATAATTTCATCAGTGTAGAACATCTCATCCAAGTAAAGTTCTCCCAGTTTTGCCCCCTTGTTATTGTTTGGGGTTCCAATGACAAAATCATCATACCCACCATCTACTTGTGTTGTGCTGACATGGGGGACATGTCTTAACAAAGATCCATTGAGGAAGAGTTTTAAATTTACTGAGTCCCAAGTCAAAACAAAATGATACCAGGTTTTTTCACAACACACTACATCTTGTGTTTTCCAATGATGGGCCTGATTTCTATAGCCCACATAAAGATGTGCAGACTGCACAAGGACTGCAATTCCTCCCACACTGTCTATTGTCTGGCCTCCACTGGAGATTATGTATCCTGAAGAAAAAACATTCTTTGCATTGTAAGATGTCATGAAGTACACAATCTTTGTTTATTATATATTTTTGACAAGCAACACTTGAACTGTGTTTCACCTGAAGAGCTGCTGGTGTCCAGCATACTGAGTCCAGGCTTCACCCAAAATGACAATGTGTGCTTTGAGCATGCATTAAGGTCTCCAAAGCATTGATTTCTGTGGAAGAACAACATTTTAACAACATTGGGAACTTCCAGATTTTCAGTCCAGCTCCACAAAAATGCTCACCACTGACCTGAGGTTTCCAAAGTCGACATACTCAGAGACTCCATCCAGAGACAGAGCCTGACCCCTGATGCCTGGAACCAGAACTGGAGAACCCACAGCTGTTCCATTCAACTGGGGCCCAATAACTGTTCCATCCTTCATCTCATCAAATGGGAAATACAAAAACTCTGCTTTCCCTTCTAAAATGACACAAATCAAAGTCAAAAAGCAAACGGGCAATAATTTTGGACCAATCATTTCAGAATCAGGCAGGCTCCTTCCTGGTCGTTTCCCAGCATAAATTTATCAGAATATTCTCATTGGAAGTGTTTGCAGGAAAGTCACACGAATGGATGAAACAGTTTCATATCTCGCTTCCGTAACACCCTGAAATTTAAATTCCACACAAGTTGTTTTCCTTCCTGTCAAACAATAGTTGTTTTTTTTTCCTGGATGATTCTACGTTGCCACTGGCCCCTTAATCCATAGATATCTGCCAGCATTCTCCACTGTTTGTCTATGAAGGTGTGTGACAATGCCTTGATGCGCTCCATTGATCTACACACACGCTAAAGGCGAGAAAATGACAGGCTTCGCATCTCCCAGATTGCGGAGGAAATGGCTGTTGGTACCATCAATGGCTCCATGGATGTAGCCATGGGGTAATAAAGTTCAACGGTACAAGTACATATGGGATTTGGAAATGGCTGTTTATGCCATCAATGGCTCCTTGGTGTAGACAGGGGAAATAAATTTCAAGCACACACTGGTTTTGGTCCTTGGGTGATATTTTTGTACTCAGCATGCAGGATCATGCACCTTTTCCAGATTAATAACACACGTACACTGTGTCTTCTGGAAACGCCTATCAGTACTCATGGGTCAGGTCAATCAGGGGTCACGAGGCTGTGGTGCCATCTACCTGGGGATGAAATTTACAGTCGAATTTCATCATTGTGCGAAGTCCCTTCGGGGCAAACACCATGTGGTAGTGCAGTATATATGGTAAGGTGGTGAAATATCACCTGCCCCCTTCCCCCTCCCCCCACCTGGACCCCTCCTGCCTAGACCCCCCATGGACCCCCGGTGGATTTGAGGATTTGTGTTTGCATGACTTGTGGAAAACAAGGAGGACAAGGAAGAATCGACGACATTACCGGCAAGGGACTTCGCACTGCAGTTGCCGTGAGCACTGCTTCTTGTTCACAAAACAGGGAAGCTCACTTGCCATTCAGAGTCAACATTTGGTGTCGTGAACTTCTTTCCGGCGGTCTGGGGTACCAAAGGTGCAAAAGGATCTGATCACCAGACACTGACATGTCAGTGTGTATCAGAATTCCAATGACTGTCAGAGAAGGATCTGAAACTGTCAGCCTTGAACAAGAATGTTCGCAGCCTCCTTCGAAAGGAACAGATCCCGTGCTGTCCTGGATCCACCAGGGTAACTGCACCCTGACGTTTCTCGAGGCTTCAGACATCGATCCGAAATGCATCAAATGCACCAAGTGCATCATTTTGAAAACAAAGTCTGAAGGAATTTGCACTGAGACGCCGACATAACCAGAACGACAAATATTGTGCATGACTTTGTGTGTGACGTTTGGTCTTGTATTGTGTGTAGGAAAGGAATGAAAAGCGTGTTTTGTGTCAGAAACCTCTCAAATACGAGGGTGTCTTCAAAAGAAACCGCTGCACAAAACCAACTAAGATTCATGTGTCGCATCATTTGCCATACCAATTGACCTGGTAGGACTGACCTCGATCTTTGGCACATGCTTGGATTGACCAGCTCACTTGTGATCCTCAGGAAATGAAGAACAACAGAAGAAACCACTCCGAAAAACCCCGAAAAATTGTGCTGCAGCGGTTTCTTTTGAAGACCCCCTAGTATCTTCTCTAACTGGCCAGTGGAAATAACATACTGCGGTGTGGAATTTTTAGTGAAATCCAGAAATATCACAAGCGAAAAAAGGCAGTGACCCCTGGGGTTCTGATAGATCTACCTGGTCAACGAATTCACTTTTCTGTGTTGTGCCTCTTTGTTCTTTATTGTGAGGTCCTATTTGCTCTGCAAAACTGTTTTGAATCGCAGAACTCGTGGGTTCTGTGATTTGCCAGCAAGACATGCAAACCAACGCCAAACGTGTGCGAAATTCTTGTCGTAAAACTGCTGCACCCAAATAGCTGTGTCTGAGACAGAGCAGATTTTTTGCAAAAACATACTCAACTGAAGGTTTTGTAAACGTCGCATGTATGTAGCACGGAAGCAACGCACCTGCTGGAATCACACGCATTGTGGCAGCCACATCGACACACGTCGTTTTTGGGGGACTGAAATTATGTGCTCTCGGGTTGTGCAATGATGTGTGTTCCTCTGAGCAGGTGCACGTTCCAACCTCTACTTCAAGCTTCAGCCCTTGCAGCAGTGAGTGACACTATAGGCTGGAGGCTCATAGGGCTTCTAATGCTCAAATGAATCTTTAGTTTTGTAGCCGGTGTACGAATAGTCTGGACAAGAGCAGGACAACAGGACCCGATCCACCAGGCCTCAGTACGAAATCCAATCCTTTTCGCCTGTTTGGAATTACCTTTCTCCGTGATGAAACAAAACAATGATCTTCTCTCACAGAGCACAAGATGTTTGTGAAAATTCGAATACAATATCCGCGTTGTGATTGCAGGACCGGCATCATGCAGTACGAATCCAAAGGACCATGGGTGGAACCCTGCATGCACTGGACCCCCCCCCCTGCTCACTTGTATTACTTCACATGATGGCAAAAGCGTTGAGTTTAGTTGCTCTCCCACCACGCCCATTTTGTCACCTTCAGTTCACCAAAGCCACACGGCTTGTGCTGCTTCAGTTTCGGCTTTTTTCACTGCTCGTGCCCTTCCTGCCCCCCGTATGTCCTCACACAACAGAGAGTCTCAGGTACAACCCGTGCCAGGCCCCTTCCGGTCCCATTTCACGTCCCAAAATACATGGCAAAAAATGTAATTGTAATTGTAAAATGTAATTGTAATTTTAGTAATATTCAGGCCTTCATTTAATTTTGAAACTCCTCAAGTATTTGTGCAAGAAGTTGATCTTTGGTATGCCACTCTGAAAGGTGAGATTGGTTCTGTATATTTCTTGAGAAACAGCCATGGAAAAGGTCTACGTGGCAGTTTGGTTTCCCATGTATGATGGGACGTTTTTTCACACCGGGTGTTGAAAAAGAGGTCCCCAAGGGTTGCATCTAAACCTCCTTATTGGGGCCATGTTCCCAGGGCCCGGGCCTGGACCCTCGTGCGTCCATCAAAGCACCGCACCACGCACACACACACACACACACACACACACACAAGATGTACAGAATCAGGTAACACAAAACACAACACCCAGTGCCAGAAGTGCCCCAGGCTCGTGGAAACGAACCACCCAACTTGCATCACAGCATGCAATGCAATGGGAGGACACAGGGGTATTGGCTTTCCTTTGCTCTTCAGTTCACAGAAGAAAAACAAAACAAAGAAGAAAATATGACATTATGTATCTGCATTTTCCTGGATCCAAGTTGAGAAAGCAAAACGTCAAACCAAAGAATAGCAAACATCTGACAGAAATGTTTTCTAATTTGTAGTTTTCGTCACCGCAGATTACAATGGAGATTGAGGAGAACACATCAACACAAAACATCCCCGTTACTGAGGGAATGTGCAACGACACAAATGCTCACAGTTGTATTTATGTTTCTCAAGAAACGGACGACTCTGTGGCTTCTGGCATTTCAAACAACATCGCGATAACAAAGAGTATCTTGGGAACAGTTGGTGTGGTTTCCAATGCTATTGTTTTGATTGCTTTTGGTTCCAACAAAAAGTACAGAAGGAAGATTCCAGTCATGTTTATGATCAACCAAGTGTGTCCTCTTATCTTTTCAGAAATATTTATCCAAAATAACTGTTTGTGTTGTTGGTGATAGTGATTCACAAACTTACTTGCCTTCCTTTCCAGAGTTCGATAGACCTTGCCTGTGCATTTTTCTTGTTGCTCTATCTTGGTGTGAAAGATTTGTACAAATTGCACAATGGGGGTTGGTTTGGAGAAATAGAATGCAGGTTGTGGAATTCTGAGGCCTTTCTTTGGGCATCTTTTGGTGCATCAGCAAGCAACCTCTTATTTCTCACAATTGAAAGGTACGTTCTCTTCTTATATTTGGTTTGATGCAAGACACATGCCTCCTTTACTCTTGATGTCAACTTCTGATTTTAGGTATACAGAAATAGTTCACACAATTTGGCACAAGACTCATTTCAAAGTATCTTGGATTTACAAGATTATATTTGTCAGCTGGATTGGAGGTTACATCTTCGGGCTTTTCTACACAATTGTTCCAAACCTGGTAACTATTAATTTCAGTACAAATGAAACAAGAAGAAATGTTTGCAATGCAACTGTTTGATCTGGCTCATGTTGATAATGATGCAATTTTTGTCTTGTCAGTCTTTTCATCCAACTTACCAAGTGCTACATATTTCAGGTTATTGATGAAATATGCATTTATGGACTTTGGCCATTTCCAGGTGACCACTGGAATAGGTCCCTGGGGCTTGTGTCTTTCTGTTTCTTTCTTTTTTTCTTCACAACTATTATCTATTGTTATGGTGCAATCATCTGGCTGTTACTAAGAAGAACGCATTTTACTGAGGCCGGTCACACTGACACCTACCGAAAAGCCAGCAGAAATGCTGCAATCACTTTTTGCATTGTTGCTTCTGTGTTTGTTGCTTGCAATATTCAACACCAGGTGTGGTTGTTGCTGTTTAATCTTGGGTATTCAGTGAATTTTAACAGTGATTATTGGCATTTTGTGATTCAAATGGTCTTTCTGGAGTGCACTGTAAATCCTTTTATTTATCTGGTGAAATCTAGGGATTTTCAAAATGCATTGAAAGAACTTTTGCATCTCAGAAAAGATTCCCAAATGACTCAGCTGGAAACAACACAAACTTCTCTGACTACAATTTCATAGTCTGGTCAGGTCTGAAGGAGAAAATTTTCCTGTGAGCACAAAATTATATCTTTGTCTTGTTCTGACAAATAAACATATCAAATAATGTTGTTGTTCGTATGTATTCACAAAGTCAGTATGTCATGGAGTATTATTCTTCTCAAACAGACAAACGTGTTTGGACTTCACATTCAAACAACACTCTGGTTCAACCTTCTTGACACAGAATCTCATTGAAGTGTCAGCCTTTTTAACTGAGATCCGTTTCTTGGACGGAAACTGTTCTGCAAAGATTCAAACTGTTGTTGATGGGGCCGAGGCCAGAGGCTGCAGGCCAAGGGTTTCCCAAAAAAAATTCTGACTGGTAAAATGAGATTCACGTGGAAGACCCTTTGCTTTCTGGAGGTGGAAACAATGCTGCATAATGGACCTTCAGATCACCTAACTGCCTTCTCATCATGTCCTGACCAAGCAGCAGTCAGGATGTGGTGGTGAGGGGTGTGGCTGGGTCCCCTGTATCTGTAGTATCTGTTCCCGGATGCATGACCACTATCTAACTCTGTGCACACAGGAAGCAGGGAAAAGCGCATGTGGCTCCAGAGACAAAGAACACAACTTCTTTTGTGTATGAATTGTTTTTGCTGACCACAACACATGTGCCCGCGATCGCAGGAGATTATTTCTTGTTTGAGGTTCAATTTTCTGCTTGGTTTCGCGTTTCAGAAAGGCCGCAACAAGAACAAAAGGGGGTGGGATGTCGTGCTTCAATCCCCCTTTTCTTGTTCATCAAACGGAAACCTGGCATTCCACGTTTGCTTCTGAGAGTTGGAGGGCTGGAAAAGCAGGTCAGAAGGTGCTGAAATAATCAGTAAACAATAGAATTGTCGCTTGTATGATGTGCAACAGCAATTCCACTGCAAACTGCAGTGTCAGCAATTCAGATGAAATCAATAATGTTCCTGGATTTTCAAACAGCATCCTGATTTCAAAGAGTATCTTGGGCACAGTTGGTGTTGTTTCAAACACCTTGGTTATTGTTGCTTTTGCCTCGAACACAACATACAGGAAGAAAATTCCAATAATGTTCATGATAAATCAGGTGAGGCAGATTTCAAATTATTGCTTCAAGATGGTGGAAATTTGTGAGTTTTGCTTTGTATTAAATGTGAAATGTGAAACTTTTTCTTTCAGAGCACAATTGATCTTGCTTGTTCTGTATTTTTGTTGCTCTTGCTCAGTGTACAAAATTTCGAAAATGTGCATAACGACGGTTGGCTTGGACAAATCGAATGCAGAGTTTGGAATTCTGAGGCATTTCTTTGGTCATCTTTCTTTGCATCCACCTTTAATCTATTGTCACTGACCATTGAAAGGTAATTTTACAACTCAATAAAACTTGTTTCTCTTCTATTGGTGGGAATTTCAGCATACAACAGCATGTTTTGCCTCCCTTTATCACACCTTTTTCAGGTATTTGGAAATAATTCACACACTGTGGCACAGGACACATTTTAAAATATCTTGGATCTACAAGATGATGATCTCAAGCTGGCTGGCAGGCTATGTCTATGGATTTTTTTACACAGTAACCCCAGCACAGGTTTACAATCACCATTTTCTTTTCTCAGCTTGTCAGCATTTCAGTGAAAATTGGTATTCTTCCAGCTGATTTTTCATCCATCTTGCAGATTATTGGCGGAGAGTGCCTTTATGGGTCATGGCCATTTCCAGGAGAAGGGTGGAACACAGCATTGGGGTTGCTGAACACTCTTGTCATGTTCATCATTCCTCTTGCAATAATAACTTTCTGTTATGGAACTATTATGTGGAAATTGAAACAGAGAAGCCACTTGTCTCAGAGTGGTCAAAGTGGCACACACAGGAAAGCCAGCAAAAATGTCACAATTACATTTTGTCTGGTTGCACTTGCTTACATAGTTTGTAACATACAACACCATGTAACTTTTTTGATGTTTAATCTTGGATATCCTGTAAATTGGTATGGCAATTATTGGAACTTTGTTGTTCAAATGGTGTTTTTAAACTGTACGATCAACCCATTTATTTACATGCTAAAATCTAGAGACTTTCAACGTGCAGTTCGGGACCTTTTTTGTATGAACAGAACACCCAGCAACAGATCTCAAACACCACCAGCATCAATTTCCTCAATTTCGTAATCGGTCAAAAATTGATTGGAGATGCATTTTATCAATTTGGAAAAAAAACGTGTTTTATGTTGGCAAATTTCATCCACGTCAGTGTGAGTTGAGATTGCAGTGCAACTGTGCAATGAGAGCCACAATAAACCTGAACCTCCTCACGCCCTGTTTTGTTGTGGTGTGTCCGGAGACTATCCAGGCTTGTGGCTTGTTCAGTACTGTACTGTTCAGAACCTACCTGAAATCAAAAAGGGGGGGGGGGGGGCAGACTTGACTTCTGAAAAAAAAACCAAACAAATTGTTGTCCCACTCTGGGGATGACAGCGGAGGTTTCAGCCAATCAAGCTTCTGTTGGATTTTCCATCAAACTTCCTCAAAGGACAGACCGGAAATGATGGTCCACCACGCCTTGCCTGACCCTGAAACACTGCCCACTGGAGGTGCTCCTGGGTGACTCAGATGACCCAGACTCTGTCCTGGATGCATCACAAGGTTTCAAGTGGCAGTTTACAATGAGTGTGCTAGGCCGCCATAAATCTCACCTCTCAGGACAGTTCTCATGGTAGGGTGCCTGAGGTGTGGAACTGGTGCACGTCTCAATGGGTGAGAGCTGGGACCCTCCAGTGGGCAGGGTTTACGTAACAGACATGGAACTCCGCCCGATGTGTCACAAAGTTATGCATCTCTCTCAGTTGTTGAACAAGTGCGCAACATGAGTTCAACAACTGAGAGAGTTGCATAACACTGTGAAACATCAAGTGGAGTTCTATATCTATCTATACCACTATCTTGCAGTTTCTTGAATAACTTGCCCAAAACAGCACTGTTTTGGACTCTTGCTCTGAGAAGTTTTTACATGTTCAAACAAGTTGTAGTAAGAGCTGATTGCTCTTGAAACTGTTGGAGTTCAATAACTGAGAGAGTTCATTCCTGGATAAGACTTGAACGGCAGATCAAAGACCCGGATGTTCAAGAAACTGCGAGCGTGGTATGTAGTGGGAAAGGGGTCCGCAAGGCGCTGCTCAACCCAGAGGTTCCCCAATTCACGGGTCCACAGGGTACTTCAGCAACCAGGTGGATTCCCGGGGTGCAGGTGTGTTGAGGTTTCTATACCTGGAGTGTCTTTCACCCAAGACACACCCTGCAGCTGCTCTCAATCCGGTGGGAAGGAGCTTTGTCGGGGGAAAAGCTGTTGTGTTTCTCTGTGGAACAGAACAAGAGGATCAGCACAGAGCCATGCAGCTGCTCACCTGGGGCCACACCTGAGGCAAGTGAAGAAGATGTCTACATTACCCAACTGCATCCACATGGGGTAGACAAGTAGGGACAGATTTCAATGGAGAAGGTGGTTTGTTCTTTGTTCCAGTGACACGAACACATCTGAACAGAACAACACAACATGGAGTCTCTATCAAACTCATCAGACAAAAACATTTCTTTGTCTCAGGCAACATGTGACAGTTCTACAGACAATTGCACTGTGGAAATTTCCCAGGATGTTGATGTGTCAGGAAATGTAAATTTCATCTTGATAACAAAGATCATATTAGGAACAGTTGGTGTTGTTTCCAATGCTTTGGTCATTTTGGCTTTTGCCTCAAAGAGACATTACAGAAAAAGAATTCCAATAATGTTTATGATCCACCAGGTGAGGATTTATGCAGACAAAAATTCTCATAAATACTTGTGTGGCACCCTGATGTGTTTGACCTACTCTCCACTTCTTTTCAGAGCTCAATAGATCTTGTCTGTGCTACATTTTTGTTACTTTTGCTCACTGTCAAAGATTATTACATGGTGAGCAATGAAGGTTGGCTTGGAGAAATAGAATGCAGGCTTTGGAATTCTGAGGTTTTTATTTGGGCATCCTTCACCACATCAATGTGGAATCTCTTGTCAATGACAGTAGAAAGGTAAATGTCTTTTGCTTGCATTTTTTGCATTGATTTTTGACTTGTTGGATTCATCAGGAACTATTTTTTTCCAGATACATTGAAATAGTTCACACAATTTGGCATAAAACTCATTTCAAAATATCATGGATTTACAAAATGATGATTGCAAGTTGGGTAGGAGGTTACGTTCACGGATTTTTCTACACTGTTGTTCCGAATAAGGTCAGTCTCTTTTGGCCTCTTTTCACAAGAGAAAGTGTGAAAAAATCCTCAGATGTATATTTTCATTGATTTTTGTTCTTTGCAGGTTATTGGGCATTTCTGCATTTTTGGAATTTGGCCTTGGCCAGGGGATGGCTGGAACCGACCATTGGGAATAGCCAACTTTATTTTGATCTTGATTATTCCCTTGGGAATTATGGTGTTTTGTTATGGGAAAATTTTGTGGAAGTTAACAAGGATTTCTAATTTTTCTGAGACTGGGCAAAGTGATACATACAAAAAGGCAAGTAAGAATGTTGCTGTGACATTCTGTATTGTAGCATTTGTATTTTTTGCTTGTAATATTCAGCATCAAATGTTATTTTTACTTTTCAATCTTGGAATGTCTGTGGATTGGAACAGTTTTTATTATCATTTGGTGGTTCAGTTTGTGTTTATGAACTGCACTGTAAATCCTTTTATTTATCTGCTAAAATCTAAAGATTTTCAAAATGCACTGAAAGAACTGTTTGGTCTCAAAGGAGGAACACAAGGAAATCAGCCTCAAACAACACAAATATCCATTGTGTCAATTTCAACATGAATAGTATTTTCTGAGAACCAAATAACCACCATATCGTCAAATAAAATGTTGAGATCCTGATCATCTTGTTTTTTTCTTCATTGTAAGTCAATTGTTTCCTTGACGCCTGTTTCACCAGGGTTGACACAGAACTTTCAAAGCTTCATCATCAGCAGGAAGAACAAAGCAAAATAGATCCAGATGAACATTAGTTCTTCCCTTTGTCCCTGCAAGGAAGGTCCAGTCCTCTTGTCTCTGATCAAACTGCACAATGTTTCCAACGGCTGGATCCACTTCACGATCAGTTGTCAGGTTCAGGCTGACATTCCCGTTGCTATCAAACCATGGAATATCAGACTCCGGTTCCAGGTGTTTCCCGTCACGAAGGTTCTCCTGCGTGTGCGTGCGACAGTCTTTCGACTGCAGAGGGCAAAGAGCTTCTCACACATGCAGCTCGCACCTGCTCACATCCGTGTTTACAAGCAGACCTGTGTTCGTTTCAATATCCACAGAGTTTGCTGGATGGCTCCTTATGTTGGCGCTTATTTGTGCATGCTTGTGTCTGCACGGTTTTCACGAAATACAGGGAATTTTTACGCACACGGTTTGTGATGGTGAAGATCTTTGCTCGCAATCGTTTTGACAGGGCAAAACCTGTCTCGTTCAAATCCTCCAGATTCAGACGGTGAGATACCGAAGAATTAGTCATCCCTTTCCACATGAAGGACCTTCTGACATCTGGACACTCCAGATTCGGACGGGAATTCTGTATCGGGTCATGATTTGGCTTTGTTCCGGACGAAGCAACTGTTGCAAAAATTACGCACACGAATGAAGATCCTTTCTTTGTCAAGCTTGTGCACTTTTCCTCCCATTGTGGGGTTTGCTATACATCTCTGATGGACTCAGGCGTCGATCTCTATGCCCAGCCCTTTGTTGTTGACACAATACTTTACACCATTGTTTGGTGCTTCTTGAGTTCTCCCTCAAAACAAACCATGCGTAGGTCTTGGCGAACAGGCCAGTCGCAAATTGACTGATGAGGCCTTCAGCCCCTGCATCTTCACTCCGCAATGATTGTGATAGATCTTCAGCACACAACACGGATTCAAGGTTTTGTATCCAAGATCTTGAAATATTCCGCATATGGCGCTCTCTATACCTGGGACTCCCATTGAAAAATGAATGAGGCTGGAAATTGAAATACAGGGCTCAAGCTGCATGATTTTTTTTTTTAATTATGATTTCATCCGAAATTAGGCGTCTTCTGACCTGTAGTGTTCCTGCTTGAAGTGTCCTTTGGGACTGAATAAAAATGCATCCATTGACTGGTAGAGGAATCTGAAATATACGAAATGGGATCTGATCACAATCGTTTTCCACATGGAAACCAGAGGTGCATTGGTCAAGGTTATGGCTTCCAAAGAATTCCTGGAGCTGCAAGAAACGTGCTATTCAGGGAGTATAAACCCGACTGTGTGTTCTGTGCACGTGTATTCAGAAGAAGGGCCTCGCATCCACTTCACCAAGCGTGAATAGTTTCACCAAACCATTCGAAGGGACGCGCAAAGAGCCACACACATCCGATTGCAAAATTTCTGAACCCATCAGGAATCCAACTGGTCAAGACACTCAGCAGGGCGAGTCGCGTGCCACATGTGCGGGGGGGGGGTGTGAAAATGCGGACTGGAAAGCAACTCACTTTTGGAGGCACTGGTTGGCGTCACTGCTGTTGGTGAGATCACAATTCTTCTCCTTCCTGCCGTGTCTAAAACGCACAATCACAGTTTGACAGGAACCCAAACAGCCATGCAGTGCAAGTCCAACTGATACACTTTGGTCCCAAAAGAAAGTCAGATTCAAGCATCCAACAAAACAAATGAAAGTCAAATTGAAAAAAATAGCTGCATTTTTACCTTGAAATTAAATACACAAGTTTATTGTCCCTCAGCTTCTTGGTGTTTAGTTTCTCAAATCCTTCCAGTGGATATGTATCAGCATTCAAAACCAGCACAGTTTTGTTCACCAAATAATTATTTGCATATTCAAACAAAGTTGAAACAGTATCAGCCATATTTGGAATAAAAGAAAGCTTCTCCTTATATTTCAAGTTTTGCTTGTAGATATATCTTATCAGCAAGGCATCCTGATAGAAAATGTAAACAAATGCACAGTGCTTGTAGTTCAATGTGTACTGGATACTCTCCACAATTTCTTGCATTCTGGACTCCTTTTGTTCCTGGGTGGCGTTGCCGTAGCCAGTGATGAGTTTGGAGTGGGTGTAAGGAACCATCATGAGTACGTGAATCACGTGGGTCGTATTCTGCAAAACGAACAACAGAAACAACACGTTGATGTCAACCTGATGAGGAAGAGTGGCACAGGTGATTCTCAGTCTGTTGAAGATTTTTTACGAGGCCACAGACTTTCTCTCATTGTTGCTTGAGAATGCTTCTTGTTTGCCTTATTGTCTCATGTTTGTGTTGAAAGATCAGTTTTGCTGACGTCGACAATGCCAAAATGTGCGTTTGTCTCTCGTTCTGATTGCAACGGATTGGATATGTTGATACCAAAACTCGGGTGGCATGGCTGGCAATTGTCCGATTCATTGATTCATTTGACAATTGTCATTTTTCTGATCACATGATAGCTGTTCTCCATATGCCAAACTCCGACTCAGGTCGTTGACCTTCAAAAGTCACACGTGAGCCATCATCACCCGAGTGACAACGCTTTTCTTCAGAAACACAGAGGTTCAACTCACCTTCCCACCATCATCACTGTTGTCTGTTATTTGGTTCACCTCCATGTCACAACTTCGCACAGGTGCACTTTTGTTTGCCATCAAAACACGTGCGTACAATACGGCAATAAAACACAATATTGTAATCACCGTCCACATCTTCGAGCTCCTCAGTGCCTGCTTTGCGAGCACCTTGTGCGAAAATGCGCAAAATCTTGCACGAAAACAGCCAAAAGTTTGCGCCATGTCCACAAAGTGTCGAGAGGTTTAGAAAATACCGTCTTTTGTTCCGACCAGCCAAAACTGTGTTTTGATTTCACGTGCGCGCTTTCTCTGAGCCTGGAGGCCAAAATTTTCGCGGAGCGCGCAGAATATTTCATGTTTGTTTTCTGCGTGCTTTGGTTGCACCCGGAGGACATTTTTGTGAAGATCAAAGAAATCTCGGTGTTTTGATTTTTTTTTGCGAGTACACTGTGTCGTTGGACCTCCAAGACAAATGCATGTAGGTCGTGGACAATAGCGAGTTTAAGTTCGACATTTGAAATTAAAGACGTCAACATCACGTCAACTTTAGACCCCTTTTCACAGAAAGATTCTGCTTGAAAAACCCTGGTTTTTGGTCAATTTTGCTGAACAACATTTTGAAAGTGTAGAATTGCTTTCAAGATGTAGAAAAGTCAAGGTAAGAAAATTTTTTCCATGTTCAGGTTGATGTTTTCAATTTCAAACGTCGAACTCATACTCGCCAATGAAACATGTCCGGGTGAAAGGACAGGAGATGGTGTGGACCCAGACAACGGATCCAGACAAAACACAACTCAATACATTCAAAATGAGGTTTGTGTGACCAGTCCTGTTCAAGAACGACACGTGTCTTTCTGATGAAAAAGCGAGGGTTTTCGTTTGTTTGGTTTTGTTTTATTCGCCACCGTCTGCTGGTTCTATGTTGCCTCTCATGAAACGACATGGTTTTGAACATTCAGAAATATATCTGATCTTTTCGTGCTCTCAGTGAAAACAAAAAACAAAACAAACTTGTCCTTCTGAAGTCAGAAAACACCTTCTAGTGTTGAGACCCAAAAGCGGTTTTCACGTTTGTGACGGCGTCAACTTTTTTTGACGTCAAATAATAGTCTGGACCATTTTTTTGAAGCACACCAATTGGGCGTCAGATTAAATTTTGACGTTGACGTCAAAACACCTGCAGTCGACGTCAAGAAAAACATGAGGACGTCACCAACGTGAAAATCCCTTTGGTCTTATCAGGTGTATGTCTTGAGCAAACTGTGGTTGATGTCTTCTCAAGGGGTTTTCACATAGGCTGGGCGGCATTTTGACGCGCGGGCGTCAAAGTCAACATGACGCCCAATGGATAGCATCAAATTATTGGTCCAGACCGATCACAAATTTTTGACGCGGGCGTCAATTTTTTGTCACTGCGTCACCAATGTGAAAACCCTTTCAAGTACACACAAACGTAGTAGTTTTGGCTGAGTGCGCTTCATCTTCGCGGCGAGCTCGGAGGTCAGAAGCCATGAGAACGAGGCGCAGGTGCAGCACCAACATCACACGCTCACAAAAACTTCACATGGCTCGTTTTACCACCTTTATTCACCGTATGGTTGGTTCACAGTGCGCGGCACAAAATAACGTGCAACCAAATTCCCGAGAAACGCCTTGCTTTTCTGTGTCCTTAACACTAGACGTGCTAACGAGGCCAGGTGCCGTTTGTAAGGGGACTGGCAGTGGCTACAATGGGAGCTTTTTGGGGACTGTAGGGATAAGCTTCTGGACAGCAAATACTGCCCGATGTTAATTTCACGGGTCACCAAGTCACTGTTGGCTCACTGTTGGCGTAAAACCAACCGCTAAGCACAAGTTTGCAAATGTTTTAGAATAAATGATGTGTCGGATGTGGACGGCAGGAATGCATCCAACCAGCTGTTTTTCCATCTTCTGACTTGTGTACTCCACAGTGGATGTGATAGACTTTCAGTACGTAACAAGGGTTCAAGGTTTTGAATCCTGTATGATGAAAAACCCAGCAGACGACATTTTCTATGCCAGGCACACCCATTGGATGGTGAATTAATCTGAAAAACAGAATCCGTAAAAAACAGAATCCGTAATGCAAAGGTGCGCAGAACCATCTCGTTACGGCAACACACAACATTTACAACTTATTGTTCCTTGCCTGTAATATTCGTCTGTGAAGTGCCCTTTTGGACTGAACAAGAAAGCGTCCATAGTTCCAAGGAAATCTCTGAAATAGTCGCAAATGGCACAGAATCATAACTCAAGGAATCAACATTTCATGTGGAAGCATTGGTTCCGTCAGGTCACATTTCAATCAGGGACATGTTGATCAGGTTGAAACAAAGAAAACTTCAATGGAAGGTGTCCACAAACTCTACCAGAAGAACACTGTAGAAACTCCAGGCTGGTTTTGACACAAATGTGTTGTTACATCAAGGGAACAATAATGTTTTCTTCGGCTGCTTTACCTAACACATTGATTAGAATTTTTGACGTTTGTAAGATCACAGTTCTTCTCTTTTCTGCCGTACCTGAAATATATTGTCAGAGCCCTGGATTTCTATGACTGGGTCTCAAAAGCGGACAAAGGTTCATCAATGCTCGGGCACACCAGGTTACAATTTATGTCACAAGTTGAAATATACCTTGAAATCAAGTACACCAGCTTATTTTCTCTTAGTAGGCTTGTGTTTACTTGGTCGAAACCTTCCAATGGATATGTATCAGCATTCATTATCAAAACTGTTTTGTTGATTAAATGTTCATTTGCATATCGAAATACCATTGAAATAGTGTCAACTATATTTGGCACAAAAATAATATTTTCCTTATGTTTCAAGTTTTGTTTCTGGATGTATGGGATCAGCAGAGGATCCTGATAGAAAATGTAGACATATCCAGTGAGCTCATGGTTCAGTGTGTTTTGGATACTGTCAATTATTTCCTGCATTCTGGTTTCCTTTTCTTGGTGTGTGGCATTCCCAAAATTGAGTTTCTTGGAGTGGGTATAAGGAACCATCATCATGGTGTGTATCAGCTTTGCAGTTTTCTACAACATCAATACAAACAGTTGTGTTTGAGGTTGACTCTGTCAACTCTATCAATGTGGTAATTCTACTTCAGCTTCTCTCACATCATTTCCCAACCAAGTTTGTGCCATTAATTTCAAGGTTTGGCCCCTCTTGGCACAGAAAAATGAGCAATGGAAAAAATCACAAAATGAGATTCATTTTTGCACAGTGCATCTGCAACCAGTGCCCAATGGGAGGCACCTGAAGGTAAATTTCTGCAAAAGATTCTTTAAATAATTGGAACTTTCTTCTGTTGACCTCTGGTCAAATGGTCAAGACACAAACTGGTGAACAGATGTGCGCAATCAAATCAGCCAATAAATGCGACATTCAGTTGACTTGAACCACCACCAACTGTGGAGCAGGCTCTCCAACAAACAAAACTTCAACTGCGTGGAAGCTGTGTCACGCCGTGTGTACAAAAATAGCTCCAGGGAGCTTGCGTGATTTGTACCCAATTATCACCCGTCACCAACCAAGATTCCAAAGGAAGGAACTTTGAACAAAATTGCTCCTGCTGCATCATCCTGGAACTAAACCAAATCAACTGACCAAATTTGAGCAAAATTGACCAACATCTTCATGGAGAAAGTGCTGTCCACAGAATCTTGTCCAACATGCCTTGTGTGCTTTGCGCCGTTGCAACGGGTTGCAACGGTGCAAATCACCAAAAATGTCGTTTGAATCAAAACAAGAAGACACAGAACTCACCGACTGGTTATTACTTCTCTCTATAGCAAGACTTGCTCCTTGCTTACCTGCTTCGAATATTCCTTTAAAATCAGATGCCTTCCGTAGAAAGCAACAAGAAGACACAAGGCCGTCGACACGATCCACTTCCACCTCACTGCAGACATCTTGTTCCGTATCATTGTGTGCAATTTGTGTTCCCTTCTGTCAAAGTACATGCACCTTGTTCACAGTTCGGCTACACAGTGTTCTGCATGCATCGCGCAACAAGAAGAAACACAGAAAAAACTGTCACAGAAACGGAGCACTTTTTTGGGGTGAAAGAAACCCTCTTTTTCAACCCTGAATTTGCAAGAGTGTGAGAGCGCGATCGCAAAGAAAAATATTCAGCAGACACGTCTCAAAACTCGTTAAGGCAACGTCGCATCTGCGGAGAACGCGTGGGAACATCGTGTGAGAAGGATCGACGCTGAAAGGACATTTTTCTCAAGTAACACCAACAGGTGCATGGTCTGTACGCTTCTGTTGTTGTGAAAATAATTTCAAATTTCACCTTGCCTGCTGTAGCTGTGTGCGCCGTCCCACAAACTGGGCTGCCGCCCCGCGGAACCTGTCGCCATCACTCGTTCCATCCAGAATGAAGGGGGGGGGGGTTACTGTGACGTGCCGTGCACTGAAAAAGTTGATGGAGGGTGGCGAGGGCGGTACGGGTCGCGGTCATCACTGAAGTGACCTATGAGTGGCGCAAAAGTTTGCTGGCAAAGTTGGCCCTTTTGCAAGGTGTTTAACAACGTTAGTTCGCAAAGGACGCACTCAGATAGTTCAGAGTCAATAGGGGTTTTCACATTGGTGACGCGGCGACAAAATTTTGACGCGCGCGTCAAAAATTTGTGATCGGTCTCCATTGGGCGTCATGTTGACTTTTGACGCGCGTGTCAAAAATTCTGACGCCGCCCAACCGCGCGTCACCAATGTGAAAACCCCTAATGACCGGACAGGACCGCCACAGAATGGTGCGAGCGTTTTTGCTGGGCAGTTCAGGACATGCCTGAACTCTCATTTTCCGACTTTTAGTGGTTCTTTCGTCAAAACAATGTCCTTGTGTTGCAAGAGAGAGTCCAAATAATTTTTTTTTTCTTTTTTTTTTGGAACGTCGAGGAAAATCAGAGCACATTGTTCCAAATCAGATGAAAACAAAATGGTTGAATCCAGACAGACAGGGCGAGTCCAAAACCACCAAACAAGTTTTACTGTCATTTTCACAGCGTGTCTCCGCGCGTGTGCTGTCAAAAAAATTTCTTTCTCAACGCGCCAAAGTTTCAAAGCATTGTTTGAGGCCTGCCTATTGTTGTGGGTGGGGGGGGGGGCGGCGGCCGCGCCCCCGGCGGGGGGGGGGGGGGGGGGGGGGGGGGGGGGGGGGGCGGGGGGGTGGAGGC
>JAAUXT010109900.1_pt1 | contig 20656 bp, 20 predicted proteins | sample 7278171 | NCBI WGS metagenome assembly JAAUXT01 (sample SAMN14350112, study PRJNA611818) | marine sediment metagenome | isolation source: surface marine sediment (1.8m) | place: French Polynesia: Moorea | collected 2018-08 | reverse complement strand
GTTTCCGAGGCAAGTGCGACACGACCGTGGCACAGTTCCGACCGTGAGGCAAAAGCTCACGGGTCAACGTCTTTTGAGTGTTCGGAGACTGTGGGCTCAAGGAGTGAAATTTCGTTGAACGGGAAGCGGTTGAAAACGTGCACCCGCCCTTGACTGGGGCATCCTGCGAGGTCATTTGAAGGGATCAAAGCTTCTCACTCAAAGCACGCCAGACCATGGTCTTCTCAAAATCATAGTGTGCATGGTGAAATTGTTGCAAAGTCATGATTGTGCAATGACCTTGGTGAATCAGCATCGTGGTTTGAAAGGGATCATTTTCACTCATTCTGGAAAAAAATGTGAATTTTTTCAACAAGTTTATTGTCTAAAGAGGTGGTGTGATCAAACAGTGCGTTATCCTGGAGCACATGAGTTGGTGTGAGTGGTGGGTGTGCGTGGGTGTGCGTGCAGCGGAGCCAGTGAACCAACACTCGCTCTCACCTGGAAGCCTCTCTCGGTGAGGTCCACCTTGAGGTTCTGTACGAGCCGACCGTCATTCGGGTCCGATGCCACGTACAGCGTTTTGGGACGTACTTTCTGGGCCTTGGCTCGTTGGTGCCAGTTCTCCGCCATTTGCTGGTCTCTGATCAGGTTAGCTTGGATCTGAGTCATGATTTTCTTGCGGACCAAGCGACTGTCAACGCGCATCTCTGCGCTCATGTCCTGCTCAGTGACGCACTGCAGGAGAAACCCGTCCACCGCGCCATCGGCGAAGCTCTCTCTGTGGAACTCGTTGACGCCGATGTCGAGCAGCCATTCCTGGACGTCGGTGACGGTCCAGTCGACGGTCTGCTTCCACCGGTACTCTCCGCGCACGTCCTCTTCCGGTTCCGGGGCGGGTGGGGTCGGGGCGCCCCCTATGGACGCGATGGTCTCCAGGTGCTCGAGAAGCGCCCCGACCACGAGCGTCGCGCGCTCCGCCGGCGTCGTCACTTCCGCTTCCAGTACGAGCATGGTCGGTCCAAGGCGCACGATGTGCGCCGGGATCTGCGACTGCGCGTCCAGGGAGAAGAGCACAGCGAACACGTGGACTGAGGACGGGTCCTGTTGGCGTCTGTCGAGCAACGCTTTGCCTTCACACGTCGTGAGTAGAGAAGAGAAGTAAGCATCAGACAGGAACAGGATGGCGCCTCTGCATCGCTCCACCGCCTCCATCCGCACCGAGAACCAACATGGACTCTTGGTGCTGCCTTCATCCTTATCAAACCAGATATCTTCTGCCAGATTATTCTCTTTCAGCTGTCTCACAGTCTCCACGACAAATTTTCTTTCAGCAAATCCTGCTTCTGGCGAGTAAGAGATGAAGATGCTTTTCCTCATCCTTTTCTTGAAGAGTTTTTTCGGCACGTCGTTGTGGGTTCCGTCTCTCTCTGCTTTCCTGGCCTCTTGTTTGACCATCGCGAGGAAACTGTCCTCTTTCTCCATGCTGTCCGGTGGTAAATTGGAGCCTGAGTCTGAAGAAGACGACGCCTCATCAATTGATATGCGGTTGATGCGCCCGTGTCTCCTCTCGGAACTCACACTCGAGCTGTGAGTGTTCATTCCTCCGCTCATTTTCGCATCTTCTGTCCATCACTCAGTTCCTGGAGACTTTTTACCTCGTTTGGTTCTAGTTTGAGGTCATTCGTGGCTTCGCGTCGCGTTTCCATGGCAACCGTTTGGTGGGCATGTTTTCTGCTGCTTCGATCAGCTGTTGTGTCAGTGTACGTGGATCAAGTCCTGATGGCGCGAAGGTTTATCTGTGTAAAAAAAAAAGTGTCCTCGTTCGTGTGCGTCCGTGCAGTGGAACTTCCTGCTCTGTACTGAATATGGATCGGACTGTCAGCTGAGAGGATCCGAGGAGACCTTTGACCGTCGCTAGAGACGCTCTGCCGTCGTCCGCGACACATGCGGTCAAAACGGCAACAATTCTGCCACCAAGTCAAGGCTCCACACGGACATGCCAATCGGTTGTTGACAGCGACTTCTGTTTGTCGCAACCAAATGTGGTGTAACATGAGCCGAATTGCTCGAAATGACTGAAGTTTATAAGACCAGCATGGTAAATGTTGGTAACCAAACAGCGAAAGGCTCCACGCAGTGGCTGTTGAATGTACATTAACTAGTATGTTGACACAGGCCCGCAGTGTCACTCCCCCTGATCGTGACACAAATAAATTGGACGGGCCTGCAGGCGCGCCCATCGCGCGTTGTTTCGGGTGAGGACAGGGCGGAAAACGCGCGAAATTGAGCGTGACGGGGGTTGATTGCACAGCTTCAGCGGTGAGTGGCGCGCGCGCGGTGGCGGCGCGGGCGGCACGGCGCACCCGGCTGTTCCGCGCACTCCCCGCGCCATCCCACACCGCGCATTCGTGACCCAGGCAATGGAAGGGTGATGGTGAGTTTATTAACTGTTTATTTCTCGAATTCTCAGTGACGAACGTGTTTCGTGGTCGTGTAAGTGGTTGGACATCAGCGTGAAGGTTTTGTGAAGAGGCTGAGGTGGTTTGCGAAGTCAAAATGAGGTTTTTCTTTGTGTGAGCAGTGAAGGGATTCTGCATCCCGCCGATAACCTGTCATTAACTAAATTAACCAATATGGCGGATTGCACCAGTAATAATTTATTCCTTGCAAAACCCAGTGCTCTCGTGTCAGTTATGGGAATGTGCGACTCATGTTGATGTGTTGAACGAGAAGCTCAAGAACCACGGATTCTGTGTGGCGATGTGAGATCTCGTGTCACTGTGGGAGTAGGAGGCGTGCACGCCGCCAGTTAACAGTGTTGCAATCTCCAACATTGAATTGTGTATTGAGATTCGCAACAGCATGGGCCCAGTGGCTCACTCTCAATTTTATACCGCGTTACAGCTTGGCATGCTGACAGATATTTGGGACCAAAAAAAGGCAATTTTTTTTCCACCGCCAAAGCTGAAGGGGCGCGGATGTTGACAACTTTGCCGTGGTTGTTGCGGGCGCGCGTGGTTAAATCGTGGCGGCGGTGGCGGTGGCGGCGGCGCCTATCGACGGAGAGGGTCCCGTTTCTCACCGCCGCCGCCGCCGCCGCCGCCGGGCCTGGTGGAAACACAGCGAAGGGTGGCAGCATTGTACAACACCGAACTGCTATCATTATGCGCTGCGCTGCAAATGTAATTTGAGCGCCTGCTTTGATTTTTTATCCGGCCTTCCACGTCTGGCATTTGAATAAATAAAATCTGGCATGTAGGATAGGGGGAGCAATATGGCTGCAATGGTATTACTAGTAGCGCAATCAATAATATTGCTACAGCGCCTTTGTTTGTCCCAGGAAGACGTTAGAAAGAATGGAGGCCGTCCTGAGCGGAAAGTAAACATCTTTTAGAGGCGAAAGTAAAGTGCCACAATAAGAGTTACTCAATTATTAATTACCACAGCAGCATGTGTTGCTGCGGAATGTTTCTTGACGCCACTGCGAAATGGAAATTGCAGATAAGATTGTTTTTATTTCCATTTTTTGAGAGACGAAACAACTTTGGAGAGATAAGCATGGAAAAAGTGCAGAAAAACGTTTCTGCCTCCTGTTTTGGCGTCCGCAGGCAGTTTGCGGAGTTCGGTTCTTCAATGTTGCGAAAAAAAAGTCACTTTTCTGCAAAGATAAAAAAAATTTTTGTTCCAAAAAGTAGATCAGATTTACGGAGTTTGACTGAACATCAAGACGCTTGTGGAAGAAGAAGAGGCGGCTTGAAGTAAAAGTTGCAGTGAATAAAATTGCGCACGTCCGCGACGACGGAGAATCAGGCGACACCAATTCTGAAATTTGCACGGAAGGTCAGATATCTGCAGAAAATTCCAAATTCCAAACCTCATCTCCCAATTTCTGAGCGCGATGAAGCGAGGATTCAGTTCAAGTAACCATTGTCCTGAAAGTGTGTGTGTGTGTGTGTGTGTGTGTGTGTGTGTGTGTGTGTGTGTGTGTGTGCGTGTGTGTGTGTGCGTGTGTGTGTGTGTTTTGGATCAGCAGGGAGAACGTGACAGACGGAATAACGCACAGCTGACGGGGTGAATTTGAACGTGCACGATTTCATTTCTTCGCGTGAACATTCGAGCCTCAACAAAGCTTTGAAAAGGCAAATGGAAGTGACACTTTGAAGTTCGGAATCTTTAATAATTCCTTCAGTTGTGTTAACAAACTCTGTTTAATTGGATCCGTGCCTTTTTTGCGAACGTTATTTGAAGGGAACAAAATCGATAGAGAGTTAGGTGAAAGAAATGCGCTTGCAGACTACGTGTGTTTAGTAATAAGGATTACTGTCACTTTCAATAAATCCAGTTAAAACCCCGAGTGTTTTTGAAACAGAGGAAATTAGAGAACAGGAATCCGAAAATCAATGGCAGGAAAAGGGGAGGCAGATATTAAATATCACAGCCGTAGAATATTTTAACTTTGCATTGCATCTTTCGTGTGCAAACAGCACGATCGATGAATCATGTTGAAAATAAGTAAAGAGAAAAGGGGAGAGATAACTCGCATCAAACTTATTGATTATTACTTCATAAATCATTTTGTGTATGTTAATTGTACAAAGCTTTCAAAGCTCTTTACTGCCACGAACGCTCCTTTTTAATCTAATGGAAACATATTGATTTATTTCTACCCGCAATGACGTTATTTGCCATCACGAACATTTGAAGTTTATTGTATTATCCTATAGCTCAGACAAAAGTCCTTCTATTTACATCACCATAAATAATTGCCAATATCATGTTGCATTGCAATACTGGTATTTTATATGTGCAAAGTCCCTCACATGGCTCCAGTGAGGGGCGCATCATGCATGCAGCTTCGGATTCTGTTGTTTTGCGTGCGATACAGCAGAGAGGAATCGAGAACCAGAGATAAAATGCAAATTGAAGAGACTTTTGAACTGTGGTACAATTGTCCCCTCAGTCCTTTGGCAGAAACATTTCTGAAGAGAGGTCAATTGAAGCAGATGAGTGGTGTAAGACTTGATTGTCGATGTACTGTCTCTGGGCGAAGATTCAAATCAGATGGTGGAGAAGTCATTCAACAGAACGCTCTGCATGCTGCAGATCGTTGGAAAAACTCAATCTTTTATTCGTTCATCTGTCATGGTGTTTGCTTCGTTTGCCACTTTGCAAAATGAAAATTTTGAGTCGTTTTTGTCTTTGTTCAACAACAATGGAGTTTGCTGCGCTGATTTTCTTGAGGATATGTTTTCGTGTGTGTGTGTGTGTGTGTGTGTGTGTGTGTGTGTGTGTGTGTGTGTGTGTGTGTGTTTCAGTGTGCTGTGAATCGGGTTTCGGTTTGTATTGTGGAGCCCGGTTCTACCTTGCCACACATTCTAAACACGACCGATCTTTCTGTTTGAAGGCAGAAGGTGAACACCACAGAAAAGCAAAGACGGCGCAGCTACAGTCAGTCCTGCCCCTCGTCGACTTCCCCGCCTCTCAAGCTGGTGTGGCAGAGGCGGCGTTCCAGATGCCTGGAGAAACGATGGCCAGCAACTTACAGCAACAACAGTCCCTTTTCACCATCGAGCAAATCGAACTGCTCAGGCGCCTGCGAAACAGTGGAATCCAGAAGGAGCAGATAGTGGCAGCGTTCGAATGTCTGGACCGCATGGACCGCGAGCTCGGTCCAGTCTACACGATCCCAGTCACCCTGGCGGCGTCGATGGCGGCGCTGCAGGGCATCCAGCAGATGTCGGCGGCGTCGGTGCTCAACCCGAACCTGGCGGCCAACATGGCGCGGCAGTTGGCGGCGCAGGCGCAGCAGGCGGCGCAGGCGCAGGTCACGGCGCAGGCGCAGGCGCACCTCGCTCTGCAACAACAGGCGCAGCAGCAACAGCAGCAACAAGGCGCGCAGACCGTCGCCTCCGCTCTGCCTACGACGCCTCAATCAGCGACCGGCGGCCGGAAGCGCTCGAGCGACACGCCGATTGACGAGTTGGCTGCGGGAGGCGGGGGCGGCGCCGGCGCGACAGGAGGGACGCCGGCTGCAGGAACCGGCGGCGCCGTCTCCATGAACGGAACGAGCAGCAACACGCCGATGTTGGTCGGGATGGAGGAAGTGGAGGAATCAGACGAGTTCAAAGAATTTCTCGGGTACGCTATTTTTCCTACTCAGCATCTTCTTCTTGTACATTTGCAACGTGTTGGGCGCACTTTTTGCAATGCGTTGGACACCGATCTGGGCTGAAGGGCAAATCCACGCCACGTGTCCAGCCAATGCATGAACAGGTGCAAGTGAGCCGAGTTGGTCGTCAAACGCGTTCCATCGGCTTGTCTCGCTGTCACGTGGGCGGAGACAGGTCGGTGGTGCGATCGGGTTGACCTTTTCCGGGTCGTCAGGGAAACTGATAAACCTGAATGAGATGAGCAACAAGCCTGCCCTTCCCCCACCCCCTTTTGGACCCCCAGAACCATGCGTGGCAGGTTGGGAGGCCAAAATTTTGACGGTCAAGATATTTTCGCAAGTTGGATGCAGCAAACTAGGTTTGCACACGGAAGGAAGAAGGCGGACTCTACTACGAGATCGCTGACAGCACAAATGGTCCTAATAGAAAAGTCAGCACTGCAGTGATTGTTCCACTTGAAAGAGAATTCATTCACGGTCAACGAGGCTTGTGCAATCGCTCTCCGGAGGGGGGCCCAGTACTAATCAGAACCTGCGTGGACTCCGCGTGTGTCGCATTGTGCAACGAGCATCGATTTATCAGCAGCAAAGACAGGTAGACAGGGCGGCCAGGGAGAAGAAGATCCTTGTGGTAAATTGGCTGACTAATAAATAAATACTTAATGCAATCAGAGGCATCCAAGTAGCTGCTCATTTCCATACAAAACGAGCCGCGTATCTGGTTTACCTACAGCTGCACACAGCTGCCAAGGCCTCAGGGCCGTGCTATGAAAATTTTAAAGTAAAATAATATTGAATTTGGACTAATTACGCTCTCGATACTGCGTCAGATTATTACGAAATCGATGCGAGTGTATAGAAATGGAAACTGTAATGAAATGCAGATGGTTTGTGTTATCGCAGGCCGACGCAAACAGCACAATGAAAATTTATCGCAAAAATAATAGGCGTCTTGCTGCCGTATTGATTATAACTATGTTCCGCATATTTTGCCGTGCGCTGTTTCAGGGAATATTGAACTGTCACGAAAAACAGCAATTGTACTTGATGTGTGTTGTAACTGGTTTGGTTGAACCCAGTGCGACATGTGTTTTGTTTACCCTGTGGCTGTTTCGCCCCTTGAAAAACACATTTTGCGACAGAAAACATGCAGTCGGTGCGCCGAAATGAACATTTACTGCACAGAGCAAGAGCTGAGCAATATGTTTTCGTGCTGCTTTCAGTTGGCCAAAACAACTTATTCTTTCAATTCTTGTTGCAGGAAAGGGAACATCTATTGCTGTCAGGAGATCCGAAACTTCGTCATCCAGTACAACATCAAGCAGCAACAAATAGCCGTGCTCGCAGGTTTGTACCTCAGGCGGAAGTCCCGTGTTTGTTAGTCTTTAGTTTTTGCTTGTTACCCGGCGGAAGTTGCGTCGCGCGGAGCCGCGATTGATCTGCGCAGGTGCGCGCGTGCGCATGCGCGGGACGCTGCGCAAATGAGCAGCGCAGGTGCGCGCGACGTATCTGCGTAGATTGAAGACGACAATAATCGCGTCTCAGTCGAAACCGCAGGAGGATTATCATTGTGATGTGAGATGCAGCTCATCACGGCTGTAACAATAGCGTCAGGCGACTGTCAAACATTGAGCTACTCACGGACTTGAATGACGTATAGCTTCGTCAAACTACAGACCAACGTGCAGACAAAACTTGTTGTTTCCAAGATCATCCACTCGACATGAGGCTGACTTGATCCGCTTTCTGATTCGTCTGTCACTCATGTCTGTCTCTCTGCACGCGGCAGAAAACGTGAACCTTGGTGACGTGAAGCCGAATTCACGTTTTCTCTTGAGTGATTCACGTGTTTTTGACGACGCGCAGGTATCAGCCAGTCGTACGTGAGTCGGTACCTGAAAGGGGACTTCCACGATATGTCGGAGCGGAGCCGCCGCAACATCATCCGCTGGTACATCACGTTCAAAAACAACCCCGGTGCAATAGGTGAGGCGCGCACACGTTTGAAAACAACCCCGGTGTAATAGGTGAGACGTGCACACGTTTGAAAGTTACCCAGTGTAATAGGTGAGACGCGCACACGTTTGAAAACAACCCCGGTGTAATAGGTGAGGCGCGCACGCGCAATTCTGCCTGAATCTGGGTCGTTCGTCTTCATTCCGTTCTGCTGGAACAAGATGAGTCTCCAGGCTTCACCGAACAAGAACTGACGCGATCTCCAGGGAAACCAGAATGAGGGTTGGAGGGGGGCTACCTCGGCCTGGGCTAGCGTCTGGCACTTAGTTGCTCCAATTCGGGGAGAAACGGCAGGGGCCAAGTTGTACAATTTTTTACTGCAATAAAAGACTTACGCTTGGCATAAAATTTGAGGGGCACGTCAATTCTGGGGGGGGGGGTCTCCCCTGGATCCGCCAGGGAAAAGGCTGGTGCCTTCGGCTCAAATAGATCGACGCGGTCTCTCAGGCCCCAAACCAACAGGTGGCGCTTTTTACCTCCGTAAACCTTCGACTGCATTCTCTCGTCATCATTGCAGGTCCGGCGGCTCAGGCCATTATGCTGACCAACAGCCCTGTCCCCGTGAAAAAGTTCATCACGATGGACACAAGCGGCGAGTTCGTCAACTACCCGAAGCGGGAGAGGTTTGTGTTTCGCCCTTCCCACCTAGAGGTGCTTGAGCGCTACTTTGCAGAGGACAGCTACCCGTCGCAAGAGAAGCGAGACGAGATCGCCCGCGCCTGCAACACGTCCGTCGAGCTACAGAGTAAGCGCACCCTCCTCCCGACGCCGCCGCCGCCGCCGCCGCGGCAGCGCCATCTGCAGTCGTACCACCGGCGGGGAAAATGTGTGACGTTGAGGATAAAAAATAAGGCGACATTTTGTTGCAGTGCATTTTGTGTGTTTGGTTTGACTTGTGTGCTTGACATCTCTTTGACACCAAGTGACTTTTCACACTGCTGTGTTAATTTTTGTGTGTTTTGCACAAGTCACCAGACTCTACTAATCCTCACATACACACAATTTTTCCAGCCAGTGGTATGATTGCAAAAGGCAGATATTTTGTTTGAAAGTGAAAACGGCAAAGTAGATCTAAATCTTGCGCCTTGATGACATTCAACCACGCTGAGAAAGTGGAAAAATGTTGATGATCAAGTAAAACAAAGAAAGGAGGAACCACAGCACTTGCACTCTTCACTGCAAGCTCCTTCTGTATACTCAGCGCTCACTACTTGACACAAAAGATGAGCAGTAGATTCCTTCACTTTGCACAACAGAACCAGGTGAAACGGCGTGTGTTACGAAATGTCGCGGTTGTTGCAGCTGGAAAGCAGCCCGGTGATCGAGAGAGGGTGAACCCTCAGGTCGTGTCCAACTGGTTCGCCAACAAGCGCAAAGAGATGAAGAAAGTCGCCAGAGAAGGTCAGTGTTTCACGCGTGCAAGCTTCATTCCCGCTTGTGTCAAACAGGTGGACAGCAACAACATTTGTCACAAGAATTCGGGGCGCGCATGCGTGTTCCAGCCAATTTAAATTCTCACGAAAATATACTGGAAAGTGAGAGGCGACAGCCTTCAGTGTGTGACATCAAAAACGCCTGGATGTCTGTGGTGGGTCGCTGTGACCCCCCCCCCGACATAAATCAACACATTTGTCTTGACAGAGGGTATCGACATCTCGGGCACGTCTCTGTCCCTGCGCGGCGGCCGCGGACGACCGGCGCGTTTCATCTCCGACATGATGGCGGCCGGCACCTACAACCCGACGCCCCTCGGCGCGTCCCCGCACCTCGTGCTCGGCGCCGTGGGCGTGGGCGGCGGCGGAAGCGGCGGCGGAGGCGTCCTCGCGGAGGACGGCGCGGAGAGTCTGGGCGTCAACGGCGCTGACGATATCAACAACGCCGCGCAGGCAGCGGCCATGATGGTGGGCGGTCTGCCCACCACCGTCACCAACGGCAACGCGCCGACGCCGCCGGATTCCATCAACAACAATGACAGTCGCTCGAGCAACGGCGACGACGCCGATAAACAGCAGCAGCGCCATCTGAATATGGCGGTGGAATTCGCCGCCGTGAACCAGGCAATTATTGCACTGTCCGGACAAACGCCGATCACGGTGAAACCCGAGCGGGACGGGAGCGCGGACGACTGTGACGACAAGACGACGCCGCAGGACAACGAGGCGGCGGCGCCACCAGTCTCAGCGTCTAGTCCGACCAACCAGCCGCCGCCGCCGCGCGCCGTTCAAGCTTCATCCTAAAATCGAAGCGGCTCTCTTATTTATCGTTTCATCGCTTGTGTTTTCCATGTCATCGTTATTCGTTCTATTTTTGGTCCTTTTTGAGAAGTGTTCATTCATTGGAAGTCAGGTGTGGGAGATTTGTTGCGGCCTTCACGGTTTTTGTTGTTTTTTCAAATACTCAATTGTCCAATGAAGTTTAGCGAGTCAGTTGTGAACACGTGACAGTGTTCCGGAAGTCACGTGGTGCGTGTCAGTTTCCAGGTAAAGGAGACTGGAAACCAACGTCACCAGAAACTGTAGTTGTGGGAAGGTTCTGTTCTGCATTGGATGTTTCGCATTTGCACTCGTGAATGGAGTATCACTCAAAACACTTTGTGTTACATTTTTATCATGCCTTGTTGTGCACAATTTTACGTCTTTGTGACTGAACGTCTCCGGATTTTTGTGGCGCTGGTTTGTTGGAAAAGGTCACTGGAGTCGCATTTATCTCGATGTTTCCGTTACTCAAGAACGTTCACAAAGTTGTAGTTTTCAGAATACTCGCTGCATGTCTGTCACTCAAAAAACAAAACAACGGTCCTTGTGTGTGCAACATTGTGGATGTATTTTTTAACATATCAATGCTTGCTACTCAAACATGGTGCCCAACACAGTGAAGGGGATCTTTTGCTCATGGGCGGCGATAAAATGAAAAGAAATTCAGTCTGAATGTAGCGAGGTGCACTCAAAATGGGCTGCAAGAAAAATAGTGACAACACAGCAAAGTTTCATCGCATTGTGTGTGCCAAACAGAACCAAACACTGAAAGCAATTTAGTCAATCTGTTTATTCCTTGTTGCTTGTTGTTCAAGGTGCACCAAATTCACTGAGAAATGCTATAAGATGTCCGTGGATGCTGCAAAAGGGAACAAAACACAGTCCAGTCCGAAGTTGGAATCGTGTCAGCACTTGTTCACAAGAATGTGTGCCAATTTCGACGGTGCGTTGGAAAGTGCGCGACGAAGGTGCAGTGGTTCTACCTGCGTGTCCGTCTGTCTGAAGGTGGCTTCAAAAATAGCTACGTCTGCGGCAATGACAGCGGCAGCGGAATGAGGTCACCATTGAATGCAATGTCCGAATCAAGAATCAACTCCTGTCGATTATCTGTGGCAAGCTACCTGCCTCACATTGGGCACCATGTTAAATTTTGATGCCGCCTAACAAAACGCAGAATACTATGAGTTTGCGGCAGCTCTATGTGAAGCCACCTTCGGGCTCCTCAAGTACGAAGCAATGTCACTCAAACTGAAAAGATCTGATCAATATGCGTGTGTACGGGTGTGTTGACGGAATGTTCTTTTCTTGTCCCAGCGTCACACACAGTTTCCGGAAAAGGCTTCCACGGTGTTGGAAGTTTTGTGAAGTGTTTTTTTTTTTTCTTCGTGATTACGTTTCATAAGGGTTCAAGCACATCATATTGAAATTCGATAGACTTTCTTGAACAACGTTGAAGCAAGTTTTTCTTGTGTAAAACTGAACGTTGTTCGCTTGGGTGCGTACCACAACTCTTGAAATCTTTGTCCATGAAGTTTTAGTCTTTGCGCATGTGTTCACGTTTCTGTGATTTTACAATGTCAAAAGTTGAAACATAATTTTTGCGTTCACAAGGGACAGACATTTTGACCCGTTCCTCATTGTTCGTGTTTCCCGCTTTGTTTTGGTTTAGCTGTGTCAAGCGTGTCTCGTCATGGCGCTTTCTTCTGGTTTCTCTTTTGTCCTTGACCACTGGTGGGGACAAGCGAATGACACAAAACAACGAAAAACTCGGCAGTTTTCGGCGCCTTGTTTTCAAATGAAGCCAACCGCTCAAAATTGTGACGACTCGGATCTTTTGTTCAAAACAAGTTGTTTTGTCTCAGAGATTTATTTGAAAGAGCTCTGAACATTTGTTGAAAACGCTGGAATGCTGTTTGTGACCAGTTTTGCGTGTGACAAGACAGTTGCTGGTCACAACCTCAATGCGTTTCCGTCAGACGTCACGTTTCCCTTCACAACAAAGTTGCTTCTGACTCATCTGTTTATTTCTTGTCAGTACGTGAGTACTTAGCCTTTATTTATTACGAGTCGTGCTGTACGTAACGAAGACTTGATCTGAACCGTTTCAAGTTCACACACGGACCAGTGGTTCTCGTGTCCAGTGTCTTGGAAATCGAACATTGCAAATTCTCCTGTAAAATTTTTGGGGGCAGTATTATGTGCAAGACTCGGCTATATTTTGTTACTGTTTGTGCAAATGTCTTGCTATCCGTGTTCACGTAATAGAATCAAATTCTATTGCTATAATTCCGAATGTAGCTATTTCCTTCGAACCAATAAAGTAGCCGAAACACGGGAGATGCCGTTTGTTTCCTGAGAGACATACCGTACCCCCCCCCCCGTGTACAAGACGCACCTTTTGGCCCCAAAATTGAGCATCAAAAGTGGGGGTGCGTCTTGTACTTGTGGGTATGAGTTTTCATTGTTTCAAGAACATTGGGAAAACCCTACGAGGATCTATCATTTATTTCTGAGACTGGTCATGATCGGAACCCTCTGCGATTGTTGTGCAATGCAACCAATTTGTACCCAAGCAGACTGCAAAACAGTGGAAACTGTGTCAAAGAGCTTCAACATGTGCAAATGTTCCGACCATGACCAGTGTCAGATTTAAATGATAGATTCTCGTAAAAGGTGGCTTATTTTTGGGGCGCGCCTTTTACATGGGTGTGACTTACTTATACAGGGGTGGATACGGTAGCGCTCGGCACAACGCGGCGCAGGCTGAGCGACTGTAACAGATTCAGATCGCGATGCACTTCCATATCAGGTCGCAAAGATTTTCGACAGCTGGCTGGCTGAAGTGGACCTTCCAAGACGCGAGCGACTCTTGACTGCGGGTGAGACAAAAGACCAAGACGGGGCTACTCGAAAGTACAAACGTTTGTTTCAAGTATTGGTACAAGTGCTGTCACTGCTGGAAGGTAGACGCAAAAATCGTTGGAGCGCGACTTGGTCAAGTTGACGCTCCTCATTCGGAAACGTCGTTTGAATCAATTCCCGAACAACAAGGGTGCTGGGAAAAAGGGGGACTGATTTTGCAGCGACTCAAAAACTGGAAATATTCAACTACAAATCAAAAACTCGAAATCTTCAACGACAAATTACAATTGTGTCACCGATGGTTTTGCTTTCTGGCACCGAACCCCGTTGAGGGGCGGGTGAAGGAGGAAATATCTGGCTTGCAGCTAAATTCTTGTCTGACAGGAGAAGTTGAACAGTTCTGGAGTAACGTTCTGGGTTCTGCAGACAGTCACCGTCCTGCTTGAGCACAAACTCCATATCACGCCTGATAAATGCTTCAATCTGCACGCACCGCGACGAAAACAAAACAACAATTCCACAATTTGCGATCACAGAACCTATCTTACGTGCTCGCATCATTGCAGAAATGGAAATGGGTGCTGACCTCACAGAAATAGTTATCCTGTCCAATCATCAGCATTGCAGAAATGGAAATGGGTGCTGACCTCACAAAAATAGTTCTCCTATCCAATCATCAGCATTGCAGAAATGGAAATGGGTGCTGACCTCACAGAAATAGTTATCCTGTCCAATCATACAACTCTTTTCTGAACCAAAGGCCTCGAAAAGTTGTGATATCGCAGGGACCATTTTTGTGCGGTGAGAACCCTGTCATCCGGTCCACAGCTGTTTCCTTGAGACACTGATGTGACACAGATTCGTGCGCTGATAACCCCCCCCCCTCCCCCGCGTGACACAGATATGCGCACCGAATACTTGCAGCGCGCGGAATCTCAACGATAAAACGACAACAAAAAGTCTGGGGTTCAGTGAACTGCACGTAAATTCGGCTACCCTGCTATGCCCAGTGTGACTCAACCAACGGTCGCAAACCAACCGGGGACAGGTGGCCCTCACTGACGAACAAACCACCGCCAAGCGAAGACTTCGTCGTCCAACATCCCGCATCACAACCCTGTTTCTGACGCTCGCAGTTTCTTGAGCACCGGAGCCTCTGATCTGCCATTCAAGTTTATGCAACAGTTCTGACTACAAGTTGTCTCTACACTGCAAAATTCTTGAGCAAACATTTGTTCCGTCTCTGAAACTTCTGGAATACACGTATCAAAACTGAGAAACTACATTGGCACCTCAAACATCTGCCAGTTTTTCGAGGTTGACACTGCACAAAACAAAGACTACTTGCACCGCCCTGCGCAGTGAGGCGGTGTTGGCCCGATGCGCGTCGGCGGGTATTTTTGCGCGGTATCGACTAGTTGGGCTCCTCATCCTCTTCTTCGTTGACGCGTCCGAACGGCAGGCGGCCTTGACCCCGGTCCGGGTCCGGCATCCGCCACACCGACACGCGGTTGTCGTGCATGACGTTCACGCGACTGCAAAAACAATTTCAGCGAGGGGTCAACCAGGGCGCGACTGAAGTTGGGCTGTGGGAAAGGTTGAACAGCACCGAAGCACCACCTCGTTCTCGAAAGCTTCGAGGAGAGCAGGAGTCTTGTGTGGGTTGACCCCAGTACTGCCTGCACTCAATGTTGTCAAACTGTGTGCACACAGTATGTTTGATACATGATGTAAACGTGGTAAAACATGACGTGAACGTGGTAAAACGTGACGTGAACGTGGTAAAACATGACGTGGTAAAACGTGACGAGAACGTGGTAAAACGTGACGTGATCGTGGTAAAACGTGACGTGGTAAAACGTGATGTGAACGTGACGTGAACGTGGTAAAACGTGACGTGATCGTGGTCAAACGTGACGTGAACGTGGCACTTGCTGACCTCATGCTGAGCGGCGACAGGAAGATGAACTGACGCGAGCCCTGCTCGTCCGTCGTGCGCAGAATCATGTCCATCGAGATCCTCCTGTTCACCAGGTCCTGCAACCAGGTCAAAACGCGTTCCGTCAGAACAAGAACACTAATCCGCGTGGACACGCGCCTGACGTAAGCAGCGGCAGGCCTCTTGCGTTGCACGCGTGACGACATTGTGGACTAAATACGAGAATGATAATAAAAACCCAAGAACCCTGACAAGTGTTTTGTATTACCAGAAAATAAAGACCATAGTTTGAGTGCGACTTATTCACAGGCAAACACGATCCCCTCCCCCCCCCCCACCGGTGGTTCCTGAGCCCCGTCACGTCTGCGTCTTGTTGACACCGTCAGCGGCGCACGCTCACGTACCATGAAGACGTCGAACTCGTCGAGGCAGCGGAAGGGTGACTCCATGGCTTCCCACAGCGCCAGGATGAAGCAGATGGTGGAGAAGGAGCGCTCTCCGCCGGACAGCGACTTCATGTCGCGCGCCTCCGCGTCTCCCACCGCCGGCCGCGCCGCCGCCTGCTCCGCGTCCGGCCGAACCTGCAGCGCACAAGGTCAAGGTCACTCAGGGCGGGAACGTCTCACGCGAGAGGGCGCTCGTGGGGCGTCAGTGCACAAAGTGTCGTTTCTTTGAACTTGTCATTTCTTGGCTGCTACTTCTTCCCAACAAGAATACAGAACATTTGAATTGATCATTTCAATGCCACAGAATCTGGGCAAAATTCTGTAATTTGAGTGTGCATGTTCTTCTGCCCAGGTCTCTCAGTCTGACAGCCTGCTGGAGCAGATCTGGGTTTCACACAGGACTGCCTTGTGTTCGGACTCTGGACCTTGACAACTTCAGAGGGCTTGACTCCTTTGCACCAAAACACCCAGAATCTACATGAAAGCGCTAAACAGCGGAAGCGTAGCGGGCACTGACTGCTTTCGGGGGGGGGGCATGGAGGGGAAAGAGCACGCGTCAGCTTTGACTGTCCCATGAGACCCGCACCCACAGCCTGACATTTTCGTTGTTCCCTGTGAAGGCTGGTGCCGCCTGAGACGACACAGCGGCGTAAAAACACGAAACTGACAACGCTCAATGTTAACACCAAACGAAAACCTTGACTATCTTGTTGCATACAGAAACCTGTCGTGAGAGAACAATCCAGGCAGTTTTTAGTGAACTTGGTAGGACCAAATGCATGCAACGTACCATTCTCTGCAATTCCTACCGCACCAAACGTCAACTGTACAAGCGACTGCAGTTAGCTTTGGTGTTCTTAGCCCGTTCTATTCTTCTACTCACTTGTACATTGAGCGCGAGCGTTTGTTTCTTATGATCAAACGTCAGACTTCCGCTGTAGTTGCGACTCGCCAACGTGATGCCGAAGTACGTGTTGGTCCTGAGCGCAACGACTCGCATCATGTGACGGCAGTACTGTTCACGCTGTACAATTACCTGCCTCAACTCCTGCAATACACGGGAAAGTGAGTTCCGTCATGTAACACGCTTCCTGCGCCCAGATACGCACCGTCCTCACAAAACGGAGTTTCCCTGCCGCGTGGTTGACCCTGAGTTTGTAGAGTAACCCCCCGATGCTCAGGTTCCTGATGTAACACATCTTGACTCGCCACGTGATGGAGTCGCGCAGGAGGTTGAAGCGACGCTCCCGCGCCTGCGCAGACGCGCTCAACATCTGCGTGTGAACAGGGCACCGCGCAATGCACGTGTCAACATCAATCACACTTTCACACCCCTGACAAAACAACTCCGTCATGACGTCATCATCACAACGTTACCATACAGAACATCTTCACTTCTTCAGGCTGCAGCACATGGACAAACAAAATGTTGAAACATTGTCAAGACTTGTCAGTTTGGCACGACACTGACTTTCGACCAGCAAATCACCAGAATGAATGATGAGGAAAAGAAGCAAGCCGAACCTTGAGGAAGGTTTTGTACTGCGTCAACTCGCGCTTGATCGTCAGGTACTTCTGCTGAGAGTCGTGAAACTCTTTCGTGATCTGCTCTTCGTTGCCACGGCTGCAAAACAAGGTCACCAATCGTGATGTGATACGGCGAGTTCTGAACGTTCGCCACAGAGGCGGGAGGTACGTCGGTACAGAGGCGGGAGGTACGTCGGTACAGAGGCGGGAGGTACGTCGGGAGGTACGTTGCCATGAAGGCGGCAGGTATGTTGCAACAGAGGCAGGAGGTACGTCGGTACAGAGGCAGGAGGTACGTCGGTAGAGGCAGGAGGTACGTCACTACAGGTGGGAGGTACATCGCAAGAGGCGTGAGGTATGGTGCAACAAAGGCGGGCGGTACGTACGTCTCCTCTTCTCGCATGATTTGGTCCAGGAGCTCCGTGATCTCGGCCTGCACCGCCTCGGGCTTCTTACGCGTGTTGATGCGCTCCGGCCAGATGTGCGACGCCTTCTGCACGTCCTCCTGCGCACGTCAAACCGAAACGTCAATGGGGAGTTTCAGCACTACGTTTCGTAGCCACAAAACGTACACGGAGCACGGAGCTTGTTGATGCAACAACCCTGTTTTGGAAGAGTCCACAGGTGTGAAATATCCAAAATTCAAGTTGTTATTGAGATACAAGTAGTTATTGAGATATAACTTCCTCATCAGTAAGTCCTTTTCAAACTTGATGCTTGATTCTTTGTGAAGGAATAACTCAGATTTCTGACTCAAGAAAAATGCATTTTTAATTTGTAGACTCTTCCCCTACAGGGATGTTATGTCAACAATCTACGTGCTACGTGTACGCATTGCGTCTACGGAGCGCTTTGCTGAAACTCTCCAGTTTGAACGAACACAACGTACACAACGACTACCGTACAGTTCATGGCTCAGCTGGTGATCACATTTCAAGCTTCTTCTCAGTCCAAAAACAAAATACCGTTCCATCTGTACAAAAGACGCACCCCACCTCACTCACCACGTGCTGTTCTTTTTGGCTACCACACCAGCGAGTGGGGCCAGATCTGCCACACCAAGAAGGGAAGGGGGGGGGGGGTCCCACACAGCAACTGGTGGTGCCAGCCAAATTCACCATGATGTTAGATTCTGGTGATGGGACTTGATTCACAACACCAACTGGTGGGGCTAAGTTCACCTTGCCAATTGGTGAGGCCAGATTCACCACACCAACTGGTGGGACCAGTTCCTTGGGGGTAAACAAGGTGCGTCTGAGACACGGGTGGATACGGTACTGTTCAACGTCAGCTTCAAGCAACCAGAACCCCGCCCCGCCCCCCCCCCAACCTGCACACTCATTTCCACATCAATTCTGTTTGAATTGTCACTTGAAGTGTTCACAGATAAACTCGATTTTGATTTCTTCAGATGTTGATTGGTCCAAAAGAGAAAGTCACGGAGTTGTTTCACAGCCAACCCAAACAGTCTGGTACCAACCTCGACGCTCTTCTCTGTCTTCTCGGCCTCTTTGCGCGCCTTCTCGAGCTCCACCGCGTGCTCCTTGTTCTTCTGGGTGAAGTGATCCACTGCGTTCTTTTCGTGCTTGATGGCATCGTCGTACCTCGTCATCTTATCCTGAAGTCAATCAACAGGCGTCCGCATCCTTTTCATATTTCTTCACAATCAAATCTCATCGCCTGAACGCACACGTAAAACGTCTGGCTTCCCAGCGACGCTGAGCAGTTTAGCGTTGCCCGGGTGACTCCCGCCGCCCCTTTCCCTCTGCGCATGCGCACCCTGCACCACCGGAAGCAACGCAACACTCACGTTGATGGGGTCAGTAGAGCCGGCAAGCGTGTTGATCCTGTTGCCGACCTCTTTCAACTCGCGCTCGACGACGTCGCGCTGCTCGCGGACGGCGTCAAGTTGCTGCGCGACGACGTCGCGTCGCGTCGCGAGACGCGTCGTGTCCTCGGTGAGGCGGTCCGCCTCCTCCTGCAGCGCGCTCACGTCGACCGGAGACGTGTCCTCGACGCTCCGCAGCTCGCGCAGCTCCTGCGTAAACGTGACGCAGTCCAGTCATGTGAGTGAGTGAGTGAGTGAGCAAGTGAGTGAGTGGGTGAGTGAGTAAGCAAGTGAGTGAGTGAGTGAGTGAGTGAGTGAGTGAGTGAGTGAGTGAGTGAGTGAGTGAGTGAGTGTGGTTGTGTGTGTGTGTGTATGTGTGAGTGTGAATCAAACATGAATCCGTCCCGTTCCCTTGTCCCTCACCAGTCTTCATTCTACAACTCTGATCACAAAACCGCCATCCCCTTGTGCCTTTGCCAATCTTCATTTTACAACTCACAACCTGTCGTTCAAAAACCGCAGGTCACTGACACTCACTCAGCTGACGAAACAGAGATGACCAAAAGACATTTTTTTCCTCATGACGAATCAAGAGCACGAAGTGGGTCGCAAAGTGGGGCGCGTACCATTTGCATCCTGCTGGACTGGTCGCGCAGTTTGGTGATCCTGGTGCGGCACATGTTGGCGTTGGTCTGGTTCTCCCTCTGCTGCTGCTCCTTCTCGCCCTGCACCGCTCTCTGATTCTGGATTTCTTGATGCAGTCGAGCGATTTCTGCTTTGCCCGCCCTGCAAAAATGAAAACCACCACACGTTCCAAACTGATCTATCGAGACCACGCGATTCCTGCAGACATGATCCTTCGATGAACATTACATTTTGATTCAGCAGTGCAATGAAATCAGCAACCCCTTTTTCTCCCTCCCAAGCACTTGGCCTGACAGGCTTGTAGATTTTGTCAAACTTTCACTGGAAGCCTGAAAATAGTGTTTGTGGTGAAATCACCCGTCCCACCTCCCAGAAATCCAAAAAAAAAATTCACAAGTGAATCGTCAAACTTGTACAGTTGCCGCAAACGTACGCTATTTCTTGCTCCACGTTGGCGGTGAGAACGGACGCCGACTGGTTTCGGCACGAGTAGTATCGGTAGGTCGGGGAGCAATACGCCTGGTCTCCGTTGAGACTGAAAGCCTGCAACAAGGCGTAAAGTCAGGACATTGAGCAAGGCGACTTCGAAATACGTGAACAAAGATGGACTCGCCAGTGCCTTCAAACCCGATGGTACGAGGGTGATCTCAATGCCGGCGGTGCAGGGTGGAATTTACATGTTGTATCAGTTTTTGTACTGGCAAATTGGAACGAGTTAACACAGTTTTGACCGGTGCGGTTATGCAATGATGACAACAACATTGACACAGATCAGTGACCATTGTTGACAAACAGAGGAGACACTGTGAAGCAAAAACTCAACACAAAACATTATGAAAGACCCTCAAAGTAGTCCCCATCTCTGTACAAGCAACATGCCCACCGCCTTGGCCACGCCCGCAACACGCACTCCTCATACTCATGAGAAGGAATTTGGCCAATCTCATGATCTACTGCAGCCTCCAGAGCATCCAGATCTGGGAAGAC
>JAAUXT010139572.1_pt1 | contig 20660 bp, 22 predicted proteins | sample 7278171 | NCBI WGS metagenome assembly JAAUXT01 (sample SAMN14350112, study PRJNA611818) | marine sediment metagenome | isolation source: surface marine sediment (1.8m) | place: French Polynesia: Moorea | collected 2018-08 | reverse complement strand
TCTTAACTTGCATAACTTCATTTTGGAACAGTTTTCAGTCAAATTTAGTTTTCCCTGTAGACTCAATGATTTTACAAAAAATAGTATCATTTTACTTATGACTATTGATTATATACTGAGTTGTACTAAATTTAGCCTATTGACCATCAATAGTTGACAGCCATATAAGGAAAACCAATCAATTTTGGATGAAAAAATTAACCATGAAGGCAAATTCTAAAACATTTGGCAATTTGCTTGAAAGCTGATGGGGGATTAGTCTTGTGCCTGTGCAGTTTTGGTGATTATATGAGCAATCCTGTTGTCATACCGGATGAAAAACGGTTTCATAATTGACGGGCCTCGTATGTGTGTGTGAGTGGTACGTGTGTGTGCTTGCGTGTGAGTTTGAGAGTGTGGGTATGTGTGTACCTGTGTCTGTGTGCGTGTGTGGTGCGTGTGTGCGGCAGAGACAGAGAGGAAAAGACGGTGTGTGTGTGTGTGTGTGTGTGTCTGTGTGTGTGTGTGTGTGGAGAGAGGGCATGCGTGCGGTGCATACGTGCACGTGTTTTCGTTGCGTGTGCGTTGCTTGTCGCGTTCGTGACAGGTATGCCGACGCACTATGCGCGCAAGCAAATCCGTGATTCTTGGAGACCCGACCAGCCCCTCCCAGTGTTCGACCAGAGAAGGGACCCAGGGGCTAGCGACAGGAGGGCGATGGGTCGGGGCGGTGCACAACACAAGGACACATTGCAAACAGCACGCGAAAGTCATAAGCTGCGGGTCAAGCGTCTTTCACGTTGGGCGCTGACGGCGTCATTTTTCTCGACGTCAACTTCACTTTTGACGCCGTCAGCACACATGTTTCGATGTCAACTGCCTACTTGCAGTTCATGAAGTTGATGTTGATGTCACTCTCAACATGAAAAGACAGTTGAAGTTGATGTAAAAAAAATTGCCATTGATGTCAAAAATTGTGACGTCGTCACCAACGTGAAAACCCCTTCTGACGTGAAATGTCACGTCATGCTGATCAAAGTTCCCATCACTGTGCTGATGCCCAGATCCACGCATTCGCAAATCTTTGTTTGATGACAGGTGCTATTGTTGCACGGACATGTGCATTGAAGCAATGCAAATTCATATTGTTCAGAGACTACATGCTGCGACATTCACAACCAGAGGGAGAACTGTCTGAAAACGACTGAGGGGGTTGCCTCTTTGTCCGGTGTAACAGGCAGAAAGAACCAGGAATTCTACCCCACGTTGGGTCAAATCCCTAAAAATTCCAGGAATTCTTGCCAACCACCAACCTGGCGAGGGTTGAATCCCTACTCAAAATCAAAGAATTCTATCTGACGTCAGATGGAATCCCTGAATTTTTAGGGATTTGACCCGACGTCAGTGGGGGGAGGGGGTTGGGTCGGATGTGAAACCTGTGACACCAGGGGCAGAACCCCTGTGGCTTCCTCTGGGGTTGGCTCCCCGTCCACCGGCGGGCTGGGGCCCCTGTGATCGGGTCAGGCCCTGCATGGAGGTGGGGTGCTCGCCCCTGGTGGCAGGCTGGGCCCCTGGATCCACCACTGTTATTGTTGACGTCTGCAGGTGTTCACGTCGAAACGCACTGTTTGAGAACAGTACACAGTCAAACTTTAAAATAATCCTGGAGTCAGAAAGATAATGGAAGTATTTGTCCACAACGAAACAAAGAGCTGACAAACAAGTACAGATTGGTCTTGGTTTTTGTGTCTTTTGTCTGATGTCTGTGGTCTCGTCCAGACGCGCAATTGATGGAAAAGATAGGCCGTGGCTTAAAATGAATGCAAGGAGATTTTTCCTTCGAGGGGCAGTGGTCTGTCTTGTTCTGTGCACATGGCTTTGTGTGCACTCTCTGTACAGAAAATCTCAAGGCATCATTCACAAGGAGAAGTTGGCTGAAAATGATTTTACAGAGCTCTCACCAGGTAACTTTTGTTCATCATTGGAGAAGTTGTGTTTCTGAAAATAAAGGGAGAAAACATGGGATCAAATATTTTGCCTTTTACAGATGCACAGGAAGTTGTGAGGATGTTCAACATCCCCTTGCCGGCTCTTCAGTCATTTCACAAACTGGTTTTGAAACATAGAAATCAAAGACTGAACACTAGCTCCAGCCTCATCATCAGTTATGTGGATATTGCTTTGCTGGAAATGGCTGAAAACCTGTATCTATCTTCTTTCAAAAGGTTTGGGATTGAAAATTATCTGTTTGTGACTCCAAACAGTGAAACAGCAGAAATATTTTACAAGAAAGGAATCAATGCAATTGCATTATGGGAAGAGGACAGTGCCATTGCAACAAGAGTCAGTGACTATGGAAATACAACCTTTGCCCACAAAAGCATCAGAAAAGTGGTTGCAGGTGTTTCAAACATTCAAACAAAAACAGATTTGTAGCTGAACACAGTTTTCATCCTCTCTGGTGACTCTCAACTCAATTTCCCAGTGTAATATTTTTGCAGTTGCACTGGCTCTATATTTGGACATCAGTATTTTATTGGTGGACCTGGACATTGTGTTCCTTCAGCAGCCATTTCCCTACCTCAATTGCACAGACTGTGACTTTATTTTTCAAATGAACAGACCCCAAATCAAACAGTTGAATACAGGTAATATCTTCACAAAATACCAGTGTGTTTGTGTGTGTTCTCAGCTTTGATCACCTGTGCAACATTCTTTTCATTGTTTCAGGTTTCTACTTGGCTCATCCAACCACAAATGCTAAGAATTTGCTACTCACAGCTCTAAGAGACAGAAACTGTTATATTCATGAGCAAGTTCCAAACAATCAAACATGTCTGGAAGCAATTCAAATGTTTGCCCTTCTGCTTTTGGCTCAAAGTTTCTGCTGTATTTTTCATTGCTGGTTTTTCCTGGTTTCAGTGACCAAAATTGCCTGAACAAAATGGTTGAAGCACAAAAGTTTCCTGTGAAAATAGGAATGCTGGATGAAGAAATGTTTCCAGTTGGACACAAATATTTTCAAACCAGGATGTTTGCTGAAGACAACCCCTGCAGTTGTTGTGTTATAGTTCACAACAATGGTCGAAATAGCAACCACAACAAAAAGTACAGATTCAAGGAAAATTTATTGTGGTTTGTTAATTCACATGGATACTATTCCAACAGCAAAGCCAAGTACCTCCTTTACACAAATACAAAGGACTATGGACAATACAAAATATTCCAAGAGGAGAAAAGAGCTCTTGAAAATGCCCTATTCTTGGGCCATATTTTGAATAGGATTGTGATTTTGCCCAAGTTCTTCTGTTACAGATGTCACCTTTTCACATGTCCACAGATCATGGATGGTAAACCTCACTGTCCTGCTTATTTTTACTTTGATATGAAGCTGCTTGATGAAGTTTTTGGTGCTAGGTACAGAGAACATGTCTTTCTAAAGAACACCATGGTTCCACATTCTGTCAAAAGTTCTCTTTCCCCAATAATTGTCATCAATTTTGACAGCCTGGCATTGCCTGGGTCAAATGAAGCATTGTTGTTTGACAATGTGTCAGAAAACAGTGAATCCCAACTTCCAAAATGTCATGAGACAAATTGGCCCAACTGTTCTGCATCTGCTCCGTTTGATGCAGCTTCACACCCAGTGAAGACTGAAAGTCTTGAAGCATGGCTGGAGACCTTTTCCCACTACTCAGTGTTGAGATTCCAAGATTTGTATGGAAAAATTGTGGATTTGGAAAGTGACCCTGATTTCAAGAGAAAATTAGATGCTGGGGTTAGAAACAGATCATTCAAACACCCTGAATGATGTCATATGGATTCTCTGATTTTGCAGTCCCAGTTCACTTTTTGTTCTGTCATTGTGTGCTTTTCTGCCATTTGCATGTTGTAAAGTTGGAATCAAGAATGTTTCCAAGGTACTTGTAGATATATCTGACTTGAATCTCACAACATTTGTGTTTGGACAGTGATCTTTGTTTTGGAAGAAAGCACACTCTGTCCTGCGATTCCCTTGGTAACCTTCTGCTGGACACAAACAGTACAATATCTGGGCGCATGATGTGCAGGCCTGAAACAAACCCTCAAAGTTCTCAAAATAAGTGTGAATCAGACTGATGACTGACCTTGGCTTTCAGAGGCAGATGCCAGGGGCCCAGGGGTCCAGGGGTCCAGGGGCCCAGGGGTCCAGGGGCCCAGGGGTCCAGGGGTCCAGGGGTCCAGGGGCCCAGGGGTCCAGGGGCCCAGGGGTCCAGGGGCCGGGTCTTACTGACTCTCTGCAGAGTTCATCCCGCGCCTAATTTTGCCTCCTCAGCACATTTCTTTGAATGTGCCCACAGTTGCACTCACTCACTCACTCACACTCACTCACTCACTCACTCACTCACTCACTCAATCACACACAGTTGCACTCACTCACTCACTCACTCACACACTCACACACACACTCACTCATTCACTCAATCGCACACAGACTCACTCACTCACTCACTAACTCACTCACTTACTCACATGTACACAGAAACAGACACACACTCATTCACTCACTCACACACTCATTCACTCATTCAATCACTTACTCATACCTACACACTGACTCACTGACTGACTGACTGAATGAATGACTGACTGACTGACTGACTGATTGACTCTCTCTCTCTCTCTCTCTCTCTCTCTCTCTTTCTTTCTCTCACTCTCACTCTCTGTCTCTCTCTCGCTCTCTGAATCTGATCCAGTCAAAACAACTGTCTGGTCTGGTCTCAAAAGCAGGAATCGCATCTTCAAACATCTTGCCATTTGTGTCTAGAAATACACTTGAAATGGCTATCTGATGCAGAAATTCTGAAGGAGAGATACAACAGAAAAAGTTTCAGCCAAACTTTGCGTGTTGTGGGTTTACCCACACCTGCATCAGGCGCCACTGTGGTAGGGTCAGGCCCTGCCTTGAGAGGGTTCCCCCGTCCCCGTGACAGGCTGGGGCCCCTGGATCCATCACTGTTATTGTTGACAGCTGCAACCTGCGTTGCTGCACAGGTGCGTACTCATGTAGTATTGATCTGGTTCCCAGTATATTGCCTTTGAGGTAGTTCTGATTTTACTGTATGGACGAGAAGGCTGCATAAGGTGTTTTTGCAGTGAGTCAGTGTGTACATTTGTGATAGGAATTCTCCTGAGTGAACTGCAAGCATTTCAAGTTGTTCTTATTTTGAGGCAGAAACAGGAGTTTTCTTCTTGTGAGAGTGCAAATTTGCTGTGTTTCTGAATGACAAGCAGACCTGAGATAATTGGTTTGACAGTTGAGACTGCAGTTCTGAGGCCATTGTCATCAGGAACAACAAAGACAACACAACAATGGGAGGAGTGTTTGCAAACTGGATGCAGGTCAAGATGAGGAGCTTGTGTCTCCTCACAACAGTGTACTTCCTCTGTCTGGTCTTTCTGTGGTTCATATGGAACAACCACCTCAGAAAGCAACCTGTGTTTTCCACAAGGACAAAAGGATTTGCTGCAGTTGAAGATGCTTTGTCATCACCAGGTTCACACTATCTTTCAGTTCAAAAAAAAGCAGAATTTGCACAGGACATTTTTCACAAAAAATGTCATGAAATACATGTTGTCTGGGTTTGAACACAAAGACAACTTTTGGCAACTTTCATTTTGCAGACCTGAAGGAAGTTGCCCAGATGTTGAACATTACAATGTCAACTCTTGAGCCATTTGTGGAAAAGGTGCTTGAATACAGGAAAGAACATTTCCCACCAAACCCCAGCATTAGTATCAGCTATGTAGACTTTGCTTGGCTGGACATGGCTGAAAATCTCTATCTATCTTCTTTCAAAAAATTTGGAATTGAAAATTATTTGTTTGTGACACCCAATGCTGAAGCAGAAGAACTACTTCACAAGAAAGGAATTAACACAGTGGCATTATGGGAAGAGCACAGCACCAGAGCAACAGATCTCAGGGATATTGGAAATGAACCATTTCATCACAAAAAAGTTCTTGCTGGTGAGTCAAACCATTCAGAACATCTTCATTGAAACTGTGTGACAGTTCTCACACTTCTACAATTCTACATTTCACAATACAACTTGCACAATCATTTGCAGTTTTACTGGCCTTACATTTAACAGTTAGTGTCATAATGGTGGACCTGGACATAGTGTTTCTGCAGAAGCCATTTCCCTATCTGTACTACAGAGACTGGGACTTTATTTTCCAAATGAGTAGGCCACACATCAACAAGATCAACACAGGTAAAAACAAAAATTATGCTTTATCTATTTTCTTCCTTAGAATGTGACAATTCCATTTGACTTTGACTTGCATTCATGAACACAGGCTTCTATGTGGCTCATCCAACCACAGATGCAAAGAAATTACTAATGGCTGCACTGAATGACAAAAGCTGTTTTGCTGAAGAGTAAGTTGCAAAGAGAATCAACAGAAATTGGTGGTTTGATATGTACAAGGACTGCATATATATTCTTAGCTCAGTGTTGCATGCATTCTCAGATCAAATTGGAGTAAAATTTCAATTTTTCAGTGGTCAGGACTGTCTGAACAAAATAATGGAACAACAAAATATTGAGCCAAAAATAAAAGAGCTGGACTGCAACATATTTCCCTTTGGACATAATTACTTTTTTCGAAGGATGTTTGCTGGAGACTGTTCCTGTAGAAAATGTGTCTCAGTTCAAAACAATGGAGTCAAGGGGAACAGCAACAAAATATACATATTCAAGGAAAATCTTTTGTGGTTTGTTGATTCAAATGGGTATTATTCCAGCAGTGAATCCAAGTTCCTCTCTTACAACAACAACCAGGGCTATGGACCAGACAAAACAAATTTCCAAGAGAAGAGAGCACTAGAAAATGCTCTCTTTTTGGGACACATTCTGAACAGGATTGTGATTTTGCCAAAGTTTCATTGTTACAAGGGCAGCAATTATTTATATCCACAAAATTTAGAAGGGAATCTTCATTATGCAGCTCATGTCCATTTTGACATCAAGAAACTGGACAATGTATTCAATGGCAAGTACAGAGAACATGTTTTCTTGGACAATCCGAAAGTTCCAAAATCCATCAAAAATTCTCTTTCTCCCATCATCGCCTGGAAATTTGGCAAACCAAGTTCTGAGACAAGCCTAGCAAAAACTTTCCCATTTGAGCAAATGTCAAAAAAGAGTCAACATGTTTGGTTTGATTTGTCATCAACACCAGTGAAAACTGAAACTCTCAAAGCCTGGTTGGAGACCTTCTCTGATTATTCAGTGTTGAGATTCCAAGATTTATATGGAAACATTGTGGATTTAGACAGTGACCCTGAATTCAAGAGAAAGCTGAAAGATGGGGTGAGAGTTCATTGATAATTGTAATCTTTGTGGAAGCAGTTGAAAAAGAACAACCAATACACAATCACATCTTCCAATTATTCTTCACCACTGTGCTATTTTCTAATGCAACATGGTTGTACAAAATGCCTTCTTTTGACCAGTACAGCATGTTCAAGTCAACAGAATATTTTATATCTGAATCACAGAACAAATGGTGACACATCTGTCTGGCAAGACATGTATACATCGTGCATGAACAGATGTGCTCATGAATTATTCCTCAGTTTACCATGCCCAGCAAAAATTGCTGATGGACTCGCCATTGAATGAAGGGAGAAGACCAACTCCTCCTTCAATATACATACTGTATGTACAGATCCTCCATGGAGGTAAAAGTAACATTTGTCAACATCATTGCCCTTGAGAAAAAATCGAATGAAGATGAGGATTTCCAGAAGCAGAACATGACAAACATGAGTCTGGTCAGTAAACCAAGTGCACAACAGAGACTCTGACTGATTTGGTTTGATTTCAAAATGTGTCAAAAGTGTCATGCAGGAGTGAAATTTTTGAACAGACAGAACTACAACAACTGCAGCTCGCTGAAAAAAGTCCTTTTGTTGATTGACAAACCAATACGTACGTGTTGAAATTTTGAGAAAAGACATATTTCCAAACAGTAGATTTGGTGGTTTGTTGTGTTATGGTATCCATCTTTGAATTCTTGTCTTGAACGCTGTCACAACTTTGCACACAAAGTACAAAGGAAACCACAAGTTCCAAAGCGTTGTGGATATATCAGAGGCATGTCTTGGGCGATATTCAGCTGGATTACTTCTTTGGAGTATGAAGAGTAAAGTATCCCATGGTGCAACTTGTGGTGCAAATGCTTGTGGAGGTTGGGAGGAGGGTCTCTCAAAATTGCTCAGCAAACTAAATTGCGGAGAGTTGGAAATGTCAGTACAAGCACAGCTGTGCCCAAAAAATAACACACAGAATCAGAGGAAGCACATGTATGTGTGCCCAAAAAAATGCAAAAAACCAAAACCTGCAGGCCAGATGTTGTGGCTCCGATTGTACAGTAGCACATTATCCCTATCTCTCTCATCTTCAGCTGTTTTATTCACTGCTTGTGGATGTGTGTGTCCATGAACGATCTTTTCTGAAGAGCTCTGATTTTCATGTTTTGGAGAGCAAAAGCATTTCAGATACTTTCTCAGGGTGGTGAAATCTTTGCCGTTTTGGGATCTCAAAATTTGCAGACACCACAGATGATTTCATGTTGTTTGGTATTTGACACATTTTATACACATTCCTTTTCACCCAGAATCGTCAGGGTCTGTATGTTTGAAACCCACCTTGTGCAGAAGTTGCAATATTATTTATTTCTGAAACAATGATCATCACAAGGAAATCATACAACAAACATTTCACCTCCATACAATGGCTGCACAGGAAGATAAGGAGCTTGTTTCTTCTCATATCAGTTCTGTTCACCATCCTGTGGTTCTCAGGGCATCAGCAGCATATGAAATGTCCAGACTTTGTGGAGAGAACAGAAATTGCTTCAGTGGATGAAGTCATGTTATCATCAGGTTTTTCATGTTGTTCACAAGGTTCAGTTCCTTTTGGTTGAAAGCTCTGTTGCTGAATTGATTGCCTTTTGTGGTTCCTTTTTTCAGATGTACAGGAAGTAACCATGATATTCAATATTTCAATGTCAACTCTCCAACAATTTTTGAGAATGGTTCAACAACATAAACAAACAGATGACACCAATAGTCCCAGGATTATTCTGAGTTATGTGGACATTGCCTTGCTGGAAATGGCTGAAAATCTCTATCTGTCTTCATTCAAACAATTTGGAATTGAAAATTATCTGTTTGTGACTCCAAACAGTGAAACAGCAAAAATATTTCACAAGAAAGGAATCAATGCAGCGGCATTGTGGGAAGAGTACAGTGACATTTTAACAACGGTCAGTAACTATGGAACCAAAAACTTTGGCAACAAAAGCATCAGGAAAGTTGTTGCATGTGAGTTGAAAAATCAAACTGGAGTTAAAACCTGAAGGACATGGGTGTATTTTATCTTTAAAATTGAACAGTTTGTGCAGTCACAGCAGGAAGGAATTTGTTGTAGGTTTACTGGCCTTGTACATAAACACCAGTGTCTTGGTAGTGGACCTGGATATTGTCTTTCTGCAAGAGCCATTTCCCTACCTCCACTGCACAGACTGTGACTTTATATTCCAGGATGACACAAAAGGTCTGCACAAAGACTTGAACACAGGTGAGGTCTTCCCAAAATCTCCAAGCAGATCATAGTGTTGTTCCATGCTTCATTTTCACAAAATGTGTGGCATGCATTTGTCTTTCCTTCAGGATTCTACTTGGCTCACCCAAGTGCAAATGCCAAGAAATTATTGACGGCTTCTTTGAGAAACAAAAGCTGTTATGCTCATGAGTAAGTTACCAAGGGGAAGACAAAAGGGAGCACTGTAGTAGAGTGTTGTGTTTTCCAGGTGTTAGTGTTGTTGTTTTGTTGGTTTCCTTTCATCTCTATTTTTTAACTTGTTGATCTTGCATTGCAGTGACCAGACATGCCTAAACAAGATGATAAAAGAACAAATGTTTCCCACCAAAATAGAGGTGCTTGACTTTGAGATGTTTCCAACTGGGCATATGTATTTTGCTGAGAGGATATTTGCTGGAGACTCTCCCTGCCATGACTGTGTCCTCATTCACAACAATAATGCAAACAGGAGTAACAACAACAAAGTTTACAGATTCAAGGAACATCTTTTGTGGTTTGTTGACACAAATGGATACTATTCCAGTGAAATATCCAGATACATCAGTTTCAGCAACATATATGACTATGGACCAGACACAACAATCTGGCAGGAGAAAAGAGCATTGGAAAATGCTCTCTTCTTGGGTCATATTCTGAATAGGATTGTGATTTTGCCAAAATTATACTGTTATGCATGCAAGGGCAGGTATTTCACATATCCCATTAAATTTGAAGGAAAACCTCACTGTGCAGCCCAATTTCATTACAACATTGAGCAGCTGGACAAAATGTTTGATGGAAGGTACAGAGAACATGTCTTCTTGGATAATCCAATGGTTCCAAACTCTATCAAACATTCTGTCTCCCCAGTTATTTTATTGTACAACCCAGCCAAATTGCAACACAATCTACTTGAACAAAAAGTAACATTTCAATCTGACCATGTACCAAGCACTGCTGAACATCAACTTCCACTATGTGATGCAACCATTTTACCCAACTGTTCTCTGTCTCCTCCATTTGATGTAGCTACAAACCCAGTGAAGACTGAAACTCTCAAAGCCTGGTTGGAGACCTTCTCCCACTACTCAGTGTTGAGGTTCCAACATCTCTATGGAAAGATTGTGGATTTGGACAGTGATCCTGACTTCAAGAGAAAACTGGAGAAAGGGATCATACTTCAAAGTTGGCAATTGGAATCCCTTGGATCTACTGCAAAAGAACAGCAGATCAACTGAGTAAATGCATCACAATCCCAAAATCTATGGGCAGATTCATCACACTGACACCACAGTCTTTGTGATCTGTTGTGGAGCTGCATGTCCCACACCATGTGGCTCCCAATTATGCTGTGTTCCAAAGATCTGTTTTTTTCCTTGTTCAGTGGATACCCATGAACCTGGGCTTCATACATTTGGAGTTGGGTTTCTGGTCGCCACAAAAACAATCACTTTGAGATGGTGTGATACATGTTCTCTTTGTCACTCAAGATTGCAAACAAGTTCCAAAAATGAGAATTAAAAGAAATTTGTGAACATTTCTGAGGGGTAAAAGTGCTAGAAAGCATTATTTGTGAAGATTTCATTTTGTTTGTCTTGTTCTTTTCTCTTGTTTCTGTTGTTTTGATGACAACCTATGAAAGAACCTGTTGAATGCCTTTCATCTTTGCTTGTAAAGAAATGTACCATGAAGAATTCATTAAAAAAAATTCACTTCCTCTGAAGCAGAACCAAACAAATGTCTGCTTGTTCTGTCACCAATATGCACAACAGAGACTCTGGCTGACTTGAGATTGTTTTCAAAATGTTCCAGTCTCAAGCAGAAGCAGAAAAGACCAAAAAAGGTCTTTCCAAACAGCAGGTTTGGTGGTTTCTTGTGTGATGGTATCCATGTCTGCACTGTTCTTCTCTTAAAACGTGTTGTTACACACAATTTTCAAGCACAAAAGGAAAGTCTTCAGTTCAAGCAGTGCCTCTGAGGCATGTTTTGGGTGGCATTCAGGTGCATCACTTGTTTGATCAGGGAAGGTGTGAAAAGCAATGTGCCTGTCAGTACAGTACAACTAAAGTTGTAAACGCTTGTGGAGGGAGGTAGGAAGGTCTCTCAAAATTGCTCATCAAACAAATTTGCAGAGAGAGCTGGAAATATCAGTACTAGCACATCCATGCCCAAAATATAGCACACAGAATCAGAGGAAGTACATGTATGTGTGCCCAAAAACAAAACGAAATGCAGCAACCTGAAGGCCAGATGTCCTGGCTCCCATAGTACAGAAGCACATTGTCCCTATCTCTCTCATCTTCAGCTGTTTTATTCACTGTTTGTGGATGTGTGTGCGTGTGTGTGTACATGGGCGATCCTCTCTGACCCAGCCAAGATTTTTTTTTGCCTTGTTAATTAAAAGCAAAAATTTTGTTGGACACTTTTCCAGTCACTCTGGTGGTAAATGTTTCACAATTTTGGTGTCTGAAAATGTGTAGAATTTGCAGACACCAAGACAATTTCGTGTTGCTTCGTAATAGCTCAAGTTGTTTTCATGCTGTGTGACTCAAGTTCTGCAAAAGCTCCAACATTGCTTGTGTCTGAAACAATGATTATCACAAGAAAACCATACTACAAGGATTGTGTTTCCATACAATGGCTGTACAGGAGGATATGAAGCTTGTTTCTCCTCATATCAGTTATGTTCACCATCCTGTGGTTCTCAGGGTATCAGCAGCACATGAAATGTCCAGAATTTGTGAAGAGAACAGAATTTGCTGGAATGGATGAAGTCTTGTCATTATCAGGTTTTCAAGTTGTTCATGTGGTTCAGTTCGTTTTCATTGAAAGCTGTTGTTCAACTGACTGTCCTTTGTGTGAACAAAGGAACACATTTCTTTGCAGAAATACAGGAAACAATCGGGACATTCAACATTTCAACCTCATCTCTGCAGCATTTTTTGAAAATGATTCAACAACACAAACAAACAAACAACACCAACATTCCCAGCATTGTTCTCAGTCATGTGGACATTGCTTTGCTGGAAATGGCTGAAAACCTGTATCTATCTTCTTTCAAAAGGTTTGGGATTGAAAATTATCTGTTTGTGACACCCAACACTGAAACAGCAGAACTACTTTGCAAGAAAGGAATCAATGCAGTGGCATTGTGGGAAGAGTACAGTGACATTGCAACAAAAGTTAGCAAATTTGGAAGTAGAACCTTTGCCCACAAAAGCATCAGAAAAGTGGTTGCAGGTGAGAAAAACATTGAAACAAAAACAGATTTGAAGCTGAACAAAGTATCTGGTCTGTCTGAACACAGCCATTCCACAGTGCCATATTGTTGCAGTTTTACTGGCTCTTTATTTGGACATCAGTATTTTATTAGTGGACCTGGATGTTGTTTTCCTTCAGCAGCCATTTCCCCATCTCCACTGCACAGACTGTGACTTTATTTTTCAAATGAACAGACCCAGGATCAAAGAATTGAACTCAGGTTGTGTCCTCACAGTGTTTGTGTTTCCTTGTCTGTGGTCATTTGTTCAATATTCCTTTCCTTGTTTCAGGGTTCTTTATGGCTCGTCCAACCTCAAATGCTAAGAAATTGGTACTCACTGCTCTGCAAGACAGAAGCTGTTACATTCATGAGTAAGTTCCAAACAGACAAACATATATCTGGAAGCAATTGAAATGTTTGCCTTTTCTGCTTTTGGCTCAAAGTTTCTGATATATTATTCATTACTGGTTATTACTGGTTTCAAAGATCAAGATTGCCTGAACAAAATGATTGAAGGACAAAAGTTTCATGTGAAAATAGAAATGCTAGATGAAGAAATGTTTCCAGTTGGACACAAGTATTTTCAATCCAGGATGCTTGCTGAAGACAACCCCTGCAGTTATTGTGTCATAGTTCATAACAATGGTGGCAACAGCAACAACAACAAAATTTACAGATTCAAGGAAAATTTATTGTGGTTTGTTGATACACATGGATATTATTCCAACAAAGAAGCCAAGTACCTTGTTTGCAAAAATACAAATGACTATGGACCATACAAAACATTCCAGCAGGAGAAGAGAGCTTTGGAAAATGCCCTCTTTGTGGGCCACATTTTGAATAGGATTGTGATTTTGCCCAAGTTTTTCTGTTACAGGTGTCATCATTTCAAGTGTCCACAAATCAGGGATGGTAAACCACACTGTGCTACTCATTTATACATTGATATGAAGCTGTTTGATGAAGTTTTTGGTACCAGATACAGAGAACATGTCTTTCTAAAGAACACCATAGTTCCAAATTCTGTCAAAAGTTCTCTTTCCCCAATCATTCTCATCAGCTTTGACAACAAAGTATCACAGCCAAATCTGGTTGGGTCAAATGAAACCTTTTTGTTTGACAATATGTCAGAAATCAGTGCATCCCAACTTCCAAAGTGTGATGGGACAAATTTGCCCAATTGTTCTGTATCTGCTCCATTTGATGCAGCTTTACACCCAGTGAAGACTGAGACTCTCAAAGCCTGGCTGGAGAAATTCTCCCACCACTCAGTACTGAGATTCCAAAATCTGTGTGGAAACATTGTGGATTTGGACAGTGACCCTGACTTCAAGTGGCAACTAGCTGCTGGGGTCAGATACAAACCATTCAAACACCCTGAATGATGTCACAGTGTGTGTGAAGTCTGTGAGGTGGCAATTCCAGTTCAACATCTATTCTGTCAAAATGTACTTTCTTCTGCAAGTTGCAACCTTGGTGCTTGTGAATAAATCTGAGTTGAACCTCACAACAGTCAGGTCAATGTTTGGACACTGTGTTTTGTTTTCAGAACAAAACTGGTAGTGGATCAGAATTTATTCATGGTCTTGGTGATTTTCTGCTGGACACAAAAAGCAAAATATCTGGGTACTTGGTGCGCAGGCCTGAAACAAACCCTCAAACCCAACGTGAGCAGAAAAGTTTGCAGACAGACAACTCTCAATGATTTTCAGAAGTGGGAGCCTCAGGGGTCAAGTCTTCTCCATCTCGTTGAAAAAAGGCGCCAATTTTTTGGCCGCAAAAAAAGAAAATCTGTGTCACAGTATGTGTGTGTGTGTGAAGTTGTCCCACTTTTGAATGTAAATTTTGTTCAAAGTTGAAGTCTGTCCCCTCCCTGGCCCACCGGTGCAGAGCACGTCCTGCCTGTGCGGGTTAGACACAGAATGATCCTGTGAGAGATAACTGAGTGAATCTCTGCCTTCTGCATTTGGGACAAAATGTGCAGCTCCAGGCGTTAAGACACCCAGCTCAAGCCCGATTCGACAAACCAGTTGAAACACACAAGTGAAATGTGCGTGTGTGTCGGATGTGTGCGTGTATGTTCAAGCAGATGTTACATTCTTTCAGTGAATGAAAACACTTTCGAAAATGGAAATTGTTTTGTGGTGAAGGCCAGCAGATTTCTGGCGAATCTGAATTTCTATTTGGATTGTTGGTGGCACAGAACTTCGCAAAAAGCTGGCTGTCTTTGCTTGAGGCGCAACATTTCTTTCAGTTTCCCACTTTCCCAGGTGCCCCCTGTCTGAAACCTGAGTCTGAGGTTTGGACCTCCAGCCTCCATCCATCCTGGACTGACTGAGGCGTACATAAAAAGAACGGAACGAAGAAATACAAAGTGGAAGAAAGTTCAATTGACAAAGGAAGACAGTTTGACACAAGTTTCATTCTGAATATTTTTTTCTGATTTATACTCACTGAGGAGTGCCTGTCATGTCGAAATGTGTCCTTCGATTCCAATATGCTCCAAAATTCTTGACAATTTTCCAACCCTGTGACTCATTCTTACCCTTTCAGACAAATTGACCAGTGAATTCAAAACTTGCTCGTTGCTTTTTCAGTCACTGCCTATTGTTTCACTCTCACCTCCGCCCCCTTCTCCAGACACATCAAAGATGGAATTGAAGGGTCCCACAAGAAATGCCACAAGATGAATTGGAACAGGCGCGTTTGGATCCTCAGAACGCGCCGCAACGTGGCGCGTGGTGTTGATACGCGCACGCCTCCGTAGTCGCTTCTGCTGAAACAAGAAGGCTCAACGAACGGGCTACTTGGTCACCCAGACTTTTCCTTTGGGCCATTGTTGTCACGTCGCTGTTCAGAAATGTCACCTTCAATGCAGAACTCTGACACCATCTGCCAATTTTCTCTTAAAGTCAGGTTCTCTGTCCAGATCCACAAACTTTCCATACAGATGGTTGAATCTCAGCACTGCGTAGTGGGAATAGGTCTCCAACCAGGTGACAAGTGATTTTGTACTGACTGATTGTGTGCTTGAAACAAATGGAGAAATCACTTGACAATCTGGTAAATTTTTTCCATCACATTTGGGAAGTGGTGATTTTGTGTTTCCAGCTTCAAACAAAAACTGTTCATCAACATGTGTGTTTGGGTCAGGCCTTTGATTCAAGGGGACAAACTTGAAGACTATCACAGGTGAAACTGATTTTTTGATGGAGTCTGGAGCCAATGCATTTTTCAAGAAAACATGTTCTCTGTACTTTCCTTTGAATACTTTGTCCAATCCCCTGATGCTGTAGTGAACATAGGCTGAACAGTGTGGCCTTTCATCTCCTGGTTGAGGACATATTTTTTCACTGCAGTTGTAGCAAAAGAATTTGGGAAGAATTACTATCCTGTTTAAAATATGTCCAAGGAAAAAGGCATTTTCCAGTGCCCTGTGTTCTTGTTTTTTGTCTGGCCTGAACCATGTGTTGTCAAAAATAATGAACTTGGAAGTCTTATTTGAATAATATCCATTGGTGTCAAGATTCCACAAAAGATGTTCCTTGAACCTGTATCTCTTGGTGTCATATCCAACCATGAAATTATTGTGAACAATAACAGTTCTGTTGTTGGCTCTGTCTCCAGCAAACATCCTCTTGTCCATATCAAAGTATTTCTCTCCAGTGGGAAAGAGAGTGTAGTCCAACACTTTAACTCTGACATTATTTTTGAAAGGTTCAGAACCTCTCATTTTGTTCAGACAAAGTTGATCACTGCAAAAAGAGACCAAATGTGTGAAGCTACACATGATTTTAGCATATACAAAGTCAACATGTAGTGGGTGCTGAATCAGACTCCAAACATTAAATATCTTTCAACTCCATGCCACTCACTCATCGTTGAGACACATTTTCCTTAGAGCTGCTGTCATCATGAAATTCTGGCCATTTTTGGTTGGGTGTGACAGATAGAATCCTGAAACAGACAGTGAACACTCACCTTACATTGTGCACACATACACAATGGCAAGGACACACACATGCACACGCAGGCACGCACACGCACACACACACATACACACACACACACACACACACACACACACACAACTGGATGATCAACAAGCCTCTTCAGTCAGAGAGGAGAGACTAATTTTTTGGGGACACATACACGAACACTCACATACATACACACGCGCATACGCACCCACGCACACACGCACACGCACGCGCACACACGCACACGCACGCACGCACACACACATGGGAAAACACAATGGCACATCAGCCTGGACCACACACACGTCCATTCCTTTGCCGTCTCTTGATGTCTGCCCATCAGATCCAAAGACATTTCATGACACACCAACAAGCAAATTTCACCAGAAATGAAGATAACTGCACCAACCTGAGTTCCAGCCTGCAGAACGGTTTTCACTCCTCTGCACCAAGAAGTCAAAGTTCTGATCTTGAAGGTATAGAAATGGCTGCTTCAAGAAGACAACATCAACATCCACCAGCAAAACACTGACGTTCAGCTGCAAGGCTAGAGCAACTGAAAATGTGAAAACAAAGCAACAAATGCTGTGTTCTCTCTCTCTCTCTCTCTCTCTCTCTCTCTCTCTCTCTCTCTCTCTCTCTATCTATCTATCTATCTCTCTCTCTTTCTCTCTCTCTCTCTCTCTCTCTCTCTCTCTCTCTCTCTCTCTCCCTCTCTCTCCCTCTCTCTCTGCCTCTCTCTTTCCTTTTGTCTCTCTCCCTGCAGGTGTTGAAGGTGATCACTTGTACAAATGACATATCTCAGACCTTCAAACACTTTGCAACTCACCCAGTGGTATTTTTCTGATGACCTTGTAGACAAATCCTGGGGATCCATAATCACTGGCTTCTGTTGTAAAAGCATTGTCTTCTTCCCACAAAGCCAATCCTCTTATTCCTCTCTTGTTTAGTTGTTTTACTGTTCCCTGACTGGAGCTTACAAATAGGTAATTGTCAATGTGAAATTTCTTGAATGAGACAAACAGGTTCTCAGCCATCTCCAAGTATCCAGAGTCCGCATAACTGAGAATTATAACACTGCTGTGCAGTGCTTCCCATCTTGAGCTGTGTTTCATTGTCATGGTAAGAAATGAGTGAAGAGCTGGCTTTGAGATGTCAAACATCCTTGCAACTTCTTGTACATCTGAAAGGCATTTTTCTAAACTTAATTCCATGCTGATCATGCTAACAATTCAAATCAGCAACAAACCAAAATGTCAGCAAATTCAAAAATATTTTCCAATGTTATTTTTTTACTTTTTGCAAACAAACCTGCTGACTGCATCACATTTTCAACTGCAGCCCTGTCCTCTGAGCTTGTTGTGGCTTGAGTCATTATGTACCCTTGAAACCAAACTTTGAGCAAAACAAGAGCAATCAGAGACAAAAACACTTGTCTTGTTTTCCAGACTGTGAATAAACCAGTCTTACTGTCACACAGAAATTTATCTGTTGTGGTCGTGGTTTGTTTAGTTCTGATGTTTCTTCCTTCTTGTGCCATCACTGTCTGGTGCAGAAAGTCAGGAGGGCAGTTTTTCAAATTGCACTGCAAACCAATCAGCAGAAACTGTTGGACAGGTCAGTTCAAGCACATCTATGCCCAAAAATTCATGGAGACAAAGCAGAAACCTGAAGGCCAGATGTCCTGGCTCCTATTGTAGCATTGTGGCCCTATCTCCCTGATCTTCAGCTGTTTTATTCACTGTTTGTGCACAAGTGTGTGCATGAATGATCCAGATATATTTTGTTCATCTTGACAATTTCTCCCTCTCTTTTGTTCTTCAATCCCTGACGTTGGGAACTGGGTGTCTTTCCTCCAACACAGTTCACGTCATACGTGGCGTCCACGTGCTGCACAAATAGTCACGTGACACGCGATTTTGCTGCACAATAAAGAGACACAAATCTCAGCAGAAGAAAATCCACACCCCACAAACCATTTGTTCACGTACACGTGACAGTCACGCAGTGAGGAACACCAAAATTTGTTTGTTTTTTCTGCAATTTTCTTCGTTCATTAGAGGATGTAAATTATCTTCTCCCATTCTCCGGACGCGCACACTCATTTGCATACATTTGTTATGCATTAGTGTGGGAGAGAAACAAAGAATTAATTTCTGAAAAGTTCTACTTTTATGTCGTTCAAGATGCCGCAAAATGTGTGAAATCTGGCATTTTTTTTTTCTTTTTTCAAAAAAGAAGAATTTTTTGGCTGAATGTGGATCTCCACAGTGGTTGTTGCCATGTCAACGAGCATTGCGTCGGCCACGCCGCGTCGGTTGCAGGTGCGTCACGTCGAATCAGTTCGAGGAAATTGATCTGCTGAACAAGAGGTGTTCAACTGAGCACGACACAAATTTTCAGGTGAGATTCTCACAATTTTATCTTTTCGTGCTTGTAGGTGTTGCACTTCAAACGAAAGACGGGCGATAAGGTTTCACAGCGTGTGTTGTTACGTTATGAACGCGACGTTTTGCGTGAGTCTCTTTTTGGGAACGAGCAAAATTCGACGTGTCCCTGGACCTCGCGGTGATTTGAACCGGTTTGCTCGTTTTGGCTGTTTTTTGTCCAAAACCCTCAAAACACATCACAAAAAATAAATGACAACTTTCCAAACTGTTCTGTCCAGTCAAAGAACCCTCTCACATGAGCAAATGGACGACAATTGAATTTTTCACAATGAGATTGGGCATTGACAAAAGTTTTGTACTGACAAAAGTTTTGTACCTTTCACCCCAAAACCAAAAATAAACAAGAAGGCTATCGCCAAAAATAGCTCGATGGAGCTCGCGGTGATTTGAGGAAATTTCAGTTGTTCTGATTTGGCTTACTCTGATTTGGCTCACTCTGATTTGGCTTGCTCTGATTTGGCTCACTTTTTTGTCAAAATTCTTACTTTTTTTACTTAATATTCACAACTTGGGAACTCATTTAGCACATATCTAAATGGAACAAATTTAACCAAATAGAACTTTTATACATTGTTTCATAATAATATCTACATATCAACCAAAAAAAATTGCCCAGTATCCATTTTTAAATTTTCTATGAAAAAGGACTTTTTAACCCAAACTTTACCCCCACCTAAAAGCCATATAAAAATTCTCAAAAATCAAAAATTGAATGCCACCTCTCAAACCCCCATACAATAAACTACATTTTGTCAATATACTTCTTTCACCAAATATTTGTACCTTCTGAGATACAGAGACATTTCTACATCCACACCCTATTTTTTCTGTACTTTCAAATTTGAACTTTTTGACCTCAGAACCCCAAAAATTCAAATTTGACAAATTCCTTCCTCACACATTATCCCCAACCTAAAATGAACCAAAAGAGCCCAAAAGATCCTGAATCAATCCTTATCTTGCCCATGAAACTGCTGTATGCATACTTTTGGAAGACACTGCCTATAGGTGCTTTGATTTGGCTTGCACCAATTTGGCTCATTTGAGCCCAAATCGTGCAAAATACCTCAAATCACCTAAAAAGCGTCACAATGGGTCCCACACACCAGTTTTGATGATGTTCTCGTGCCGATTGATGGTGCTTGTTGGTACGAACCGCACATATATCGTAACGCCATCACCTGGATTTTGGGACGGAACAGTGTAGTGATATCACAAACGATCAGTTGGGTATCTCAGGTGACTGTGTCACACCACACTCCTCCCCCACTAGGGGGTGCTGGCCTCGTTGGCCTTTGCAAACAATTTTAAATATTCTGAATATTTTTACAATAAATATTTACATACATTAGAC
>JAAUXT010089080.1_pt1 | contig 20667 bp, 32 predicted proteins | sample 7278171 | NCBI WGS metagenome assembly JAAUXT01 (sample SAMN14350112, study PRJNA611818) | marine sediment metagenome | isolation source: surface marine sediment (1.8m) | place: French Polynesia: Moorea | collected 2018-08 | reverse complement strand
TGCTTTTCAGGTGTGTGGCTGTGTGTGTGTGTGTGTGTGTGTGTGTGTGTGTGTGTGTGTGTGTGTGTGTGTGTGTGTGTGTGTGTGTGTGTGTGTGTGTGTACCTGCATGATGGGGATGGCGCGCAGTCCGCCGGCGTTGCGCAGCTCGGGCAGGTACGTCACCATCCTCTCGAGGAGGCGCAGGCGCAGCGCGTGCAGCTGCGACGACGTGGCCGTCTCGGCGGCGTCCGCCGGGTCACTCCCGTCGCCCTCGCCCTCCGCCTCCGGGTGGAGCGAGCCGCCCGCGCCGCCGCCCACGCTGCTCGTCTCGCTGCGGCCGCCGCCCATCGCCGTGCCCTCGGGCACCGCGTCGCCGTACGCGCTGCTCCGTCCGCTCACTGCACACAGAACAACACCGTCATGTGAAAAATTGAGGAATAGAGAAATTCAATTCAGTTACCTACAGTGCCATTTTGTGCTGCTCCGATCACGACCAACTGTGTCTGAGTTGTTAACAGCACAGCGAATCAGCAGCTGTTTGCAACGAAACGAAGCCTCGGGCGGCGTCCTCACTGGAGATGGAGTCGACGGCGCTGCCGCCGCTCTCCGACCCGGCGCCGCTGCCGCCGTGCTCCGCGGGCGACGTGCGCAGCGTCGACCCGTCCGTCGCCGCCGTGCTGCCCACCTCGTCGTCGCTGCCCGGGGCCGACGCCGTCGTGTCCGACAGATGCCCCGCCTCCAGCGACCCGCCCACCTGCGCGCGCACACAAACGACGCCCGATCATAACGATATGAAGGAGGGCCCTTCATGCAAAGTTTGCGCAAGAGACACGTGAAAATCTTTGTCACTGCGAACTCACCTGTTCCATCGAGCCCGCCTGACCCAGTCCGAGGCTCTGCAGACTCAGACCTCCGCCCTGACCCGACTAAAAAATCAGCAGACACATGTTGTCAACAGATGCTCTGAGTATTACACTGCGGCAACGCGCGTCGAACAGAACCGATACTACGTGTCTCATTGAAAGCAAGTGTTTCGCACACGTTTGGTGAACAAAGAAACATAAAACGTGTGTCTCGAAACACCTAAAAGCAGTTCTCAGTTCACTGTCGTGTGCATCAAATTGGTAGGCACATAAAAATCTCATTGCCATTGAACTGCTTTCAACAAGAAAGCCAAAACGAACGGACTTTTTCTCGCAACACGGCAGACTCAAACCACATCGGCAAAGCATGCGCTCAGGAGGGGGACCAGAGGTTTCAGAGGTCTCAAAGGTCTCAACTGGTACACGAACAGCAGAAATGACTTGAACAGCAAATTCCAAGACAAGAGAACGGCAACACAACTAGGTGGTTTTGTTCGCGCGTGTCGACCTCAGTGCTGAAGCCGCACTGTGTCGCAGCTCGCCACTTGGTTCATTAGTCAAACAATTTTGCATTCAAAATTTACAGAACTGGAGACTGTTAAGAAGATGTCTTTTGCATTTGGAAGACCTGGGTCCAACTTCTTCGTATGCAAGCATCGAAACCAAAGCGATGCTGCTTCTGCAGTATTTTCACAAGCACTTGTTACTGTGCAAAATTTTCTTCGTCGTTTGAGTGTTGTCGTGGATACCCAGACTTAATGCAAAAAAGAGAGTAGAAAACAAACAAGACCTGATCTTGCAAGCTGAGTGCAATAGCCAGCTCTACCATGGTCTCGTCGTCTGCGTCTGGGGGGATGAACATGGCGGGAAAGTTGCCTTGTCCGAGCAGCGCCTCGAGCGCGCTCGGCTGCGGTACCGACCCCGCGCCGTGCGGGGCGTGCGCCTCAGGGGGCTCGAGTACCATCGCTTCTGGGGGCTCCTGAAAGAGGAAGACGTTATCAATTTTCTGCAATCAACTGACGCACCTGCCACAAGAAAACTACGTCACAGCAATGAGCTGCTCATGTCGGCTCCCAACGCGTCAGCACAGACCGGTGGGAGAACAAGAGCGGACCCCACGTTCTTCTTGTGGCAGCAGCCGATTTGTTTTGACTCGGTCTTTGGAACAGCAGCAGCCCTTGCGTGAGGATATGAAGCGCAACGCACCACGATCTCGTAGGGCGACTGGTGGTCGGCGGCCTGTCCGTTGATGAGTCCCGCGGGCTGCGGCACGAGGCGCGGGATCGGCGGCAGACCCTCCTGCGGCGTCGGCGGCGGCTGCGGCTTGTCGCCGTCATCATCGTCGTCCGGACCGCCGGCGCCGCCTCCTGCTCAAACATAATTGGACAACGTGAAACTGGCACGGCGCTTCCGAGGACCAAGAAGCGCACTTATGAAACCTGCAAACTAAGGCAGTGATTTCCACTACGAGCTCAGTTGTCCTTCACACCTCAGTGTGGACTTCAGAACGCCTTGCTCACCCGGGGTGCTGCAGCGCGGGGGAGACGGGATGAAGACCCTCCGCCTCCTGTGCCGCGGCCTCAGAACCCGGATCATCGCCTGTTTGCACGCGAAGCTCACGACCGGGTCCTGTGCACAAAGACCACAACAACATGTACACACCATCTGTGCTTCGAGAAACGAGTCAAATGTTGGTCAGAGTGGGTTGGGAGCTTCACACTCACGTCTGCGAGCAGCATGGACACGTAGAGCTTGGTGGCGAGCGGGACGCAGTCCACGTCGCACGAAGCGAACGCGTGGATGATTTCGACGAGCGCGCCGACCGTCGCCTCGATGTGCGTCAAACCTGCAGCCAGGGGGAGTCACAAATAAAACCACACGCACACACACACACACACACACACACACACACACACTGTCTGTGTCTCTCTCTCTGTCTGTCTCTCTCTCGTCACTTTCAATCTCAAATTTGTTCGTGGCTTTTCTGAACAATGTATTGAACTGGGCTCAAATTCGCCTTGTGTTCTCTTCGTGTGGTCAAAGGTGTTGCAGGTGGCCTCGCACAAGGACTCAGACCCAATACATGACGCGCCTGAGTGACCGAGTCGAGTTGGACACAGTTGGACACAGGTGCCTCTACCTGGGAGGCAGACGGGCGCGAGCATCGCGTTGTCCGGTTTGGCCGTGTGCAGCTTCCAGAAGGCGGTCAGCAGCTGCGCCATCATGTGTCTGTTCTCGCTGGCGTCGAGCTGCGTGAGGCGACTCAGCGCGGCGTCCGTGGTGGCGCCACCTCCGTCCGACGCCGCCTTCTCCTCCCCGTCCTCGATGTCCGTCAACTCGAGCGCTGCGGAAAAATCATCACAAAATGCCGTGGGAAACACTCCAATTCCAAGTTTCTTCCTCTTTTTGTTTTGCCCGGAAGCTGTTTGGCGATTGGGAGTCAGAAAATTTTGAACACTTCGTTCACTTGTGTCACAGCATTGCCAATCGTGACGACCATGACGCGGAGAGACTCACGCGGCTCCGTCTGCACGGCCGTCGTCGCCTTCTCGGCGAACTTGACGAGGTTGGCGGGACGCGCGACGGCGACGCTGCGCGTCGTCACGATGAGGCGCTGGAAGAGCTCGGCGTCCAGCTCGCGCCCGTCGCTCAGACTCGACATCACGTGACTCAACTGAGCCTCGTCCTGCACAAACAAGCACAACACCATTTTTAGTGATTTACGCCGGCCGGGTACCAGTTGAGCACGAAGCACTACAGACATCCTCTTCCAAAAGTATGTGTACAGCAGTTTCTCTATAAAAATGGTGCTCAATTGTGTTCATATTTGGTCTGTAGATTTGTTTTTGGTCAAGGATAATGCACCAGTAAGGAATTTGATGAAATCAATCTTCCAAGAATGTTTTAATTTATGTTCCATTTTCTACTTGTCTGGTAATGTTGACCTTTGTGCTTGTCTGAATGACCCCAGGTGCAAATCACGTGACCTCCCTGGAGGTATTTTTTTCAGATGTTCGGCTGACTTTAAAGCCGTTTGCCTCCAACTGATGGATAAACGATATTTTAGCGACATAGCTCGCATTCCAAATGATGCAGTTGCTGAGAAGCGTGCAGGAAAATCAAGCAACGTGAAGCCAGACCTTGTGTGCGTGGTAGGCGGCCTTGTTGGTGTAGAGCGAGGCGAGCAGCGACTTGGTGTTGTGCTGCACGTTGCTGGGCGTCGGCAGCGTCAGCAGCTCCGTCGCGACGCACATCGCGCTCCTCTTCGCCGGGTCCTTCTCGTCGATGTAGGTCAGAACCGAGAAGCTGCCGTCCAACACCTCCAGCGAACTCGCCAACAGTCTGCAGGACACATTCCAACACTTCAACAAGGAAACAGAAACGAACGCAGTCAAGCAACAGAGTCAGAAATGACGGATTCACAGTCTTATCACCTGTCCATTGAGGTGATGGGCATCGGGGTGCAGATGCTGGTGTCCACCGTCTCGAGCGGGCCCAGTCCGTTGGACGCGGCGGCGGCGGCGGCGGGAGGCGGCTTGGGCTGCGCCGGCTCCGGGAAGTCCTCGCTGTCCTCGGGCCAACCGAACGTCTCCTTCGTCTTCACGTAGATCTTGACCGAGTCGACCATCGTGACGCTGGCCGGGTCCGCGCTCGCTCCGACTGAACAATGCGTTTCGAGAACAGCCACATTTACAACAATGCCACAACCAGTCATCCAACTGCATTTTTCGTAAGCTCGGGAGAGAATCAGCACAACTATTCCATCAAGGCAAAGATGTTGACAGCAAACCCAGAAGGCGACTCACAGAAGATGGTGAGCTTCTTGTCTGCGAGCAGCGACTCGTCGCGCGTGAAGGGCAGGTCGTACCAGCGAGCGCGCGTCAAGGTCACGTGCGTCGAGCGTCCAAACACCTCGATGTAGGACGGCGCCCGCTCGAGCGCCTGGCTGCCGACGAGGACGCGCACGCCGACCATGACCGTGCCGCCGCCCGTGTTGCTCACCTCCAGGCTGAACCCGCTCGTCTGAAGACGCCAACAAACAGCAGAGTTGACGCAGAGTTCTTCCACGATTCGTTTTGGCCACGGTGCGTGGGCTGGGCATACGCAACGGTGATTCGGCAAGTCAAGTCTGCACAACTTCCAAGGAACTGGTGCGTCTGATACCTACCTTGGTACTCGCGACGTACATTCCGGTTGTGTTGAGTCTGTGCTTCACTTGGTTCGTGTTGTAGATCTGGAGGACGTCGTTGCCTCCGAACTCGACGTCGTTCGTCTGCTGCGTGTGCTCGAAGAAATCCACCGGGAACGACACCTGGCCCGCTGGGCGGCCTGCGGCCACAAATGTGCAAATGAGGTTCTTTTCAAATCGGCATACTTTTCAAGACTGGCTGGTTCAGAAGCAACTCTTCCCAATGAAAGCGGAGGCTGACGGTTCTAAACAGAACATAACTCCTCAACTGTAAGAGAAGCCTGTCCTAACTCACTTTTTCCGGCCCTCGCGACTTTCTTCTTCTTGCTCGGCTTCAGCACGGAGATGGCGTTCGACGGCTGCATGGACGGAGACATCCAGAAGCCGGCGTTCTCCACGTTCGCCATGTAGATGCGCAGACTTCCGTCCTCGCACAGCAGGATCAGAGTCGTCCTCTGCAGGGACGAGACGCACCACAGATGAACGAGAGGATACCGGGTAAATTTCGTTTTTTTGGTCCAGACAATTGAGACAAAGGGTGAGTATCAACAGGAGAATTTCAACTCTTGCGGTGTGTTCACCTGGTCCGAGTTGGAGGCGGAGTGTCTGATGGCGACCATGTCCTGGATCTTGGCCTTGGCCGGCAGCACCTTGATCTCCTGCACCTGGATCGAGTCCGGCTTCACCATGAGGATCACCGGGTTGTTGGTCGCCTGCGTCATGGAGCACACGACCCCCGGGTGGTTCGGCACCTCCGTCCACTGCACGAGCGGCTGCGGGTTCTGCCCAGACTTGCTGCCGTTCGAACTGAAATGCGGCGCAGGAAAATTCCAGTGACGAGAAATGCGGCAGCTGCGTGCGCTGCTTGAGTGATTGTTATGTTCGTGTTCATTCCGTTCTGACGATGCCTCCTTCACCCACCCAGCCCCTCCCACAAAAGAAAATCAAAAGCTTGCACGCACGTCACACATAAATAGAAGAGAACAAACACAAGCTTCTGGAAGGGCTGTTGGAAGTTCGACTGTGGTTGTTACCGGTATCGCACAGTATGGTTATTTTTTCATGCAACAGTCTCTTCTGAACAAAACCCCTCAATCCCTGACACGTGTTTTGGTCAGAAGTACCTTTTGAACGTGATGGGGAAGAGGATGGGCAGCTCCTCCATGTCGGGCGGCACAGCGGCGGCGAACGTCTTTCCCTGCGCGTAGCTGAAGAACAGCAGCTGCAGCGCGTGCGAGAAGTAGAGCGAGACGCCGCCGCCCGCCACCTGGCCGCCCGCCTCGCGGATGTCCACGTGCCGCGCCTCGAGGATGGACGTGATGTAGAAGGGGCCGTGCGCCGCGTGGCTCGACTCCTCCATTGGCTGAGCGTAGATGTAGCCCGAGCTCGACATGAGCAGCATCGACCTGTCCAACCAGGAACACGTGGTCAGCACAAAACCGAGTCACGTGGTTAGCACACAAACAAGTGGTCAGCACACAAAAACAGAGTTTCACCGTCACCAGTTCTCAGCTCCAGTCACTCCAGAATGACTGGGGGTTGGACAAGTGGCGCAGAGAACTTGAGTGATTGTCAGGAGAGAACATCTTGACCCCCTGTTCACTCAGCGTGCCTTTTCACAGGTAACTTTCAGACGCCCCCGCCCAGAAATGCGTCGAACTGCTTGGACTTCCGACGAAAGCCTGTGCTGTCCGTCGAACTGACAGCCGCAAAGGGGTCAACGAACAAATAAGATAATTTTTGGGCCAGCAATCACATCTCCGTCACAAAAGAGAGCCTGACCTGCTGTCGTCCGTGAAGACGAACGTCGCGTCCCTGATCTTGCCGCTCGGCAGCAGGAAGTAGTACTGCGGACTGATGGCGTCCGTCGACAGGTCGTAGATCTTGACAAAGTCGGCGGTGACGACGGCGAGTTCAGTCTGCGAGCCGGGCAGCCACACCGCCTTGATGATGAAGTTCCCGGTTTCGAGCGACGGGTGCAGCACGAGGTGGTCGGCGACGGAGCCCGAGCTGTTGAAGGTGAGCACGTGACAGTCCTTGAGGCCGCACACGGCCAGGAAGTCCTCGTTGCACGGGTTCCCGGTGACGGAGAGCACGGTGAACGGGATCGGGGCCGTCGCCAGCCGCTGCGAGAGGAAAGTCACGACACTGGGCGTGAGAACGGGATTCAACGTGTGCGAACAAGGCCGAATTGTGAACATTTCAAAACAAGAACACTGAACAGTGTTGGGCTGGGGTGTCCCCAATCACTTCGAAGCAAGTCGAAGCGTGTTTCAATCAAGAGACAAACTCCTGACCCAAGTTTAGGACTGAGAAGAACACTTGTTAAAACCGACTGCACACGTACACAAACATCAATAGAGTGCAGAAATGCGCAAAATGCGCAGAAAAATGTGACGCGACACTCATTGCAAAATCTTCAGCCCTCGTGAACACAGCGTTCACGCACCAGAACGGAGGATATCTGCGAGCGACCAACAGGCTTCGTTGCAACCCCCTGTCTTTGTCGAGGAAAAGAATGATATGATCATGCGGAGACACGTATCAGGTGCAAAGGAAGGACGACTCATTTGACGTGGACTGAACCGCAAGTGTTACCAACGTTCTGTTTCACCAACAACCAACCTCGACACCAAAACGAGATTTCTCATTACCACTTCTCCATCCTTCACTCACAAGAGAAAAAGTCACTCAAATTGAAAACAGGTCAGTCTGAAAATGTTTTCTGACAAGCTGCTTTTGAAACGAAAAATGACGGAGGTGATAAAACTTTCTTCATGGCGCACAAAGACCACACACACACACACGCACGTCAATTTCCCACACTACATCTGCACACGTTTCAAAGCACGAATCCCGACTCGACACGGTCGCACGTACCGTCAGAGTGAGTTTGCGTTTGCTGGAGTCGGCTTGTTTGAGGAGGGCGGACAGCTGGAGGATGGTGATCTTGCCCTTCTCGTGCGACACGGCGAGGTGCTGGCGCTTGCCGTGCGGAGACGTGAGGCAGCACATGGCGACGCGGCGCAACACGTGCGACGTGATGAGCTGCCGGATCTGCTGCCCCGAGTCGCCGCTGTAGTTCATGCGCACGTTCTCGAACGCGCCCTCCTGCGACCCCAGCGTCGCCGTCTGAAAAACACACTGGACGGTGTCGCTCATATCATCACACATGCTGCTCCACGAGAAAAAAATAGGCCCACCGGCCTTGCGTGATTTGCACCTGAGGTCAACAGCTCCAGCCAAGAGTTGGTATGGTGCCAACTTTTTGTTGCTGCATTCTGACAAAAAACTCTTTCTAGCACCTCATCCTCAACCACGAACAAATCTACAGACCAAATATGAATACAACTGAGTACCATTTTTGTGGAAAAACTGCTGTACACACAATCTTGGCAGACAATGCCTGAATGCCTGCAGTGTTCACGCTTGACTGGTACCTGGCTGGCGCAAATCACTAATCATGTTCTGCGAATCCACTGACTTCAGGTGAAGAATTCTCATTCGCTCTTGTGTTCATCTCGGGGACTGAGAAAACTGACAGATCCCCCATACAACAACACGCACCATGAGCTGGTCGGTCGTCTCCACGTTCTTCGGATGCGTCTTGAGCTGCTCGAGCGCGGTCTGCGCCTTGGCGGTGCTGCCGAGCGGCGACTCCTTCTGGTAGTTATCCGACAGGGACGGGAGCAGCGCCTGCAGCAGGTCCAGCACCGTGTTCACCGTGTTGCTCTGGTCCAGGTGATGCAGCAGCGTCTCCTTGCAAGCCTGAGGCAAAACGCGCAACATTCTTGTTTATCCCCAGGAGGAAAAGGGACACGACACCACAGGAACTTCCGAACACAAAAGCTTTTTTTTTTTTGATGGCAAAAGGAAGCGCGATTGCGCGGCAGGCGTCACCTCGATCTGCTTGATGAGTGTCTCCCGCGCCTTCGACGCCTTGTCCCCCGCGGGTTTGTCCGAGTGTTTGTCGGTGACGTTCGGCGACGACAGCTTCCGGCGCAGCGAGCTCGTCAGCATCGTCTCCATGGAGAAGGGCGAGTGCCCCGCCGCCGCCGAGTGCTGCGCGACGCCGCCGGCGCTGCTGTCCAGACCGCTCTGCGGGCTCCGTTTCACGCACGACTGAAAACGACCCACGGTATTGTTGCACTGACAAACGTCCCGGCACAAGGAAGGCGACGATTTGATGCGAGATGACAGCAGGACTGTTGGCTTTTGTCTCGTGAGACAAAATATGACGTTGTTTGCACTCTTTTTCACCCACTGCAACAAGTCCCGCGTCTGTCACAATTTTTGCAGATTCATCGACGGGCACCAGAATCACGATCCTGAACAACTGGATCACTGTCAACAGACGTTCTGGTCGCTTCATCCCCAACAGCTTCGTACTCACGATGCAGCTGCCGTCCTCCTTCGCACCGCAGTCGCAGAAGAACGACCCGTACTTGGCGTACGTGATGTCGTGGTCCTTGTGGCACACCTTGGCACAGATTGTGCAAACACCGACCCCGTCCACCATCTTACACGTGTGACAATGATACCTGAAGGGACAGCATCAGAGGGCCGTGCAGTAGGTGCAGATCACGCAGTTCCGACACAAGAGTGGAAGATGTACAGAATGTGAATCAGGAAAACTGACACCCCAAAACTCACCAGTGTTGGTTCATGAACTCTTTCTGGGTGATGGTGAATGTGCACAACTTGTTGTTCAGGGATTCTTCATCCTGCGCGTGAGAAGAAGATTCTGCTGCACCAAAAGTCTTGAAGCCCAAAAACATGAATCCAAAACATTTCCCGTCCAAGTGTGCTTTGTGCGTGACGCAGCACTCACCGAGTCTTCAGCGGTCGAGTCCTCCTCCTCGGGGGCGATGTCCTCCGCCCAGTCCACGTCCACGTCGGCGGCGGCCGCCTCTCCGTCGTACGGCGGCGACAGCACGTTGGCGGCGGCGGCGGGGTCTCCGCCCGTGTGCTTGACGGCGCACACCACGTCAGCGATGTAGGAGAGCAGATAGCAGGCGGACTCGAGCATCACCTGGTGCCGCCCGCCCGACACCCGCTCGCCCAGCTTCTCGATCACGTTCTTCTGAACCAGGTACGTTTTGCTGGAACCAAACATAGGAAATAAATGAAATTTCTGCTGCAAATTCACGCATTGGTCCCGAGACCTGGAGAGATGGTCGTCCATTCGGATCCAGAAAACATTGGGACGCAGAACGTGCGCCTCTTGGGCACCAATCTACAAAGCCACCGAACAGTTTGTAGTCAGTCGGAATGTCAGTGCACAAATGAGCTCCAAAATTCGAAATGATCGGGCTCACTCACCAGAGTTCGAGCCAGCCGATCGCAGCCTTGAAGAGCGTCGCGTGGCCCGAGCCGGACCCGGCTTCCGCCAGCGTCGCCATGACGACCATGAGCTCCGCGAAGCCGAGGCCCTCGCTGGTCGGAGACAGGATCTCCGACCCCATCGGAATGAGCGCCGCCAAAATGGCCCTGGCGACCTCCTCCCCCACGTGACTGAAACAAGTGGAATCGTGTCAAATGGACCTTTCAGTCCCCAGAAAAGAACAAACGTCCTGGTGTTACGTCAGACAACAACGACATATCTGACGCCAGTGTGTGTACCTGTTGTCCTTGACGATGTAGGTGGTGAGGTTCTGCAGCAGCAGCCGGTTTTCCTGCACCTTGCCGCCGTCGTCGAGGCTCTGGCGCGGCCCCTGGATCATGCGGCTCAGCCAGTTCTGCAGCACGGCCGTCTCGACGTCGGCGAGCCGCGACAGCGACGAGCACAGCGCCGCGTACGCCTTGTCTGTTGGGTTCTTCTCAGCTGCAATGGTGCACAACATCGCCGCTGTCAGTCTGTTTCATACCAGGTTCGTCTGCACTGCAATGCGTGCTGCGTCGTTGCAGAAGAAATGCACAACGCATCCTTTGTGAAACAGCCAAAATTCACAGCACAGAACAGGCCATGGGACATGGGTTTCACAAAACCGTGGCTTTTTTGTCTCAAATCTTTGACTCTTACCCAGCTGGAAGAGTTTGTTGAAGACCTTGAGCACTTTGGTTCCGTACAAAGGGGACAGGTTCTCGTTCGCAGCCGACAACAACACAGCGACCAGATCTGCAAGAGCAAAGATGTTCAAGGATCAACGCGTCAGTCAATCCACCACCGCTGCACAACGATGAGCCACAGTGCTGAGACCCGCCGCTTTCTTTACCTCCTTTGTCTGTGAAGAACTTCTCGAACGCACTTTTCCCCACAGGTTTCTCGATGTGAGTTTCGAAGAATTTGAGGCAGTCTTGAAGAATCCTCTCATCAAGGCCACTGAAAGCGCAAAGAAATTTCATTTCAAAAGATCCCAATTTGTTCACGACAGGACAAATCTGTTTTGCTCTGAGGCGAGCAATTAACTTCCCGTCCTTCACCTGTCCGCGTGTGAGTAGTTGATGATGAGATTGTAGCATTTCCCGATGACGTGCTGGTAAGTCTTGGAAACGAATTCTTCGCACTCAACGGCTCCCAGGACCTTCTCGATCGACAGGGTCACCTTGAACACAACAACGATCGCTCTTCAACGACAAAAAACCCTCAAGAATCGTGCACTAATGTCATTGACAGAAGCTTTTTCTGACAAAAAAGTCTTATGTTCTGTGAATACATTTGTGACATATCAACAAGAAGGCTGTGCCTAAAAAGCGTGTGGTCCATAGAAACATTCACAGTTGATGAATGCGTGGAATGCCCATTTTAAGAAAAAAAAATTTTTTAGTGATGACCCATGTTGAGTTGGGGGGGGGGGGGTAACTCAACATGCCCAAAAAAACAAAAATGCTTAAAATGGCCTGAAAATGACCCTGGTTGATTTTCACCATGTTGAGTTACCCCCCCTAACTCAACATGTCCACATACAGACATGGATATACAGACTGATGGTGATTACACCAAGCATGTGGTAACACCCTTTGGGACCACACGCTTAAAAAGGAAAAATGAGCGGAATTTGGTACAGCTTGGAACCAAAATGGCTCACGTTCTCTGCGATGTACTCTGTCGTGGCATCGAACAGGAGCGGGAACATCACTTTGACCATCTCCTTTCCACTCGCGTCGTCCGGACACCACCTGCCCCGGCGAAAACAAACCAAATGTCAGACCGCATGACACACCAGGAACCTGCACGGGACACTGTCTGCGGGCCACAGAAATCGTTGAGTGAAGTGCAAGTCCAACCGGAGTAAAACCGAAGAGGCAACTGCGTGTGCGTGCGTGTGTGTTCGTCACGCGTGTTGTGAGGAAACTGACAAGGCAGGAAGGAGCATTAACCCCTCTCTCCCGGACCGAGTCGAGACGCCGGACTCACATGACGAGGTCCCCACAGAAGCGCACGAGCGCGTGCAGCATGTGTTTGAGCGACGCGTTCAGCGTGAAGCGGGGCTGCGCCGACAGGGCGCCCAGGTGCGCCGCCTGGATCGCGTCCATGTAGCTCTCCACCGGGATGATGTCGTTCGCAAACGCGTTCCTCTGAAACACAGAAGAGAAACCATGAAGGCCACAAATTGTCTTCGCTTGACTTACAACTGCAGCCAACTTTTTGTTCGGGAAGCGAAGCACGTCCATGAGAACGCACCCAGGCGCCGAGCCCAGGGAACTCGTTGGCCGAGCTGTTGTTCCACTTCTCGACGGCGTTACGGACGGACTGCGGCAGCCACCCGGTGACGCTGACGGCGAGGCTCGACACGAGCGCCGCGCGGCTCGACCCGACGCTCAGCACGGCGCCGAACGCCTTCAGCGACGCCTCGGTGAGCGCCGGCGCCGCGCCGTCCAGCCCCGCCGGCTCCGAGTCGCCGCCAGCCCTGCTCAGCACCTGACCCAGCAGGCACGACCTGGGGAGGGAGGCAAAACTTGACGTCACACATCTGGACAATCACTGGCTGTTGTATCGATACAAAATGTTTTGAAGAAAAGGCACACAAGAAGCACGAGTCGGAGCGTCGCACCTGATGTACATGACGTAGGCCTCGACGAGCAGGAAGGTGGCGGGCAGCAGGTCCTGCGCCATCTCCATCGTCTTGCGCGGGTCCGAGTCGCCCTGCAACAAACGGACCTCGCGTGACACAAAACCGCCTCGCTTCGTACGGTGACTCGCGCTTTTGCCATTTGGAAGGTTCACTTTTCAGATGTTACCGACTGAGAGCGGTCATGTGCTACTGCAATTCAGACTCTGCTTGAGCGGTCACAGAATTTACTGGCCTTCAGACCTCGAACAAAAGGTAGATCTGACAGGCACTAATTTGCGCGGAATCGTTCCTGATTCGGGCCTCACCAAGTTCTTGCTGAACCAATCGTCCAGCGCCACCTGAACTTTGGCGACGACGACGTCGAGCATGAGGACGGCGGCGACGCCGGGAAGGTCGGCGCCGGCCAAGATCTCGCCGCTGCCCGCCAGCGGCATGGCGCCGATCTGGTTCTGCATGAAGTGCAATGTGAGGCGCACGTCGAACGCGACGTTGTCGGCGAGTTTGATGACGCTGCTGAGTAGCGCGTCCGCCTTCTGCGTCGTGAGTTGCTGCTTCACCAGACAGTCCTGCAGGGACAAGGTTTGCTAGGAAGTTCGCTTCGTCCAATAAGGTCACTTCTTCACATCCAAAAATGAGGACCCCGAACACAAAACAACTCGAGAGGGAAACTGGAAATGGTAAATGATGATGCCAGTGTCCTCAGACCAGAACAGTATTTGATTTCCAATTCCCGGCGTACCTTGGTCCAGCCATTGAAGGCCTTGTGCGCGAGTCGCGGCGCCCAGCGCAGCGTGTGCAGCACGTAGCTGTCCTTGAGGTCCAGGCTCCCGGAGTTGATGAGCTCCAGGTACTGCACGGACGGCGGGAGGCAGCCCAGCAGGCGCCAGCAGATCACGAAGTTGTAGTGCAGGCTCGATGCAGCCTGAAAAATTGTATGTTGTGTCACTTCTGCACTTGCAAATCCAGCTTAGAAATTTGGTTCGAGACTTGTGAACAAGAGCCACGTGTGCTCACGCACGCACCAGGAGCGAGGGCGCTTCCTCCGCCGTCTGGTCGATCCTCATTCCCGCCATCAGCAGCGTCACGCATGCGTCGTACAGCTTGTTGTAATCCAGCTCTTCCGGGTGGCCCAGTAAGAAGCTACACGCCTACAACAAGAAAGAAGCGCGCGTTTCTCACCACCTCATTTGATGTGTGCACGTCCCTGTGCGTGGGTGATATGCGAGGAGAAATACGTTCTCACCAGGCCGTCGATCTTCGGGGTGTCTTGGTTGCTGTAACTGGCTGGACTCAGATTGTAGAATCTCGGCTTCAGAGCCGTTTCTGAAACAAAATACAAATTTGTACTGACCGCGGATGACAATCCAAATCCAAACCAAAGTGTGCTGACATCCATGTTTCAAGACGTGTTGCCGGAAAAATTATCACCTTTCATTTTCTCCGCGGTCAAGTTTTTCACGTAGTTTTCCTCCACTTCTTTGCAGGGATAATGCGTCTTGTTTCCCGACTCTTCCTTGTCTTCCGCGGAGCTGGACGTGAACGATTTGAACAGGTTCCACTGAACCTGAAACACACACAGAGAGGAACATAAAAATATACCGCGAACAGTTTCACAGAGCAACTCAGAACTTGATGTTGCTCCAGGCAAAGTTTTCAGGCTCTGTCCTGTTTGGTCAATCCAAATAGCCACACCGCACCTGGTCCATGAGCCCAGCAGGCGGGTCGTACAGATAGTGCAGCATGTAGTCGAAGATGAGCATCAGCCTGGAGAGAGGCAACGGCACCAGGCCCTGCAGTCCTCTCGGTGACCTGTACATGGAACAAGAAATTCAACAATTCGCATCAATGGGAGGAAAACTTGCCAGCCAATTGTGGTGTTGTATTTCAACAATGTGGCTTGCAGCGTGTTTAACGGAGAAACCTGCGGGTGCAGCTTTGGTGAGACGCAACGCAGCGCACACGGAACTCACCCCTTCTCGAAGTGCTCGGCGATGGCGCAGACAGTCTGAGAGATCTGCACGAGCAGCGGCTGCTTCTGCCTCAGACGGAGACTGTGAAACAGGAACAGCAGCAGCTGCATGTGCTCCACGTTTATGTCTGAAACAATTCGTGAAGATCAGCAACAGGACAAGACTGAGATTTTTCTTCACGCACGCACGCACGCGTGTGTGTGTGTATGTATGTGTGTGTGTGCGTGCGTGTGTGTGTATGTGTGTGTGCAGGGAGTAGGTGGGGTGGGGTGGCCAACGATATCGAACAAAGCTATTTGCAAAGGTCTCACACACCAACATAAAGGTAGATCTACGAGCACGTACACACACGCAAACGCACACACAAGTATGCGCGCGTCTTGGCAGCGAAACAAGAGTTCACGAACCGTCGAATTCCTCGACGTTGTTGTCGAAGTGGAGGATGACGTTTTTCAGCGTCGAAAGGAAGCGCGTCCAGATGGGGATGACGGCCGCCTTGCTCCACACGTTCACCTCGCCCGCCTCGCGCTCCCGCTGCTGCCGCAGCAGCAGCACCTCCGCCAGCACCGCCAGGGTGCGCGACAGCACCGTCAGCGGCCACGGGTCCACGACGTACGGACTCACGCCCAGCTGTGTCAGCAACACGTCCTGCCAAGAGCACGGAGAGGTGCAGATGAGACACCAGACTTCAGTCCAGAGGCAACACCAGGTGACTTTTTGTCCATTCCAATGACGTGTTAGAAATGCAGTGAGCATTATCCCTTGCTGTTTGCAGAATCGGCTTGAACCCTTTCGGACAAGCGTGAACAAGACGAGAAACAACTGACTTGGATCCAACACGTTCTCTGACCAAACTTTCAGGAGATAAACAGCTTGAAATGGGAAAATGGGGCCCTGACCTGGAGCTGGTCGGACAGGATGGACGTCGCGATGAGGCTGTGGTTGAACCGCGCCAAAGCCTGGGAAAACTCCTCGTACAGCGACGCTGAAATGGTAACAAAATTGTGCCAAATTCATCAAGTTTTTTCTTCCCGCTTTCTCAGAGCAAGCAAATATCAACGCGTGTCACGATGAAACTTACAATCCGGTGTTTTGGGCTGCTCCTTGTCCAAGTCCTTGATAACAAGAGCCAGTTGTGACATGTGCGATTCGCTCAGACTGTTCTTCAGGTATTCCCGCACCTCATTGCTGTTTGTGTTCATGAAGTGACTGTTCAGGAAATGCAAAATCCTGGTGGCCAATCCAATGTACTGCAACAAGAAAGACGGTAACACATCCTCAGACTGATGTGGCTCATCCAATCAGCACGTTTCCTCATGTTTCCCTCTCCGTGCAAACAAGATCAATGTCATTTTCTGAGCAGCTGTAAGAAAGTTGCTGCATCTCACCCCATCCGGCTCCTTCCTGTCCGGGACAAAGCTGGGTCCGTCAGCGCTGTTGCGCCGCCCGCCCAACTTGCCCGACTTGTCGGCGTCGGGTTGTGGCGTCGGCAGCGGCGGCGGCGGCGCCACCGGCTCTTCCGGCGACAGCGTCTCTTCGAACCACTGACCCAGAATCGGCTCCGAATCGTCATCTGAGAAATGTGCAAAACGAAACTGAAGGAGGCACATTTCCTGAAAGAAACAACTGCTGTCGCCAACAGCGACAAAATGTTCCTGCTTGCGGTCTCCCATTCGTTCAGCTGAAGACTTCCCACTTTTTCGTGTTGGGTGTTGGGGGGGGGGGGCGGCAAGCGTTGTGAAAAGACTGTGCTGATCTGGGATCCAGCTGACTCCACTCCACAACAGAGGTTTCGTTCCGAATGCAAGCAAACAGGGAAAGGGGTCAGTGGAGGACGCACCTTCGTCTGCGGAGCTGTCGTCGGAGCTGCTGAAGTCGTCCTCGTAGAAGGTGTTGGAGTCGGAGGTGAGGCTGGCCGTCTCCGAGCCACAGTGCTCAGAAGCGCCCGTCTTGGGCTTCTTGAGCGAAGCCGCCTGCAACACATCAGTGCACAGAAATTTCCAATCAATTCAATTTTTACAGACATCTCATTCTTCCTCGGGAGGTTGGCGAGATGTACACCTGATCTCGGTGAGCAAGTACACCAGTGGAATAATCTGCTGGGAAGTACGATTTTTATTGAATGTTCAACGCAGAAACAGGGAAGCAATTTTTGTGTGGTCGGGTACACTCCCACCCTCAAGCAGCTGCAAGATCTACCAATGACAAAACCATTGCTGTGCAACTCGGCCCGTCCTCACCTTCCTGTGCGCCACTGAGAGCACGGTGAAGAGGAGTGAGGTCAGGTTGATGGAGCCGGTGATCTTCTGCACGCGCTGCTGCGCCGTGTACTGTGTCTGCATGCACAGCGCCGGGTCTTCCTTCTCCTCGGCGGCGGCGGGCGGCGCAGAGAAGCCCTCCACCTGCAGGTCCTCGATCAGCGACGCCAAGATGGAGATGGCCTGAGTCGACAGCGCCACGGCCAGCACGCCGAAACTCTGGTGGCTGAAATGTGGAAAACTGGTTGCTCAATGCACACGTCGTCGTCGAGCAGGCATTTTTTCATGGTAACATGTCAAAACCTTGCGTTTGTTCGCCCCGAACCAAGCTGTACAAAACGGACGGCAAGGGCGAAGTGTCCTCCAAACCTTTTTCCCGAAGATGTCTTCGACGTGACCGCCGCAGTGTCCTTGACCTTCGGCACTTCCGCCGTCTTCCCCTTGGGAGGAACGTCTTTGCTCTTTTCCAGGGCCGCCCCACTGGGGGAGAGACTCAGGAGGCTCTGCAGCCCCTTCAGCAGGCACCACGCTCCCACCATGTGGAAATTCTGCAGATACTGCAAAGCAAAAAAACGGCGAGAAAGTCATACATTGGTAACGGTTGTGGACGAACCCATGTTTGCTGTTGTTTGGACATTGATAAAGTTCTCACAATAGATTATCAAGCCCAGATTGGATGCTACAGCCTGGAGAAGTGGGACTTTGGTTTCTTTGTGTTGCTAAGTGCTCTGTTCTGAAGGGACAGTGAACACACACACAGGTCTTCAAAAGTGGCAATGGCGGTACTCACGTAGCCTCCAGCTCTCGTTGAGGTGCGGATTGCTCCAGACAGAGTTTTGAATATTTCCAGCTGCAAATCAAAACGTTACATCACGTGACGTTTGCTTGAGAAACAGCAGGATGGTAAGGCGCATTTTCATCCAATCCGCAACACTCACGCTTTTCTGCACGATTCCAACGGAGGCACTTTCGCCCTCGTCATCCTTGCCCGGTGCTGCGCCGCTGCCTTTCTGCTGCGTCGATCCGGACATGGACACGACGCTCGTCGCCATGGTGACGGAGATGGCGGCGTAGAGGCAGCTCATGGCGACGCGGATGATGTTGTTGAGCCGCACGGGCGTCATCGGCTCGAGCACGGGCAGAGAGAAGACTTGCGACACGATGGACACGTCGTTCAGCAGCGACTGTAGGCTGCAAACAGAGACGCAGCCGAGGGTTCAGACTCTCGGGACTTCAACACAAAACTGCTCTTTGGTCCTGAAGCTGCGTTGTGTTCCATTTAGGACGCGACAAGTGACACAATGCGCTAAGAGAAGCATCTCAACGGAACAACATCGGAAGGAGCAACGCCATTCCTGATTGACACCTTGGAGACTTGAGCAAACGGCTTGGTGTATGAACGCACCTCGATCGGATGGTGGTGGCCTCAGCGAGCGTGACGGGCATCACGTAGTCTTCACCGCGAACGGCGCTCTCGTAGCGGCTCATGTAGCGCTTCAGATAGGCGAGGTCGGCGCACACGTTGAGCAGCACGTCGGCTCCGTTCAGCTGCTGCAGCGCAGACACGTTCTTCCCCGCGAAGTGCGACTTAGTCTGTAGAGAAACGGTTCTGCAGACAGATCAACCCCGCTGGTGTGTCATTTTCCTTCTGAAAACTCTCGGACAGCTTCAGCGAATGAATTTCTCGACTTTCAAGCACACGAATCAAACTGAAAGGTATCGCACCTCGTCGAGAGAATCGGAGATGTGGATGATTGTTGTGTCGCCGTCCGTGTTCACCGTTTCCACCGGAGCGTCCAGTTTGGACTTGGCACCCGAGGGCAGGTCGTCGAACACTGACGTCAGCTGCGAGAAGATGTCCTTCCCGGTGTCGAGCCGCGGCCGGCTCAGCTCCTTCGAGTCCTCTGACTTCGTTTCTGTGTCTGGAAAGGTGACAACGCAAAATTGTTCCACAAAAACACGTGGCTGTCTCCACCTGAAACTGGTTGCTGTTTGGCACAGAAGTTCCACCAATTTCCGCTGTTTCCACATCACTGAACCACGATTTATTTCAAAGCTTTACCTGCAGGTTCAGTTTTCACTGTCGGTGGCATTTTTGCCGATTTGAGTAGCGCTGTGAAGGTGACGACGTCCGACTTGGGCAGGCTCGAGCAGCCCTTGCACAGGCTCTTGATCAGGACCATCAGGTGCTTCTGTGGGAGCAGATCAGACTTTCAACCGCCTCACACACTGAGCCACACTTCCACATCTACGAGAGGCCCGTATTTGCGAAAACGAAATTGAATGAGAGAACAAAACACGCTTGACAGCAAGACGAACCTGCGATATGGCACATTGGTCATTTGGAGTTTGCAAGCGGCGCAAAAGGAACTTCAGCAAAATCCTCGATGCACATGACAGGCTGCTGAGTGTGTTCTTCGTCACTGTTCAGTACAAAGTACGAGCGTTTTCTAGGTTCTGAAACTCATGATGTCCGATGCTTGGAGATAATAAAGACTGAAGCGAGTACGAGCTGCTCGAACCAAACTCTTCCGCGAATGCATTTCGCGTTGTGCAGACGGTTGATACTCACGGGTGGAGACGCTGCTGCAGCAGTAGTGAGTCGACAACGCCACAAACGATGAGTAGAAACATTCGTAGTCCCCATCGTGCTCCAAAATATCTTCTTCGCTGAAAGCATCAACAACAAAAATTTGTCACACTTTCGTTGTTTCTCAACCCAGTTTCCATAAAATTAGCTCAGTGACAAGGCAGACATTCGCTCAACCGGAAGAGGGGAGAAAGATCACCCGACATCAAACTTCTAAGGAAGGTCGGTGCAAAGGAACCTCACCCCACCTCCACCTCTCGAAGAAACTGGGTGCGTAAACACGAATGTATCCACAGGCATCAGTTTTCAACCGATGCTGATGATCACTGAGTGTCTACAAGCTACATACAAGGGGCGGCCCAAAACCTGATACCAGTGCACACTCGTAACACAGGCTCACTCCGAGGGACGCACGTGTGTCCACAAATGGCCCTGTGATGCACTGGTGTGATTTAGAAACTGTTCTGGATACCAATTATCCAGCACACGAGGTCACCGACATGTGCAGAAAAAAACCCCCAAACACTCAGAAAGCAGTCGGGAGAACTTCACTGAATTGTCCGTCATTATGCAAACGGAATGAGAAGCAGTGCTCAAGGCAACTGCAGTGCGAAGTCCCTTGCAGCGTTGGTAATGTCATCAATTCTTCTTTGTTCATCAATTCTTCCTTGCCTTCCACCAGTCATGCTGCATACGAGGATCTAACAACATATTCTGGCACTCTGCATGTTCAGCGTGTTTGGCAACAGTCATGGGTGGTTGATGTGAGACAATATCTGACTAGCTGATTCTTTTGTCCGC
>JAAUXT010106991.1_pt1 | contig 20669 bp, 17 predicted proteins | sample 7278171 | NCBI WGS metagenome assembly JAAUXT01 (sample SAMN14350112, study PRJNA611818) | marine sediment metagenome | isolation source: surface marine sediment (1.8m) | place: French Polynesia: Moorea | collected 2018-08 | reverse complement strand
TCCTGCGTGCATGCGTATGTCCGCACCTTTCTGGCAACAGACTGCATGTCAGGGTTCCTCTTTGTGTCCAAGGTGGAAGTGTGATGGGAAGAACGCGAGGGAATGCAAGCAACCAAATGTAAACATCGTGTGACAGTGACCCAACTTTTGCCTTGGTGAGGATGCAATCAGTGGTGCGGAGAAGCAGGTTTTGCAGGAAAATCTTTTCAAGTTCTTCCACTAACACACCGTTTTCCGCAATGATTTGTTTAATTTGTCCCTTTTCGTGCTCTTTTGTAGTTTTCGTTTTGGACACGAGAAAGGTGCGCGTGCAGAGATCGTGCAGTGGGGACACGCACTGCTGCATGGACCTTTCTGCGGCCTCGAATCCCCGAATCTCTGTTTTGCGTTTCTGAAGCGACACCAAAAGGCACGTTGTAATACACCACGATGCGCTTTGTAAAAGTTGAAAAGAAGTGTGGAACTGCCAAACGAGAATCACGGGGAAAATACCTCAACGGTGTCTGTTGGAGAGGAGCTGATTGGTTTGGAACAACAGAATCTACTCAGTGTTTTTCTTTCTCCTCAAATGTTCCCTCAATGAGAGTCTTCTTCAGCCCGAAGTCTTTGCGCCTGTGACATTGAGCTGCTTGTCACACAAAAGGGATGAATTGTGCTCTGTGGAACTGAGCAGCTTCCTCGGCACACAAAGCGCATCGACGGTGTTTGGCATCGGGAGTCGGCTCAATGAAACCCACTGCTGGCCTGGTCTGGGTCAGTCCCACTGTGTTCCCAAAGACGGTGATTTGTTGGCACGTAAATGTAGTGAACATTCCAGTAATGTCAGAGAACCCTCCATCAATGAAATAAAGTAAACTCCCTCCTTTGGTGCTTCCTTTGCCGTCAACAAATCTTCGGACATTGAACCTTTGTCAGAAAGAAGCGATCTGAGAGAGAACAGAGGTTTCAGATCCTGGTGTACTCCCGCAATGAATGACAGGGTATACCCGCTGCACCTCAACTGCACAAAGGAGTCAAAGGCAACTTTTCATCTGAGAGATTTGTCCTCTCTGGTCCAATACCTGAACAAGCGTCTGAGCTGCCTTATTGAGCACAAATGACTTCACGAATTGGCACTTCGCAAAATTTAGAAATCAGTCTTCGAAAGGCGACACAGAGAACAGGGCAGGTTTGGTTGTGTTTGTCTGCAAGAGCACGTGCCACACAGACAAGGTTCGTACGTACGCGAACAGGACGGTCAGTTCTGACCACAGAGATCTCAGCGCGCACGTCCTGCTGACGGACGTGCAGCTGCAGTGAGGTCTGTGTGGTTCCGAGTCGTAAATTGTGGTGCTGCAGCAAAAGAAAACTGGGCACCGCAAGTGCTCTTCGAATTTAATTTGCCACACGAAGTTGTCCGGACAGGTTCAAACACACTTGATCACCGCACTGTGATGGACATCGATTTCTCCAGAATCTCTGCACAGAAAGTCTCCCCTTGTCTGTCAAACAAATTCAATGGGCATGGAAAGAGGTCTCAAACTAATATTACAACTTGTACGTCAAGAAGACAGTTGCTAAATTGGACGACAGGCCAACTGCATGGGTATTCCAGCGGACCATTCGAAAAACAATCCATACAAGGCTTATGACACCCAATTCTGCAGATTTTGTGAATCCGCTTGACAGTGAGGAAAATCCGGCGGATTTGCGTAGTCTTTAGGACCCAGCCACCCATCCATGTATGCAAATCTCGGGATTTTAAGTCCAATGCAGCAGTGACAGCCACTTCCTACTGGCTGGTATGATTGTCCAAACATGTTATTTTTCGAAGGCAACGGATCACATTTTTTGCAACAACAGGGCTGTGTCATTGTTTTCCCACACAACGCATTTTCAGTGGGGTTGCGAGATATGTGTCTGCATGGAGATTCGTTTCGTTGTGGTTGTCATCGCCACATACGTACATGTATCTTGCATGCACCCACCAAATTCAGCCCCTGCTGTTCCAGCATGCTGCTTTTTCAACTGGTGTAGAGAACTGCACCTGGATTATGTTCCCATCTGTTTCAACGGTTGACCAGTAGAATCTATTCTGCCCCTCCATCCATGGAACGAATGGCACCCCCAAGGAGCTCCCGTACATTTCAGGCACTGAACTCCCAGGGTTGATGTGGGCTGAGAACAAATCATTCTCCTCCCTCGGAGTCCCGGCCGGCGTTACTTGTGAGCTGAACAAATTTTGGGTCTGTTTTCCAGGATATGTTATGCATTTCCTTGAAAGGTGTTGGAAAGCTGGAACTTCCTGCAGCCCTGCCTGGGTGCGAGCAAACCCTCACTGTTCTTACAAACAAGATGCTTGACCCAAAGTTTTTACCAAGGTTTTTGTTTGAGTAACTTGCCTCTCAAGCCAGATGAAGCTGAAACAAGAGGTCAAACATCAACGAGCCCGCGGCCCGACATTCGAAACGAAAGAAAAGTTGAAACCTTGGTTTGAGCCTGATATCTTTCACCAGAGAGCAAACCAACTCAGTTGGTTTTCCCCTCTCCCCGGAAAACCAACTTGGTTTGAATCTATACAAACACACATGTACGGTTGTGACTGCACAAAGCCCGGGGTAACGGTGGGCCGCTGGCTCAAAAACTGAAAAAAAAAATTCAAGGCAAGTGTTTTCCTTGTCTATTGTTGTCTCAGACTGTGACATGTAGAAAATCTTATCTGTAGCGATCTCTACAGGATACTGTGTTCGCATCTTCTCCAAAGTACTTGTAAAGCTGGGACTCAACATACGTGTGTGGGAACGAACTTCCCGCTGACTGAAAGAGCTGGCGGAACCAACCCCTGACACAGAAGCCACCCTCGCTGCAAATTTCAAATGGAGCTGAGAGGTTGTTTCTTCCTGGTGAGGAGTGCCAATTGTGGACTTCAGAGGTTGTTCGCACTGCCAAACGAAACAGGTGAAACCTGGAGTTGACTGTACCGTGTGCAATCATGATTGCGCCATCTACGAGTACTTGTGCCGTTCAGCACGCCAGAAGCAGGTACGCATGGTGTGCCCACTCACTTGTTGCAAGAAAGCACCGAATTTATGTTCCCTGAGAAAGACTCACAGCCATTTCATAGTGCAAGTCGGTTCTGCCTGTCATCCACTCTTGCCAAAGTTATTCACAAATTACCGAAGTACAACAAGTTGACACACTCCCTGCAGTGGATTGAACAAATCTATCATTGGTTCATCAAGTTCAAATAGTCCATTCGCAGGCGTCGAAGCAAATTTATCAGGACTCTTCCATTGTTTTAAGCGACGACAGGTGCACTGATAGATTCAGCCTGATCTCCTCTATGTCGCCCTGATGTGCATCGTTAATTGTGTTTGAAGTTGCAGCCACAGCTCCCAGCCGCCACAAAAGGAATGTTAATTAAACGCGGTATCGAACGAACCAACAATGCTCGGTAACCAAAGGAAGTGGCGGCTCCCCTGGAAGAAGTCACTGTCTTGCTCCTCCGCTTTTCTCTGTTGTGCTGCTTTTCCTTTCCTGAGAGAATGTCTGATGAAATGATCTTGCAAACCTGCGTAGATCTTCTGGAGACGAGACAGAAACGTCATGGAAACAATTTTCTTGAAACTACATGTCGAATACAAAATACTGGCTCAGCAACAGAGATACAGCTGTGTCATGATCTCTCGTTCTTCTGGGTCAAACCTTTTAAATTTGACCACGGAACTGCGTTGAACCAACGATTCCTCCGACTTTCTGGATCATTCTCTTTGTGTTCGCAGGGTGTCACATCACACTTTCAAATTGTTGTGAATTCACTGCATCCGTACTCCGTTGCCCCAACTAAGAGATTACTTTTATGTATCTTATGCAATCAATTCTTCAATACAGCCCAAGGTGGACCCAGTACAGTCCAGAACGAACACAAAACTCAGAATTAAAACAGGCAAAAATGTTCACAAATAACTTTGTTCCGCCAACAACTGCAAAGAAACAAAAGCGCTTCACACCACGACACAAAAATGTGTAGTTTTGCGCTGGTGTTTCTTTGGTGTCTTCATTTCAGTTTGTCTGTTTTTCCCAGCAAATTATGTACACCTCCCACTCGGAACTCTTCATTTTCAGACGAAAAGCCCATAAAGGATTGAAACATGAAAAGTAATATTTATGATTCGTCCTCTGAGATCTATGTCAATGCTTGATTTGATTAAAAACAGCCAGGCATAAAATGCACAGTAAAGCAAGCACTCAACCGCAAGGAAGCTTCGCAGTAGATTTATGGCAAAAATTTTGTTTTGAATCCATTCAAAGCTGCAGTGCTTCTCTGGTGAACGAGCCTGTCTGAACGATGCTCAGGCAGAGTTCGTTGGCTGGGATTCTTTCTGGGGGTAAATCACGATTCTCGTACGGTGACCTGGCGACTGGATATCCAAAACAAACAATTTATTCCGCCCGGGTCCCTCTGCACAGTGAGGCGTGGTCAATGGGGACAATCATCCGAATTATTCCAAAACTAATTACGAGATATGATCCTGATGTCATTCCTGATTGTCCCTTTGAGGATCGCTGAAGCTTGCCAACTGAGATTGTAATCGGAAACAAAAGGATTCAGTGGTCATTGCTTTTTGTGGCCCTGGATTGCCTGTGTACATACATTGATGCCTGTAATGAAAAACAGACCAGACTCATAGGTGGTGACGCACTCACATATTTGGAACGAAGGCTGGCCTCACGCGTTTTGTGTGTGTTGTTGTCTACATCCACGGCCGCTTGATCACTCCAACAGGATTCCTTGAGAAGGCGGATTCTGGAAGCTCGAGAAGTGCAGATTAAACGAAGAAGCGTTCTATCAGTCCTTATCAACATGACGGTCCCGCCCGGTACGAGAAGCAGTTTGCACTCGAGAGGACTCTTCTGTTTGGACCCAACGATCTTGCTGGAAACTGCACTCACATCCACATTTCGACTTTGGTTTGAGAGGTTTGTGACGTCTTTACAGTTCCTGAAACAACAGCTCTGAACTGTTGAAGTTCATCAATGGACAAAGCATTGTGTGTCAAGGTTCAGCCAACCAAGAACTTCCAACGGGCAAAATCCACACCAGTTCACTTCGTCACACCAAAGGAACCAGAGCCAAATTCCAGACACTGGATACATGGAAAGCTCACTTGTAATGCATTATCTTGGGCATTGCCCGGCGTGGCGGAAGAGTGCATTGATTTGTTTATCACGAGGATGGAGGGCTTGGCCTCCTGACTGAAGTTTATTCGGAAGAAAGAAGGGTTTCCTTCTTTCTCACGGCCCAATGTTAATTAAAGTGAGACAAATGAGACAGGGATGCTTCCCAAAAAAAGAGAAGCGGATCAATGCCTTGGAACAATCAGCATTTAAACGCTACAAGATCTCCTTCTGGGTGTCTGCTGTGATCAAAGTGTGGAATTTCAAGCAGGGTCATCAGTCCCTGCGAAGCCTTTGAAGCTGCTCGGAATTCATCAATGAGTTGCTCTGAAGCTGAAGCCTTTCAGAGTTTCTGTATTTTGGTTTCCAACGCAATTGGATGTGGACAACCACAGTCCAAAGACGACATTCCACTTTTTGACTTTTTGTACAATTTTACCTTCAGCACGATTCATTTTTGTCTGATGTTTCACATTCTGACTGTGCGTGGGAGCACATTCGGGTGAAACTCACAACGGCAAGACAGTTTTCTGGAAAAGTGAGTGAATCACTTTGCCAGATGAAGTGAGAAATGGAAAACCTGATCCTGGTCTCGGGGGAAAGTCTCTTCTTAGTCAAAATCATACAATCGCGTGCCGCAGCAGCGCTGTGGTCTCAGCAACATTCTTCGCCACACGCGAGCGAAAAACTATCCGTGTTCTCCTGTACATCGAGAGCTCGAAAAGCAAAAACAAATGCAGAATTTCTTGTTCTCAGCTTCGCTCGTACGGGAAACAATGTGGAGTCCAAAGCCCACTCAGTTGCCATGCAGCCACACAGTGGTGCATCGTATACGCCTTCATGATTCAACACACCAAACACGGAATCTTACCTTCTTTGATCAGGATGGTTCGGATAATGTCTGTCTTGTCTGGAACATGTGACAGAGAGATTTTGAAGAGAGTAAGAAAACTGGGTACATTGATTTCCCAAATGCTTGCTATGAATCCTTCTGGTTTGCAAAGGCGCTTATCGGCAGAACAAGAACAGTTAGCCTTTGTCAAGAACACAGTAAGATATCTAACACAAATGGAACCAAGAAAACCAAACTGCCAACTTGACAAATTTGTCTCTGAAGACTATCTCCCTTCTGAAGACAAGGAAAGTGACATTTGAGAATTCACTTTTCTCTCACGCAGATCATCATCAATTCAAATTAATTTGCCACAGGGGCTTCCGACTTTGGGGACTCTTCCTGTCTTGACAACTTTTGGTAAAATCTTCAAAATATTCTCAGAAGACGGCGTGTCACCGAAGTGCCAATCTCTCGTGTTGTTTACGCCTTATCACATCAGCAGCAAACTGCACAAGGAGACGGATCGCTTCTCTTGTACTCTCAGTTCAGCGCCGCCTTCGTGCCGAGGTGCCAATCATCGGACGGATTTTGTGAGTTCACCAGCTCGGGATTCCGGACGCCTGGTTGCATGTCCCCTGGGTCACTCACACAGATTTGTGCAAATTTAACATTGGATCTCGCATGAAAAATCATGAACACTCCCAAGTGCTCGGAGGTCAAAGGAGCCCAGTTCAAACAAAGCAATGCGATAACTACAGCTTTCATACACCAAAACAAGTGAAATTGGATGCTGCATGGGATCTCTGTGCGAAAGTCGAAATTGGAATTTCGTTCCCAGTGACGGAAATGTGCTGTATCTCGGTAAAACTGCGTCTGTGCGGTGCTGATAACATCAGTCACTTCCGGGTGAAACCTCGGCTCCTCAGAACCTGCAATTCTCATTGCAGGCTGGCGGCCGTCACAGTGTCCGTCTTTGAGCCCTCGTGGGCATGTCGCCTGCTGTTGTCAAAGACACATCACTTTGCCATAGAGCCACTGAAAAAAGTGAGATGTTCAAAGCAGAGACACAATCTGAAAGTGCAAACAGGGGAGCACACGAGCAATGGAGGTGGGGCAAATTTGTTTGAAAACTCATTCGGGACAATTCTGAAAGCTCACTGCAGAAGAAATGTGCCCCTTGAAAGTGCATCTGTGTGTCCTTCTCGGGTCCAGGTAAATTTCAAAAACTCGCTTGGAACTCTCAGGCATTGATTGTACTTGATTCCGTGTTGGGTTCTGGTTGTACTGGGGTGCATAAATGTTTAAATCACTCCAAAACAAACAAACAAACAAAATATAACCTGTGGGAGGCGAAACAGGGAAACAAGCCGGGCAATTGAGCTGTCAGTTCAAAAAGATTTTTGTGAAGATCCACGAAACACGAAAAATCTCGTCATGTTCTTTCGTTTGATGCAACAGCGCACAATGCATCCAAAGTCTCACCCTCGGAATACAGTGAAGCAAGTGAACACAAGACAAAGCCTCGACTCTCGTTGTTATGCTGCTCAGAGAAAGCAAATCCATTATGGCAGCTTCCGACTATTCAGATTGTTTTTACCATCAACGTCGTCGCCCGTTGTGGAATACTGATGCGTCGGTAAGTTACTCAGGCATTCATATCCTTGATTGCATGTCATTTGAATTCACAACGGAGGTGAGTACGTCAGAGTCAAGTGCGCTATCTGCAGGGTTCTCACTCGCGCCAACCCAATCAAACTTCAATTATTTCCCCCTGATTTTAAAACAAAAATTCTTGATGTTGTGCACATAAAAACCACTTTTGGAGCAAACATTCACAACATTCCCAAGATAATACGAAAAGATTTTATTTGTGAATTTGAAATGAAGACTATTTTTGGCAAATTATGAACAAAGACAAATGTTCATTTTCAATTTCAAAAAAATCAAAACTCCAGGCCACAGTTCTATTCTCTCTGAGATTTGAAAAAAAAAGTTGATGAATTTTCCTTCAAATTGTTCCCTCTAATTTCAAATATGTTCTTCAGATGACTCTGAAACCCCAGTTTTTCACTGATTTCCCTGACTGGAATAGTTGTCAAACCCAAATTTCCCTGGTTGTTAGAACCCAGTAAAAATCTGTGACTGGTCACTGCAACATTTCTGATATCATTTGGTTCAAAATTTGCCCAGGCACATTCGTGCAAGCTGATTTTTCATTGATATTCAATCGACGACTGAACAACATTGATCATTTTCAAGTTACACGTTACAGTTTGTGGCAAAAATAGTTTCCCACTCGTGCCATGCTGAGAAAAGTTGAAAGAGCACAGCTTCCTTCTTTTGACAAATTCGTAAATGACAGTTTTCCAGTGACACGCAACTGAGAGAGAAACTTTCCAAGGTCTTTTGTGGTCACTTGGCAACGTAGATCTGGTTTGGAATGTCATACGTGTTTGATTGATGCGGATCAAGGCTCCAGAGAACCTGTTGTCTTGTGAAAGTATTGATCACCGTGGGAAATATTGGGGAATGGTGCAAAGGCCAGTGTCCACATGTCAGCGATAGTCAGCAATGTGCAAATAGTTCTGGAGTAAATGTGCGTGCTGCTTTTCCGATATGAAGGTCGTGCGTTTATTTGGTTGTTTATGGAGAGTGGAGGAGGGGGAATGACGGATCTTGGGATTGTGCTCGTTCATTGTGTTGAATGGCGTTTGGTCTCAAGAGGAGTCTCAAACTATCTAAAGGCCAACCAGATTCTTTTGCACGAGTCTGTCCAGCTGCACAATGCACGGGTATTCACCCACCGCAAAACACAAGGTCTACCCAGTGGACACCTGTCAAACCTGGCTGTGCGTCCAGGATGTGAATACCTCATCCAGGTCGCCACTTGCAAACCTATACAGTTGATGCTCAACTTCGCCAGCCACCCAGCTTGGTACGTGCTTCGCTCTTGGCTGTGCCTGACGAATCTGGCTGGTTCACAAAACCTTGCTTGACAATGCCAAGCTCAAGGAATAAGGCCAAACCTGGCTGAGGGTGCCATAACAGCCGCACTGGGCACCCAACTAAACCCATGTCAAACGTGGCTGGCTGCTCCACAAACTTGGCTGGCTAGTAACTAAGCTATCAAACCTCAGCTGGGGTCACAGTTTCTGTTTGGGCTTACAATATTTCTGACACTTGCACCTGGGAGGAATGAATTGTGAGCCAAAATGAAACTATTTTTTCTTATTTTCTCTCCGAAACGATTTCTTCATTTGCTATACATGTACGCATGTTCAAATTGGGAAGCAAGATTTCACGACTCTTGCACAGCATAGAAGCAAGCAATATCGGCCTCAGGCTTCCTGGCACAGTTGCATTGACAGGATTCAGCGGTTTCGAGTTTGACTGGTGGCATGGAAAGCGCACGACTCCAGCAGACAATATCACGCTCCGCCATTACCCAGATTGATGCTCGCTCTTCAGGGCCACGTTGCACCCACCCAGTGCAAAAGGGCCAATTATCTGGCTTGTTTAGAAAGAATACATCACAGGACCCTCGGGCCCGGCAACTGGAACAAATTTCTTCATTGTGCGACACAATAGGTTCATTTGACAATTTTATGTGAAAGGCTTGAGCGCAAGACATCGAAGTCATTTCCTTCACAGGGATCTGGGGCATCCTCCAGGGTTCAGCAGTCCGACCTCTGAGGCAATACCTCATCTTCATCGCGCCTACAACCAAGTGAAACTCTTCTTGAATGTCTGAAATCTTAATCACTGTTAGCGAATCACATCTAGAGTGCATTGTCTCCGCGAATGCCTGGAAACGAGGCATTTGGCCTGTTCATGCAATTTTAATTTCCTGTCAAGTCTCTCCTCATTCCTCTTCTGACCTGTTCGGATAGAATCACAGACTCAATGTCAAGCAATGCTCTCTTCCTTGAGATGTAAAAGCCACAAAATTGGACGTCGTCTTGACACCAGCGTGCATTTGCAGATCACCGAAGTTGTTCTGGGCATCTCCAAGGCAGGGCAATGTCAAGCCTTACATCACTATTCAGCTCGACTCCGATGCCTGTGCACACATGGCAACCACCTGAAACTCGTTTGCAGTGAGTTGGTTCCACCCAATCAAGGACCCGGCAATAAAAGCTATTCCCTTGGCCCATCTCAGACATCATTCCCCATCAGAAACTCCAATATTGTGTTATGTAAGTATTGATCAGAGAGATTTATTACATTTGGAGTGAATGTTTCAGAACGTGTATTGGAGATAAGGAGGAGGAGGTGGACAGAGGTAACACCGCCCATGTGCGCCGTGTCAATGGGGATCGCCACCGCGGTGCGGGACCCAGAGCTTTACGAACACTGCTCGAGCCAACTGTTCTCCACAGATACATTCTAAGTGACTAATTGAATCCTACAAATGGCAAGATTTTCACACTGAAACCATTTGCGTCAGGCAATAATGTCAAATTTATGGTCAATTTCGGTCAATCTGCTCTGAAGCTGTTGAACCACACGGTTGTTTTGCCTTCTGTTCCTGGAAGAATGAATTGAGAATGGAAAATCTCTTCGTCCTGCCCTGCGTCAACTGATGCCTGTTTTGAGGAAAGTCGTGGACGCAAACTGAATTGTTATGTTGAAGGAGTGTAGCCTCCCACAAAGTGCACAGGTCCAACCAAATTGGAAGCGGAAGGTTCAGCTCAACTGCCACAGCTGCTGTGATAAAACCTTTTCGGTCAAATTTGGATGTCTTTGTTCATGTGTCAAGGGCTTTCTGTCAAAAGCAGAAAGACGTTTCCGTTGCATGTTTGATGCAGGAAATGTGATCTTGTGTCACGCAGACAACAGGCAAAAAGTCCTTTTCACCCAGCGAGTCTTTCGCTCGGATAGTTGAGATCCGCAAGTGGACCTGTGTGACACGAAGTACTCACCGTCGTCGCAATCATTTTCGTCAAATGGTGCAGATGCCCAAAAAGTTTGATTTTGGAAGGTCGGCACACCCTGAGCGAAAGGAGAAACTCAGCTGTCACTTGCATTGTTGACTGCTCCACGCAGCTTCAGCATTGCGACAGGACAGGAAAATGAGAACACGAGAAACAGCCCCCGGGGACAGGACGGAACGGCAGGTGCAAAGTTTGCACGCAACAACACAACAGACGCTGACTTTGCACGAGACGTCATGCTGCAGTTCAGTCATCGCAGCCAGAACAGACGGGAGCTGCCGAACGGAATTTGTTGGACCAGCGTGTGGTTTCTCACGCTTGGGAGTCGCAAGGAATTGCTTGCAGTGCATCATCTGATCTCTGCGAACCTGTGGTTCACACCTCCAACTGCAAGTGGACAACACAGGGCAGGGGCGCCAACCAACCACAGAAAACAGAACGCCCTCGTACGCATGCTGCAAGCACCAATTTTTCGAAAACTTGCCAACTAATTTATCAAAACTTTCACCGCGATTCTTCCACGGATATGCATCTGAGAAATTTTTGATTTTTTTTCAGCAAAGTAGGAAGATCTGATTCCATCACTCTGCACCCCGATCCATCAGCAATGTCATCGTGCACATTCGAGTCCAAACTACACGAACCCTACTTGAGGAACAAACAACGCAGTCGAGGGGTTGGTCGGCCACAACCCGAGGTGGAGGTGAGTCACCAACCCACGATGCCACAGACGGCATTGCACTGAGGGTATGGCCCAATTGACCCCGATTGTGTGTTCCTATTCTCTATAATTGGCTACACTTTGCAAGTAACTTTTTTCCATTGCATTTTTTGTTTGGTTCCAAGTGTTCCTGATGATTTCTACACCCTTAAATTTTGCAACAGCTTTTGCCCCCAAAATTTTAGAAGTCCAGCAGGGGTGGGGGTGGGGTGGGAAAAGGAAAGTGGACCAAAAATGTATTTTCAGACAAAATTTATTTGACTCGGGAGGTGTTGCTGATCATTTCTTTACACTTACATTTATCAACAGTTTTTGACCCCACAAATTTGTCAGCTACTACCCACTCCCACAGGATTTGTTGTCATACAATCCCTTCAAGGTCTGTTGGACCAAAAAAGCCTAGAAATGACTCAGGCAGTGTTAGATTTACGAATCCAAACAGAGAATCGGCTTCAGATGTGTACAACTTAAACGCCACTTCACTAATCTGCCTGATCCAAGCCAAAAGTGAAACCAACTCAGAAGGTAGATTTGGTGAATCTGAACTGTGATTCAGATTCGGTAAACCGAACACTGCCTTACAGCCTCGTGAAACAAAGGGCGTACGTTATTTCCCTGGGGATTTCTATTTTCCCATTTACGAACGCGTTTGGCCACACATACGAACTGGACGTTGTTCATTCATCGCAGGTGAGAGAAACGAGGAACTGAAATGAAGCCACCCGGTGTTGCGGCTCGTGATCACAGCTTCACACCTATAACAAACCTGGAACTCTGAAGCTGTGATGCAAAGGCCACAAAAATGGATTTTGATGCATCTAGATCCCGTGTACCACTGGGAAGCACTCCTCATATTTTCAGGTATTTTGGGGGCAAATTCGAGAAGAAAGTCCTGACGGACAGACGAAAAGAAAATGCCCAGGTTGTCGCGAGAGACAAGGGCACAGTCACCTTGCAGGTCCGGATTCTAGCTCCAGAATCTGATCCCACTCAGTGCTTTTCCAAGGGATCAAACAATGGCAAATTAGTAGACTTCACACACACACACACACACACACACACACAAACAAACAAATATCACGAACCTTTGAAAGCCACTGTCAGCTGCCTTGACTTGTCAACAACTCAGCAAAGAAGCAGTCAACTCACAAAGTTCAAATCGGGGTCACTCGAGCGATTGTTCTGAATTTTTCGCTTCGAACCTTCGGCTCCGACTTCGGCAAAGAACGAAAACTGCAGCAAACGACACAGTGCCATCGCGCGATTTTAGATCTGCTCTTTGCTCTCATGGTTTTGTGATTGTTGCTTTTATTTTACACTGGATCATTGTTTTTAAACCATCTTGCGTGTTCAGCAGTTGGTAAGTAGATCTACTCTTTCTCGTTCGTATCGTACAGAGTTTGAGTTGAAGTGTGAAACAGACGACGGCTTCAACCATGATCAACTGAAGCCCCGATCATGTTGAATCCCGCCTGAAATACGAGGCTCAGGGAGACTGCAATGAAAACCTGAAGCTCTGTTCTCGCAGTGGTCCCCAATCCTAATTCTGATGCTGCAGAGGCACGCAGTCAACGACGGAAAATTATCTCGTGTGGGGCCGGGATGTACTCCCCGACACCTCCATGGATGAAGATGCAGGATGGATGTGGGATCTTGCCATGGGGAGTGATGCCCTTTTGTGGGCCCAACTTCCAACTTTGGAACAAGAAGTTGCAAAGCACGCGAACTGAATGATCGCAGTTTCGGCGAGCTCCAAAGGTTCGTCTGGCCCAGGCGTCCGGTGAACAGTACGGCCCACAAGGGGGGGGGGGCACAAGGTGGGGTTTGGCGCGAAGGTGGTGGCATTTAGCCGAGGTGGGTTGACTTGTGGCTCAGGTGGAGGTTGTGGCCCAGATGGGGTTCTGGCCTTGGTGGGGGTGTTAAGGCCCAGCTTGGGGTTGTAGCCTGGAGGGGAGGTTATGGCCCAGGTGGGAGTTTTTGGCCTTGGTGTGGGGTTATTGCCCAGGTTGGGGTTATGGCCTGGAATGGAGAGTTATGGCCCAGGTAGGGGGTGCAATTGTGGACAGAAGCACACATAAATGCAATTGGGTTCAAGCCGTTTGCTTCACCTTGATGACCGGCTGTCGCAACCATCAAATACATTTGCAGGCGTGAGCAAGCCTGCGTTACGCAATCGCAAAGCGACTCCTGGACCTTCACATCATTTGCAACCAGTGGGAGACAAACCAATACTGAAAAGTCTGGTTGCCCACTTCCAAAGCTGACATAACAACGGTTGGGAACGGTTCTTGTACTGTTGTGTGACTTTGTGGAAATGACCTTTTTCCACAAAACAACGAACAAAAGACGTGGGGTGTCAAGCACATGGTGCTTTCCAGGCGCGGCCTTCTTGTTGCTGGTTTTCGTAGAGAGAGAGTGGGGATATCGAATTAATGTGCAGGTTGCTTGACGTTTGGAAACCCGCTGCGACGTTGGTTTTGTGAACCTGTCGTCGTTTCACAGCAGCAACGGGCAGGATTTCTTTCCTTCACTATGTGGATTGATTAAATTTAAGTGCCTTCGTGATGTTTCTCTTGTGAAGCTGCGAGAAGTTTCCTTCTGTAGCAGCTACTGCCTTTCTATGCTACAGTGCATTAAGTTAAATTGTCAGTAAGAGGATTGGTTTCTTACAGGCGGCTGAAAGACACTTGTTGTGCATTTATAACCACTTTAATCTCCAAACCAAGCGCGTTGGAGAATCCAAATCTGAACAAAATATGGAATGTTAGATCTGAAAAAACTTTGGGAGCCGGACGGTCTTGAACACAAAAAAGGTGTGTGCACGGGGCTGTTCAGCGATTCTCCCGGTTCTGACGTTGGTGCTCGGCATCGAAGCTGCATTCCGAGGTAGGTTCAGTGTACGGCGTTTTCAATTCCACAAAATATTTAAAATTTCTGTTGCTGCTACATGTTATTCTTGCGAAGGTTGGACAACATTTATGTCCTGACATCACTTGAATTTGGGTGTTGTCGTTGTGTTCGTACGACTTGTTGCTTGAGGCAGTTTGATTTCATTTCTTTCTCGACATCCACGAGTGCGTTGGTGCTGCGCGTGTCTTTCTTTGCTTTCATTCCTTGGTCTACAAGCTGCAATGTAGAGATCCAGAATGTGCACAAGATAACAGTTCATTAGTGGTTAGTGGTTGTCAGAATCAAAGGGTACACTTAGCTGGAGTCCAAAATCGTAATGATGTATGTTCAAAGTTGAGAGTATTACTTGGGATTCTCAACAACTCTCTGACGGTTTAAGCATCTGCAGAAGCAAACAGAGAATCGATAAGATGGAGCTGCTTGAAGCTGTAGGGGCACTTTCGGACAACCCTTGAATGCAAACGTTGTGTTGGGGCCCCCACAAGAGCACCTTTTCAAGAATTAGGTTCCAATGCTGTCCTCCTTCAAACTATGAATTGGTAGTTGCTCAAAATGTTAGCTGGCCGTGTTCTCAGCTGATTCTCGCATATTCAGCGTGACATGAACATTCTTTTCTGCTCAGTCAAATGACTTGTCCCAGCGCAGTGAAGGTGCAAGAGAAATAGAACACAGTACTTCACCGAGGGTAAGGTCAAGCCAGACCCAAGGACGGGTGCGCTAGACCAAACCACAACACTCTTGCTGGCGTTCTAGCTTGGTGAAGCTGGTACCACCAGCCCAGATGGTCCAGCTTGGCCTCATGAGTGATAAGTTTTTGTCGAACCCTCTTTTGGTCAGGTCAAGAAATGCACATTCCGGATCTTCACACTGCAGCTTGTAGCTCGTATGTAACCAAAGACATCTTGGTGACAACAAACACCCAAAAGCCAGTGGTGCGTCGACAAAATCTCTTGTCTGGTTTCCTTTCTTACCCAAGTGTTTATCCAAGGGTGACCACAACGATCTTCTCGGTGGTGATCACCCTTGATTCTTGCTGAGAATGACCAATAGTGATCCCCGCCCCTTGTGGACAAAAGAATACGAGCAAGCATGTGAAAATTACCAAGAATTTTGACCAAAGCGGTGTCTTGATGCTTGGTTGTATTTTGTGTTGATCTGTCGAGTGCTGATGCTCTTTCTCACAACATGATAGTCTGGCGCAAGACATTCTCAAACTCCATCTCAGTCACTTGAAAAATTGTCACATGCAAGAGCATTTTCCTGATAAATTGACTAAACGAACTTGTGTAACCTTTGCAAATTATGGCTTTATCAAACGAACAGTTGGAGCGTGAAAGCAAGTTACCAGTACAAATTTGATTGGGCAGGGCGACCCTCTCAACATTCAGTGTTGGAAGGAGAACGTCATCTTGGGCATCAGCATGCGTCCGTTTATCATTTCATGAGGCTGGAGCCTCTCTGTTAGGACAAACTACGGACGCCTGATAAGAAGTTTTGATTGCAGGAGGATCCTTGTGCCCTGAATGCACGATGAAGCTGAGGAGGCTGCGGATGTTTTCGGACAAACAAGTCAAGAAGACCCAGAGGTTTGATGACTCAAACACGAAATGGGCTTCTTGTCTACTCTTTGTGTTCGTTCGATTCGCTCGCTTGCAACTGATTTTTCTCAGTCTGTGCAAGCATTTTCCCGGAGGCTCAACTTTTGTTCCCCGACATCTGTGTTGGCGAAAATAACTGTTGTTTCTGCGTGTGTGTTTTTTTTCTTCCTCGCAGAACCCCTCCCCGCCTCTTTGAGGTGAGGATCAGACTCTTTTGTGGCATCTTCCAGCATCAAACAGAGAAAACGTTTGCACTTGCTCGACGCATTTCAATGATTGTTGAACCAGATCAAAACTGTCACCTGCACAGCTTTGCTTTGAAGTGCGCAGTTCCAAAGCGGAATCACCGAGTGATGCAAAAAATACGTCACCGGCGGCATATTGCACCTTCCGTTCTTGTGTGCGTGCTGTTTCGCTTTTTACCGACAAAGTACAAGTTTGGAATCCGCAGTTATCTGTGAGAATGCTGGTGTGGTAGAACTGTGCTTCTGGGATCTTCAACTTCCGAAAAAAGTGTGAGTACGGCAGAAAAAAGGGCCTGGCAAGTGTCGCCAAAGCATTCGGGATTCCTTCACATCTCTGGAAGTGCGCTGAGTACTAATTCTGGTGTATCGCACCAGACTCGTGTCAGACTTGCGTGCAAAAACCTGAGGCTTACAAAGGCATCAAAACGCAAAAGGCCGTAGTTCAACACCAGAGCCTTCCTTGTCTCTGCATGTCGACGCACCGTCCACACTAACTTGAGAACGAGATTTCCATTGAATCAAGAGACTGGTCATATGGGATAATGAATAAATGTTGCGGTGCAGATGTAGGGTACTCAGGCAAACCCCTGAATGAGGGGGCCGTGTTGCACGCGTATGGTTATGAATGGAGTGGCTGCGGTGTGTATTGGACAGCTGGGCCTGAGGAGAATGGAGAACACGACCCTCCGCTGCAGACCGGCCAGTGGTAACAAGCTTTTTCATATCAACATGGCCCCGATTGTGCTGGTTGTCAGGGAAAGTGTATGAAGCACTCCTTTAGGGATAATTGATTCATGGGGTTTTGGGCTACCTACATGATGCAATAACATTTATGTACTTTGGCACAGCAGACAGCATCACCATGGAAGCTGGCAGAAGCTGTGTGTGGGCTCAACAAATGTTGTAAACTGGAAAAAGTATCTTCGTGTCCGCAGCAAAGTGTCGTAATTAGGTTTCTGTGATGTGTCTGATTGTTCTGCCGAGATTCATTTGCGCAGGGAAAAGAGAGTTTGTGTCAAACGTAGTCTCAGAGATTGTTCTTATCCAACGGGCTGCGTCAAATTGGAGGCACACAGGTTGGATAATTCCTTGCGGCCAAAGCTTTTGTCGTTGAAGACACTCGTACGTAGTCGTATTGCTCTCGTCGCATGTTGCACGCACTGTTCGTGTTGACTGCAATCTGGGAGCATACCTGTTGAGCTTACATCGTACCTGCTTGTGCATCCAGGTTGCCAGAGCTGCTGACATGCTCAAGATTGTCGACAAGGGGCTCAGAGTGGAACTTAGACTTGCTAAGTTTCCGTGTACGAGTATTTCCCCTTGGTTTCCGAGACAGAGGCGGATTGTTTTGAACAAGTGACACACACACACACACACACACACACACACACACACACACACACACACACACACAACTTGGTGAAAGCAGACTTGACAAGTGCTCTCGAATGATTTGTGTTGAAATAAAGCGAACGACCCTTGTTTGATTTTAAACTTCCGGCCGAAAGTGAATCTATCGCTCAAAGTTCTTCACCTCTGAAACGCCGTCACTGGCATGCAAATGTCGCCACATCAGTGCCGCACTTGTCAGGCATCTTTTCAAGGCAAACGAGAGTCTCAACACCTGCCATTGCACCTCAGTGAGGGGATCATTTGTGTTCACTGGGATAATCGCACGAGACCGTCGGATGCGACAAGCGTCTGACGCACATGTGCAATCCACGACTCTGAGGCCTGTGTGTGACACTGATGGGCACTTGCACTCGAACACATTGTCTGCTTGAATGAGTTTACACTCAAGAAACAAGCTGTGCTGACGTTTATGGCAGTGGAGATCAGAACTCGTGGCGGCGTGCTGTCAGTACCTTCATGTTTCTTGAAACATTTCACACGGTCAAACTACTCCGCGTCGAGTGTTGCGTGATTTGATCTTTGTTGTTTTGCGCGGCGATTGAACTAGTGTGTTGTGAACAACGATGTTTAGACCACATCATTGGTTGGGGGACATTGAAAAATTCACTTCTCAGTTCAAATGAGGCTCACACATCGTCTCTTTTTCAGGACCATAAATTCCTTCACCATGGCTCCGTCATTGAGTACCAATTGAACTTGAATTTCTTTCGTGGCGGGCCTACAAAGTTAATTTTCTTTTCACTTTGTGACCACAATAAAACGAGTTGATTCGCAGGCAACTTTTGCATTGTGCGGCGCCGAAACACTTAACTGCCTCAGCTTGGGCCTGAGTCCTCAAGTGCTGCACAAAGGGTTTTCGTGGGAATCCCAAAGAAGTTCTGTGCATTGTCACACAGGAAGGGAGCAAGACTCTCCCTGATACACTTTGATTTGTAGCCTACCGCTGAAGAAGGTCAATTTAATTTCGTCATGGCTTTTTATCCCACTCCGTTTCTTCCGTTGATTTTCCTCGCGAGCAAGTGAAAGAAACTGCGTGAGGGAACCCAGAACACTTCCATGTCTCTGACCAAAACAGTGACAAGATGTTTGGCTGGGGGTTGTGTGCGGAGCGGAAAACAGCACTGGTTGTGAACAATTTGACAAAACATTTTGAACTTTGGAATGCTGTGGGAACCAAAGCTGCAGGTTTCGTTTGGAGAATGGACTTGGGCACACATACGTATGATCATTTGTTGCGGCTGCTTGGGATGCGTTTGGCCATTGCCAAGGCTCAGAAGGCTAAGAAAACAGGCGAGTTCTGAGCACTGGTTTAGAGTTCAAGCACGTCCACCGTGCGCAAGAGTGCGGGACAGAAATGATACATTTGACTTGGGGTCAATAAGATTTTATCTGGGGACAAAGAGTCAGCTCGGGCACGGTCCGCGCGAGACATTCGGTTTCGCTTATCAGTCCCTGAGTCCCAAGTTGAAAGGGTATCTGGTTTCACGTGTTTCCATCTACGAAATGATAATTGATGTCACGCAAATTGCAGCGCTCGATGTATGTCTTAGACGAACAGCAGTCTCGGAAATGAGATTTGAGATCGAGTTTCATCTGAGCGTACACGGTATATGCTGAAAATTTTAAGTGGCAGCCACTTGATTGGAGCATCGGAACAAATTACAGCCTTGTGCACGCAACGCAAGTGCCTTTTCTGTGCAGCTGCAGAGATTTGAAAAGGATGGAAAGTCGCAGTGCTCATTGTGGAAACATGCACGCTTACTTCACACAGATACGGACAGCTGATCAGGTTTGGATCTTCGGCGTGAAGATTTTGTTTCTTGTGGCCTGCCTACTGTGTCCTACTTTGATCTACGAGTAAAAGTTTGCCCTTTCAGCAAAATGTTCAACTTGTTAAACTTTTTGAGATTTCAGACAATTTCCCTTGTTTGGCTTTGAAAATTGTGGGAAAAATATTACATTTTACAAAATTCAGATGTGTACAAAAAGAGAAAAACCTGTTCCGCATTGGCAGGTGACATAGTCCTGGCTCGAGGAAGCGATTATGGTGTTCAAAACCAGTTCCATTTTGGAGGATTGTTTTTCATTCAATAATTTTGGTGATATCAGATGATATGAGGTGAATACAGCCAAAATGAAGCAAACATGAACTTCATTCCAACTCTCAGTTCTGAAACTTCAGTACCGAAAAACCTGTGCCCAAGCCAAAAGGGTACTTCAAGCATATGAGGAAAGTGAGGATCTTTCTGCAGTACAACTGCAAACAACAATCTAGAAATTTCAAGAAGAACAAGACACGCTCAATGCACCCTGTTGAGAAAGTATCCAAGTGTCTTCTGATGAATTTCACTTTTCCTGCCTCAATTTTAAAGGTTGCAAAACAGAACAAAGCAACCAAAACGTGAGAAAAGGGGCACTTTTTGCAATTTTTTTTTCCATTGCTGATTTTCCTTCTTCTTTCCAACCTGTTGTGAGTACACATCAAATATTTTGACTGCTTTTTATTCTTATTTCAGGCTCAAACACCCCCCTTTAAAATGGAAAATGTACTTTTGCCAAAAAGTGTCCTGCGTTCTTGACCTGTCCCATGACCGACTGGACACCCTGAGTCTGGTTGATGGTCACGTAGCCAGCCATCTAGGTGCTGCTGATGGTTTAAAAACCAGTAGCATTCATGTGTGTGTCTGTCCACACTTTAGAATGTAACCTCCCCCCAGCCACCCAGACCCCCACCCACCCTACCATACCCCCCATCCACCCTACCAGACCCCCACCCTACCAGACCCCCCACAATACTAGACCCCCACCCACCCTACCAGACCCCCCACCCCTACCCACCCCCACCCCCACCCCCAC
>JAAUXT010128930.1_pt1 | contig 20671 bp, 25 predicted proteins | sample 7278171 | NCBI WGS metagenome assembly JAAUXT01 (sample SAMN14350112, study PRJNA611818) | marine sediment metagenome | isolation source: surface marine sediment (1.8m) | place: French Polynesia: Moorea | collected 2018-08 | reverse complement strand
TGTGCCCAGCTTAGGATAGTGGCTCCATCTAGGGTAATGCTATGATTGGCTGTGGCCATGCTGTGGCTGTGGCAGTACTTAGGGGGTGGTCATGGTAAATATATATAACACCAACAACTGTTTTTTGCAACAAACAGCACATTTTTACAGTCACATGAGACATCACAGTGACAGCACCCGGAGCGCGCTCAGACCGCTCGGCGGGCGCGCGCTTGAAAACTACAGTTGAATGAAGTCAAAAAAGTCTGATATGCGGATCAGTGAACAAGAATTAACGTGAATACAGGACGCCAACAACTGCTATAGAAAAGATGGAGTTCACAGGATTTGGAATTTGGATCAGCGATAAAAACCCGATTTTTAATTGGTATCAATCAAACCCACCCTCTCTTCCGGAACTCTTGTTTTCCTTCGAGTTTTGTTATTCATGTCCCAAAATTGCACTTGTGTGCATGCCATGGGGTTGGGCCACAGCACTGCCCTGGAAAACCCACCCCTGCCTGTTTGAATCCAGACACATCTACCTTGTTGTACAGTACGTTCATTTGCTGTGTATGGGGGTGCACCAGTGCATGTTAGCAACTTCTAGTTTCCCACATTGTTTGGGTGAAAGAAACACCGATTTTCCCTGTTATTCCCACATAAAATCACAGAAATTCAGTGCTTTTCTTGGCAAGAATAATTCGTGGATAATTCCATTTTCGCTTGTCACTGCACATTGTTTCTAACACATCGACGAGAGTCCAAGAGCTGCACAACGAATACGACTGTCCCGAGCGGAATGTGAAATCTTGCACAAGACATTGCAGGCAACAACCATGCAGGCCACGTCTGCAGTGCTAGAGCAAGCATAAACCCCGCGTTAAGTTTCTTGGCAGTGACTCGATATCGCAACTCGATAGGAGCGGGAAGAAGTGTGCGAGGAACAATGACGAAACACCAGCAGTCGCTGATTATGGCAGATTCCTTGCCGAGAACAAATGGATGCAGGTTCTTTGCGAAGGCAAATGTTCAGATGCCAGTTTACACTTCCAGTTTCGTGACACTGACAAAGAACCTGAGCACTGAAAGGCACGAAGTGAATTCGAAAGCACAAAGACAGAATATCTAATCTCAGCTTCAACTTCAGCATTGAAGGCACCGTGTGGTTTCACTTGCAGCAGTCGAATTTGTGTCGCCCCGACTTGTGTTCACCCTTCACAAACTTACCGTCCTGGAATTTTCATGTGTATGGAGAGGTTGGAAGTTGTGGTGAACGTTTAGAACAGCGGCTGCTCTCCTCCCATGAAAAGCTGCCGATGATATATCTACAGGCAATTTGGAACAACGAAAAGCGTCAGGCCAATTTCGCTTCAGTTCTCACAGCAGGTCCAGGGTTGAAACTTTTGGCGACAGGGGAGCTGATATAACAGTCTCAGTCGATCACGATGATCTCTTCCTCGTGATCCAAGTCGATCGTTTCAGCGGCACTTTGCGGCGCCGGAGTTAAACACGATCTCATGGAATACAGCACTGAACAATGATAATGAACAGAAAGTCTTTCAAGTTTTGGGTCCTTCATTTTCATGGAAAGCACCAACTGTGTGGACAGACTACACAGCTAGTGCTTGACAGTTCAGGACCCAAAACTTCAAAGACTTTCTGTTCATCATCATAGTCATAAGCTGTATGTGGCATAAAGAACTTGACCCAATGCTTCCTTGAACAAAAAGCACTCGTGCTAAAGCACTCATGCTTTAAAATTCAAGAAAGCATTGAGTCTCGTTCTCTATCCCTTACATCTCGTCTTGATCCCTGGGAACTTTGCCGGGACAGAGCGGTGCTGGGTCTTCTCGAATCGCGTCTGGACGGTGGAACACTAAGTCTCCCGGACGGTGAATCCTGCGTGCTTTCATCCGTTTGCAAGATTTTCATGGTGCTCAGCTTGAACCTGCTGTCTTTGGTGTGCACTACAATCAGTCTGTTGAGAGGCCTGCTCCAACAAAGTTTCCAGGGTCGGTCAAGTCCGCACATTCCAGGGGCCAGCACTCTGCCGAGGTAGTCTCCCGCAACGCCAAACGCCACCACGCAGTGACAAGCTGCATTGTAAAAAATTTATAAAAATTTATTCTTTCAATATCTGAATGATACAACAGCAGAAAATTGGCTTATAATGCATGAAAACTGGAGGAAATTGTGAGATTTTCTTTTTTTGAAAGTGAAGCTGTTCCCTCGAGTCATGTGACATTTCCTTATAAGGACTCCCAGGATCATACCTTTCAGGCACCTCCTGGTGTGCAATGGGCATTAAATGTCCGACTTTTCGACTTTTTCACTACGCTACTGTAGATCTAACACAGGCGACCTACTTTTGACCACGTGCGTGTGTTGTCATGTGCTAGATCTGGTTGTGTTGCGAAAGCTTGGAAGAGGACCAATTTGTAGAATGGAAGAAAAGACGGACATAGAGACCTCAGATCCATGGGATTGGATTTCGGCGGTGCAGGGAGTGAGTGAAATTACCCTGTGCTTCTTTTTACTTCGCAGTTGTAGATCTAACTTTGTTTCAACCAGTCACCCTGGGCGAAATGATCTCAGAGAGCGTCTTCAAAAGTTACGAGCAGACGTGGAGGATTACAAAGAGGTGAATAAACTGTTTTCAGCGTGTAAGGGTGGGGGTAAAAGGACAGAAGAAAGTCACTCCAGTTTGCAGAGTCGAACATGAAAGCTGCGTTGTTGGCTACGGGTGACAAAGTGCTTCTGGAGGCTGCTGAACGTGATCCATTCTGGGGCTGTGGATGTTCAATGCACTCTGAGCAAATTCTCCACAAGGTCGATTGGAAAGAGAACCACATGGGCCAACTACTGATGAAAATTCGGTCTGAACTGAAGGAGTGAACAGAGGCAAACTGTGATTGATCAAACCCCGGACTGAAAAAGGACTAAATGCGAATGTACATACCTGTTTTCTTGAGTATTGTTGTGTGCGGTTCGGGTCCCAGGAGAACCCGTCCTCACAACCGCCGCTTCATGTGGCACTGCAGTCGGAAGCAGGCTCGGCCAGACTGCTGCAGTGGAGTAAAACTGAAGCATATGCTGCAAATGTTTATTCACTCCTGTCTTGAACTGAGTGTTCAGCTCAAGTCTCAAGACAGCACGCAGGGTAGTTGTGGGTGCGGCTTTTATATGGTGGTGCAAGGTGCAGGCCTGGTGCACAGCTTCAGCTTTGCACAGCTCTGCTGAAGCAGCTCCATTGGGTACTCAGCGCCTTGCCTGAAAGCTGGATTGCATGCGTGGGAAGAGCCAACTCTTCCACACAACAGTGAGTGCAACTAACAAATCCTTGAATGTGTGTTTTTCACTTTACTATCTTGGATATATAACAAACATCCAGTTCAGGAGTTTCGTATGATTTTTTCAGCAAATTTGGAATTTAATTTTGCATAACTGCCAAAATCAAAGATCAAACAATGCCACTACTATGATGTCAGAGAATTGCTTGGTATCCAGGCTGGTTGTTGATCAAAATCATGCACATATTTTTCAATTTAATTATTGTGAATTTATTTTTGAAAACTGACGATGCCACGTCAAATGGGAGTATCTAAGAGAAATATTCAAATACCTTGGAGCCATTGTTTTGAAGGAAAAGTGCCTTAAATTTGGGTGCAAAGGTTTAGAAAAATTCCAAAAAGAGGCTGAGAACTCAGAACAAGGCTGCTGTTGCCAGGGGCAAAAATTTGACATGCTACATGCAAATTTACAGTCAAGTAAATTTGACCTTTGTGTCAAATTTTTGGAAAATTTAAGATAAAACATGCCTGTCTCATTTATCCAACATAGAATAAAGTCACAGTTATTATATTATCACAATAATAGATATTTAAATTGTAAAAATAAAAATAGATATTATTATTACTTGATATTATTGTTGTTACATGATATACATCCTAATCCAGGACCTAGTTGTTCATTAAATATAGGTTACACTGATATTAGATCATTATTTTCAGACACAAATATTTCAGTGTTAATTGAAGTACAAGATTGTAAATTTAATGATATGATTAAAGAATTTATTTGTATCAATAATTGTGATATAATCTTTTTAACTGAAACTTGGTTGAAAGATGAAGAAATAAGTAAATATCAATTACATATAGATGGGTATAGATTTCCAATTTATAACAATAGACAAATTTTGGGAGGAGGTTTATTAATTTACTACAAAGAAAATATTAAAATAGATAAAATTGAAAATCTACAGAATAATAATTTAGAACATTTGGTTGTAGAAGTAGTGTGCTCAAATATAACAAAATTTATTTTCAATCTGGTTTGTAGGGCTCCAAGTAATGACAAAAATATCATTGAACATTTAATAAATAATTTTTATGATTGTTACAATTACAGTTTAATCCATAATTATACAGGTATATATTTCCCAGGTGATTTTAATTTTCCAACAATTAACTGGCTAAATTCAGAAAATAATAATCATTCTTTTCATGATGCTATAACACACTTAGGTCTTTACCAATTAGTAAATGAACCTACTAGATTAAAAAATATATTGGATGTAATAATAACTGATTCTCCAGGTTTCACTACTGAAATTACAATTAACCCACCAATAAAAAATTGTTATCATAACACAATTATTTTTAATATTAATTATATAGACAAACCAATTAAAATCCTACCCAGAAGAATTTATAAATATAATGAAGGTCATTGGGATAAAATTAGAGAAAATTTATCAAATATAGATTGGTTTGGCAATTCATATAAATGCACAACAATTGAAGAAATGGTAGATTATTTACAAAATAAAATATATTCAGAAATGGATACTCACATACCCTTCTTCATATTAAGTCATACACAAAGAAAGCATCCTTACATAAATTCTAAAATAAAAAACATATAATATTACAAAGAAGATTTGGAAAAATTTGTCAAGAAAATCCCACTGAGTATAATAAAACAAAATATTTAAATACTAAATTTTTATTAGATGAAATGTTAAAAAATGCTAGGGAGAAATATTATGGTAACATTTCACAATTTAAAAGAAAAATATTACAGTAGAAAAAATTTTGGAATATTTGTAATAAATTACTCAAAAGAAAAATAAAACAAAATATTGAAGATATTATTCATAACAAAAGAATTTATAAGGAAGATAATGATTAAGTGAGAATAAAAGGAGATTATTTTGCAGATCAAGTAAGTTCAGATGATGGGTTACATGATGTAAATGTAATATATAATGAAAAATTCATAGGCAATACAAAATATGAATTTCCTGAAGTTACTAAAAGTATGATAGATAGCATTATTAATAATATAAATATTCATACAGCCAATGGACCAGATAATACCAGTAATAAATTTATAAAAGAAACAAAAGAAGTTTTGTTAACTCATTTACAATACATATTTAACTTTTCTCTTATACATGGAGTTTATCTTAAACAATGGAAAATATCCAATTGGACACCACTTCATAAAAGGGCTTCTATTTATAAAAGAGAAAATTATAGGCCAATATCATTGTGTAATAATTTGGGTAAAATATCAGATAAAATTATCTTTCATACTTTTTATAATTATTTGGAAGAAAAATAGTTTATTTTTAATGAAAATAATTATGGTTTCAAAAGAAAATCCAGTTGTCAACATAATCTCTCAATGATGTTACACAATATTTGTGATAATTTGGATAAAAATTGTGATAGTTTAGTCTTATTTTTGGATGCAGTAAAGGCTTTTGATAAAGTAGATCATAAAATATTACTACAAAAAATTAATTTTATGGGAGTTGATAAAATTGTATTTGCTTGGTTTTAAAAATTATTCAACAGACAGATATAGTAGGTGTGTAATACATGGTTATGAATCAGAATTATATCATATACAAAGTTCTGTAACTCAAGGATCTGTCTTAGCAACTTTATTATGGAGTATTTTTGCCTATGATATAACAGAAAATATAATCAGTAATCCTTATATTTTTGCAGATGATACAGCCTTTGTAGAAAAAATTGAAAGAGATGATGTAAACAATGCCTTCAATGTAATACAATTTGATATTGATAAACTTTTATTGTGGGCAGAAAAAAAAAACCAAAATAGAATTTAGTAAATTAAAAACTAAATATATTGTATTTAGTAATGGTCATTTGGGTAATCATCCCAAACAATTTATTGAAAATATTGAATTAGAAAGAGTAAATAATTACAAACAATTGGGATTATTTTTAGATCAAAATTTAAATTGGGAAACACATGTAAATTATACCATCCAAAAAACTCAAAAAATCTTTCATATGTTTAAACTAATTAGACACAAAATAGATTTTAAAACAAGTGAAAAACTTTAGAAAGGTATTATTGCATCGATTATTGATTATTGCAGTATGTTCTATATAAATGCTACACAAAAAAAAACATAAAAAGAATAACAAGGTTAATTTACCATTGTGCATTAATTGTGGTCAAAGGAAGTAGATTTATTTCAGAAAATAAATTATTTAATGTGTTAGGTTGGAATAATTTTCAAGACAGAAGAAATTATCAGTTACTATGTTTGCAAAAATTAAATTAACACAAACACCTAAAATTATTTGTAATAAATTCTTTGTTGATTTGCCTATGAATGTAGGTAGAAATGTAGGTAAATTGAAAGTTGTTTTTCTAAAAAGAATAAGTTTAATAATTTATTTTATTTAAAGATGATTAGATTATGGAATGCTTTACCTATTGATACAAGAATAAAAAATAATTATCCAGAATTTCTAGAATGCATGCATCTAAAATATAAAATTCATGAATACAAAATTATTAATTTATTCCATTATGATACAGAAGTGGATAACATGTATATGAAACTAAGATATCAATGAAGTAAACTTAATGCAGATCAGTTCAAATTTAATTTTATTCAAAATGTGACCAATGTCACAAAAACAAACAAGAAACAGTACATCATTATTTCATGGACTGTGCCAAATATACACAACAAAGAAATTTATTAAAACAGCAAATGAGTAATATTCATCCCACTTTCCAAAATTTGACCAATAGGCAATTATTGAGCATTATACAAGGTCAAAAAGATCAAGATATTGATCCCCAAATATATAAAAATATTTATCAGTATATAAAATTATATATTGTCACCACAGGCAGGTTTGCAACTTAAATAATAATTTTTAATAATGCAGCACAAAAAATTAAAGTTAAAATAATACAATTGGCTCCAAGGACCCCATTTTCCTTTTTATTTGTTTATTTCTTTGTTTTGTATACATGTGAGAACTGTACAAAGATGGTTATCAATAAATCAATTAAAAACAACAAAAACAAAAAGTCATTCCACTCCTGGACACAGAGGATGATATGTGGGGTGACATGGAACAAAACCACTCCCCTTAAAAAGAATGGGTGATTTGATGAGCCAAATTGTGAAATATTCCATGCAGTGCCAGCCCAAGGTTGAAGTACCCAATGACTGCAGAGACAACTTGTGGGTCTCTCTTGTCTTTCTGTTGTAGATGAGCTTCTTCCAACAGTTTTCTGATAATGTTTTGGTGCAAAAAGCTCAGCAATTTGATCTCCTGACTGGTAATGTATCAAGCCTGGTTGGCAGCCATATTTGAAAAGGAAAACCTCCAGGGGTCACGTGACCACCCCATGGGGGGAGGGATGCTGGGAAAACCCAGCAAAATAGTGATATTGTGCTATTATGCATCTATTTTCTATCTAATTAATTATTATAAAAATATTCAGAATATTAAAAATTGTTAGGCAGTACCAACACCCCCTACCGGAGGAGGAGTGTGGTGTGACACACCAGCTGTGAATTTAGAACCACCACTCACCGTGATTGGAAGGGAAAAAAATAAATATGGAGGTTCCCACCCTCGGGGACAGTCTCTCCTGAGATACCAACCAGTGTGTTTGTGATATCACTGCAATATCCAGGTTGTTCATAACTTTCGCTCCTGCTGTGTTCAATTTCTGTGAATCTGTCCCGGAAAAGATCTGAACTGGAAAACATTGCAGACAATTGCGTCGTACAAGTTGGAAGTTGCGTGCCGGGATATCTTGGGAATTGCGGCGAAAGACATCGACACACTAATTGACCTCAGCAAGAAACCCAAAAAAAGTGAGTGACTGGTGACTGTGAATTTGTGCATGAAGGCGACCGAGTGTCAACTGGGCAGCCGCGAAAGCGCTTGTGGTTTCTTCAATTTCAATGCCTGAGACACGCTATAAAGCTTTTATCTGTCGATGTTGTTGTGCTAAAACTAGTGTCTCTTATATTGCAGGACTCCACGAGCTGAAGTCGGGGTTGGCTAAAGCTAACAATGCGATGTTGACTGCTGAGGAGGAATTCAAAAAATCACTTCGGTCTCCCGTGGAGATGGCACCGCCAAAACCACCAGTGAGTATTGCCTTTGGTACTCAAGATACTGTGATTCAGTAGATTTTATTCCTGCACACACATGAAGGAACGCTTGTGGTTTTTTTTTTTTTTTTTGCCAAAACATGTGTATTTGTTTCGTTCGACTTGTGCCATGTGTTTTTGTTTCCACAGGAAGTGTCTCCCTCAGAACAACTTCAGACACAACTGAGAAATACGGATTTGGGCAACATTGCGGATAAGGTATTTGTGTGATAATTCTTGATTTCTGGCTGATCTAGATTGTTTTTAGACTTGAATATTGAAGGCAATATCCCCCCCCCCCTTTTTTGTTAATTTTATTTATTTTTTTTCCCAGGCACGAGAAGTCAGACTGCAGGATAAAAAAACGATTGAAAATTTGCACCAAGATATTCAAGACCTAGGGACACGTATGACGGAACTCAAAGATGCACGGGAAGCCCAGGAAGCCCAAACTCGGGAACTCAAAGCCCAAATACAGTTGCTGAACGAAAAGATAGATACGTTGCTGAAAGTGTACCCTTCTCTGCCAAAGGTCAGCATTCTGTTTCGGTCAAAAGTGTTTCGCAAAGAGAACTACCAGAGAATGCAGGATGTCTCTCTCCTCTTCCAGGTCCAAAAGGATATGATGGAACAAGATCGTCTTTTGGATGCGGCCCAGTTCACAGAAGAATTTGGTCGAGAAATTGTCAGACAGTTGAAGGACAAACCACTGCAAAGAGGCCTTCGCTTGTGTCTGGTCAAGAATCATATTGAAAGTGAAGATCAGCTCCTGGATTGGCTGAAAAAAAGTTAGTAAAATTGCTCAAAGTAATGCTGTTGTTCTGGTTGATGACAACATTCAAGGCGAAACGAAAAATGATGGATGTTATGTTTTTCAGAAGATCTTGCAGCAAATAAAGAAGAATGGGCAGCTATCCTGGAAGCAGAGGATATTCTGCACCAGAGACGTAACAAACCTGCTCATTCCACCACCTTCAACTTGGAAAAGTTCGAGTACACTGTAAAGGAAGATTCTAAGATGACTGTGCTCATCACCTTCATGAAAAAGTTTGATTCCTTTGTGGGCTGGAAAACAAAATGAACTGCCATCTCATATTGACAAGTTGAAAATTAAAGGTATCCATCCGGAAAGAAAGTTCCAGCAACAACTTTATTGAAAAACAACGCGATGAAAACATTCGAAAATTGCAGATTGTGGTGATTTCACAACAGTGAACACCATGGAAAACACCTGTAGACAATTATCGAATAAATTCATGACCAAACCCACAAATCCAAGGCATTACTTTCTCAAAGCAGAACGTTGAAGGCGTAAAGTGTGAGGTTATCTTTTTCGGCTCTTGACTCGCCAAAAGACATTTCCCTGATGAGGTCACTGAAATCAGAGGGTCTTTAGATCGGGCCTATCCGTCAGTGAGAAATTTTCAGCATTTGTGCGCGTCCATCACAGCCATGGCCATAATGAGCCCCTCATCGATGGGTCTCCTGTTTGGAGATGCGCACGCGAAGATTTCACTCCCTCACAACTTTGCTGATTTTAATTGCACAAAACACACAATCTAATACCAGCCACCAAAAAAACTAGAAAAACTGGACACGTGTGTCACAAGACCCACATCCTCTTGAGCAAGAGACAAACAAAAGCAGGGACAGTTCCATGACGGAAAGGCTCATATCCGGTCAAAAAATATTTGCTGCCCCCAACAATTTTCATTTGTACACGTTCAAACTAAAAGTTGCCACCCTCACCAGCTCCGCCCCTTCAAAATACAACACGAAGATCTGCCAAACGCGAGCTCAAAAACTGCTGGAACGAACCCGACGAGGATACTGACAACGACAGGAAAAACTTTTCAAACCGAACACGACAAAAATTCTACATATAATGTTGTGTTGTTTTTTTTCACAATGAAAAACTACATCCTGGTCTGCCAAACATCACGCAACACAAAAAAGAAAAAAAAAGTGTCATTTAAAACACACAGAGTTCTTGCAGAATTGCTCCGCATCGGCAAACAGACTTCAGGCAGAATGCCAATTCCAGCTTGGCAATTTTTGAGAGCGACTGCATAGTTTTGGTCCTGAAAGGTACGACCACTCTGTGAAGATGTGCAAAGTTTTGCAGCAGGCTCCAGATTCACAACAAACCAACGTTGCAAGCAACACACGACATCTCGAAATGAAACGTTGCGAGCACATAAGTATTGCATGCAAAGCACTTTTTGGACTTTACTTGTAGTGGGCATGCTTTCAAAAGTATCACATCCAAACCGGGAAAAAACAAAATCCTCACGCGATGCAACACAGTGCATCCAGATTTCGGGCTGTAAAAATCACCACGTGCAGAAAGCACACACAAACGCGGGGTACTCGAAGAATTAGACCCAAAATTGATGCCAAAATATCTTGTGAGATGCTCTGGGCATCTTGCGGAATGTGCTCTCTGTAAAAGGGAATCACAAGAGACAGTCAGAATGTCTCACATGCATACAGTGGAATATTTGCATTTCTGAAATCACAGACCAACCTTGGTGCCAATGCCAAGTACCAGTTTCAGCACAAGCGACGTTGACAGCGCCACACAGACAAGAAATTGCCGACAAAATTAGAAGCACAAACAATCGGCAAAAAGTGTTTTGTCTCTAACAGGCCTTGATGCTGAGGAAGCTCGCACACCCTAAGTGGAACTGCTGATTCAGTTACAGATTTCCAGTGCTTCAAATGGCAAGCAATACGTCCAAAGTACGAATCGAAAGCTGAGACAGTAGGAACGAAAATGCTGGCGAACTACAAGAACCACTTCCTGACTGTGGAAGACAAATAGTGTCGCAATTGAGAAAATCAAGCAGTAGAATTCTATTCACAGCAAAGTACGATGTAAACACACACAAGAAAAACGCAAAGTTGTCACATTTTCAGAGTTGGTGCTCTCAGCATTAAGTTCACGAAATGGTGGACCATCCGGGCAAAATTGGAGCGCTCTGTTGCCCAAAGAGGACACTCAGCTTTGCTTCGTCATTTCCATCAAGTGTTCATTTGCAGCCATATAGTAGAAATATTAATAGAAATACACATTCTCAAAATACATTCTGTAACAATGGAAAACTGTTAAAACTGGAACACAACAACCAACAGCATTAAAAACAATTGTTCTGGGACTTTACGATTTCCAGTACACCTGAACTGCATCAAAGGCGACATCACAGTTTCTCGTGGATTATCATACGAGTTTGAAAAATGTTTCTTTGCAACGTTCACAACCAATACGAACAAGGCACATGCAACGTCGAGGCTCATCAGGCCTCGTCACGGTCTTTTCGAGCAGTATTTTTCCATGACACAGTTTATTCCGTTCACGTCTCGGTCACAAGAGCGTGGGCGGAACGAGGCCAGTCGCTGGTGCAGGCGAAGAGGACACGCCTCACACGGAATGACAATGAAGATGGAAATGGATGAAGATACCACGTGACGTGGTTGCAGCAGGTCACAGGTAGGTTGTCATCTGGGTCGTGGGCGTGGACAGGAGTCGCCTCGTCAGCGTCTCACGTTATGTGGGCGGCAGCTCGACGCGGACGACATCGATGCGGTAGTTCACCCCCTTGCGATGAGCGATCAAGAGGCAGGACGACGCCTCACACCACTCGATCCGACATGGCCGACCCAAGCCCTGCAGGACACGCACAACATCAACAAACTGGAGGCCCCTCTTGTTCAATTGGACGGTCGAAAAGTGCCGGTTTGGTGCAAATTGCATGCGCAGCAACGTGCGACCTACAAAGCGCGAGTTGCTCAACGAAAACTATTTCTTTGAAACTTCTCTCGACCGGCATAAAACGAACAAAGTATTCTGCTGTATTGTTTGCTTGGGTTTTTTTCCCTTCGTTTTTCCTTCCTTGTTGTTCTGGCACTCTTTAACTTTTCACAGACACAGACGGACTCAACGAAAGTGCAGTTCGCATCGCACCGCTGAAAATGCGTCACAAGAAACAGGGTTTGCGAACCAATTTGCCAGTTGATATGACGACGCAGAATGCCCACCTGATCGGTTTCCCTGACGACGGCGCCAAGGTGCTTGCCACTGGCGCTCAACATCTGGATACTCGCACTGGCGGCGTCACAGACCAGCAGGTTGCCGCGTCCGTCTGTGGTGACACCGTTGGCGTTGATTGGCTGCGCCGCTTCGGGCGCCGGCAGTGCGCTCACGCTCCACTCCTCCCTGCACAGGAAACATACCAAACAGCGATCACGATCGTGATCCTAGTAAACAGCCCCGCTAGAAACACGCTCTCTTGGAAGCTGGGGTGGTTCACAACGAACACCCACATCCACAAAATTGTTGGAACTTCCAAACATTCAGTTAATTTGCTGGTGGTTATCAATTCCCTCTGACAACACTTGACTGATCAGCAAAATCTTGCATTGTAGAACACACGAGGTCAAATCGCAGATCGCTCCCTTACACTGTGCAGCAGAAACTGAAACAAATGGAGCGAAGCCTTTTTCATGCCTGTTCCCAGTCGGTTCTGATGCTTCCGTGTGAACACAACACTGGGAAGTGCCAAAATTCTTCGCGTGAAAGTCCTTTGCAAATCCCAACACACACAAGATAGTCACAGGTGCCTCCTTGTATGTGCCACAGTCTCAAATTCAGTCGAGCTGGCAAAGTTAAACCACCAAGACAAGATTCGTTCCCTGTAAACCAAGAAGTGCAAATGCAGTGCACACACTTTCAAGAAAGGAAAACTGCAATGCATTGTCTTCATTTGGAAAATATTGCAAAGTTGTCTCCATGTTGCCTTTCACAGTATTTCAGTTGAAAAGTAGATCTGTCCCAACATGAGTTTTGATTGGTTCAAGAACATCCTTAGGTGTCTGGGAATAGATATGTCCATTGCTCCTGCAGAAGCTGGAAATCTTGCTGATAGTTTTCACTGTATCCAAGGACATGAGGTGGTATTCTTTTTTTGGCAGAAATCTGTGAATTACAGTTTCCTTTGAAATGACCAACAATAAGAATGTGTGTCTGCACTTCCAGCTGATTTTTGAACTCCAAATTGATTGATTGCATATTTTCCTCTCATGTGATGTATGGACCAGTATAGTGATGAACAGTGGTGAAAATGCAATCCAGCTGTGCCAATTCTTGACAAGGCCAAGTTTCTTCACAGCAGTTGGGTTCATTTGACTTGTGCTGCCTGCTCTTCTCTCAACTGCAGTTTCCCCTGTTGAAGATGATCATCAAGCTCAGTCTGAAGACAGTTTCTCAAGCAAAAAGAAACCAAAGTCAAACAAACATAAGTTATACAGTTACCAGGCGGACTCTGCATGCATTGGCATGTTTTTGGGACACTCTGCTGTTGTGCTGATGATTGCCCAGAATGAGTACATTCCCTCATGTCAACAGCTGTAAGCCATGAAAACAGCTCACACAGTCTACTCACTTCTGCTGTTTCCTCCAAATATATTCACAAGTTTCAAGAGTTCCTTCAATAACAGTTGTCGCCAGTGATTCTTTGTCTCTTGTTGACCTTTCGTGAGCACATTCCAGGTCCTTGGCAATGATCAAGTTGAGGCTTGTTATTTTCGTGAAACACTTGTCCTGTTCCTTGTCTCAAACCAGTAGCCCAGCGTGTTTCTCCAGAGGTTTTGGCAGATTTCAAATCAAGATGTTTTTAGATCTACACTGATTCCTCTTGGCAAACCCTGCACTTCTTTGTTTTTGAGGAAATGCAACCTCAGAGGGGAGTAAATAATATGTGGATACTCCTTTGCACAAACTGCTTGGACAAAAAGGAAGCCAAGGTGAGAAGAAAAATGAAATGATGAAAACCCTCAGTGAATGTGACAGGTTGTCACCACAGTTCACTTGGTGGCTGTCACAATATTTGCACCCACTCACTCTCAGTCAACCAAATTTGGTATGAAAATACATATTGTCTGTGACACAAAATTTTCCATTTGAAGAAATCTGCTGAAGCAAGAATTTGAGGGAAAACTTGAAAGTTGGTCCAAAGGTACCTTACGGATCCTGCTCCTCTTGCAACATGTTCACAAGTACCTCCCTCTTCAAAGACAGAACAGCTGAACCGGCACTCTCGGCTTCCGTTAGAACCAAATGGGTGTCTGCAAAGCAACACTGTGTTTCTTCTCAATTGAGGCCAGCCTTAGCCAATGCCAGCAGACAAAGTCAAGATCTTCGAATGACCGATCATTCGGAACATTCTGGAGAAAGTTATCAAAACACATCTCAAGCACTGGTTTCCAAGCTATCTCACTGGGTACATTTGTTGACAGGTGTTGCAGATCTATTTGATGATAATCACCAACTGAAGCCGAAAACAAATGTTTTCTCTGGGGCACTGACCTTGTTCTGGACATCAAGCCACTGATATATCCGCTGTCTCATTACAAGCAAGATTCCTGGGTTCCTTCTTCTTTTGTGCTTTGCCTCCGCAATCCCACAAATTATCAAGACAAACAAGAAAGCAACGCCAACAGCGCGCGGTCCCACACATTTGGCATTGCGGCACTCCTGCTTACTCTTGTAGACATACAGGTCCAACCCTGGGACTTAACCTATCCAGGTGTGGGCGGGCGTGTGTGTCTGGCATGGGCACTACTGCCTTACCCCTGCTCATGGACAGCACGGGTGACACCCTGGGTTGTACTGCCAGGAACTAGTATATCCAGTAGGAGCGGGGGGGATCTGGCATGGCACCACTGGTAGACCTCCCCACACGCACCACGGTCACCCGGGGTCCAGCAGTACAACCCTGGGTGGGACCAAATGTATCTTGGGGGGGGGGGCAGCATGGGCACAACTGCCAGATCCTGCAGAAGTGCACACACACACACGCACGCACACACACACGAGGGTGACTGCATCAAGCGCGCGGAAGAGGCCTGGCGGCGAACCGCGTAACTGAAAATGTTCAACGCCCTTGCGTTTTTCACAATGCCATTGGCTGTGTAGTTCCATAAGAGCACCTGAATCACCTGGACAAAATTCTGGTCTGGTTTGACTCCTTGTTCATATAAACAAGGAGTCAAACCAGACCAGAATATATATATTGTATTTTGTTTTATTAATTTATTTCTGGCTGTGCAGGTGAGAGCTGGGAAAGTCTGTTTACAATGACATCTTCTGCTTTCGAAACACCGGAAAACTGAAGAATTGTCGGACTTTTCTTGTTCGAAGCTAGATTTCTCATTGTAATTCAAGCACCATATTTCTGCAGCAAAGTCAAAATCGTGTTGTGCCGTTTCATCCATCATGGCTGTTCAACAAATCTGGACTTCATCCGTTGGAATAACATTTTCCACATCACTGACTCATCTTTGACTCATTCAGAAAGCCACAAACAAAACACTCACACACCCACTCACCCTCTGCCGCGTCCAACGGTGCGCGCGAAGACGCCATGAGTGCCGTGCGTCGTGACGACGAGAGTGCGGGCCCCGCGCCGCAGCCAGCACACGTCGAGCAGCGCGGCGCCGGTCTGCGGAAGCTGCGTCACGTGCTGCCCCGGCTTCAGCGGCAACGAGCTGCCGGAGAAAATTTCCGCTGCATAACTGTCCCACGACCACTCTCAGCTGGGCAAAACTGCGCCGATCCCGTCACGATCGATTGTGAAAGAAACAGCGCAAGTTCGAATCATAACTTGTGTGGGATTATCGCCTTGGTTCAGAGTCCCGTCGAGTTTAGCCTCACGATAGCTTTGGCAGACTGTCCGCGCATCGTGCACCCGACGAAAATCGCGATACCGGTTCATTCTGCCACGAACCAAACGATCATCCGTTGGTCCAAGGACACAGAGCGCTATCTTTACCTGCAGTCAAGAAGTCTCAGCTCCCGAGCTCGGTCGACGTACAACAGAGACGTGAGCCCCATCGTCGTCATGGCGCTCGGTTTGTGCGGCGCCGTCGAGAAGCTGAAGACGACTTCGCTCAGGTTCGCGACGTCGTAGAAGTCCAACCGCATCGAGCTTCTGCAACACGCCAGGGACAGGTTCGTAACGGGGCAAAGCACAGCTCAGAAAAGACCATTTGAACATCTGTCGATTCAGCAGTGGGCGGCCTGTTTCCGCCAGAGCGGTCAGGCGCAATGTTCCTCGTTCACGAACAACACCGACCCAACAAAGGACCGCACTTCCACTGCGGATCAGATCGTACACCTGCAATCGGAGTGCGGACAGCACTCCCATGAAAATGCAGTTCCGACAAGTTCCACCTTTGTGAATCTGGATCAGGGGGAAGGGAACAATCAAGGTGAGTCATGTCACCAGTGCAGGGGAGAAGAAGTCCGAGAAGAAATCTATTGTTTCAAACGGCGCATCAGGAATCCAGTTGGGCACTCCACACTACACCCATGCACTTAAATCTGGAACCAAACCGATCCCACCAACAACCACCCATCACGCAGTCGCAAAGTTTTCTTCCTGCTACCGACTCATCAAACCAATCTGTGGCATACAAGTTCATCAACTACACTGAGGACATGTGTACACTTCCGTTCTTGTGAAATAGGACATCCAAGTTCGCGAGCACAGCTTGAAAAGTCGTGTTGCGAAAACACGTTTTCATTTCACAGTCGCCGTGGCCAAGTGTTCCCGCACTGTCCGTGTCTGTGCACTGCCATTTCGTTGGCTGTCGTTCGGTGCAGTCAAAAGAAAGTAACAGACGCTCGCCCTCACGCCTGGGGAGAGTTTTACAAACAAAACAAAAAGCTCAGCAAGAGTCAACGACAGGTGCAGGACAGATGTCCGGACTGTAGCTGTACTTTGTTTTCTTCTGTATTCACGACTCGTTTGTGCAAGAAATCACCTGAAATAAAAGAAATGAAAAGTAAAGACAACCTTTTCAGCTTCTGAATCATTGGCAACAAAACAGAATAACAAATGATTGTTCCGACAGACTAACTTACCGCTCAGCCTTCAAAAGAAGTGAAGTTCGTCGTCCACATCAAGGGCACACAACAATGCCATCACACCACAAAACTCAACTGATTGGTAAACTGTGTGTGCTTTCTTTTCAGCTTCATTTTCTGTCACTTTTTGCAGCAGTTTCACGAGACAGGCAAAACAACCACACAGTTCAGGTGTTTGATGTTGTTTGTACACTCATTGTGACTTTCTTGACTTTTCACAAAACTCTCTTTTTTCTCATTCTTTCCACACAATGAGGACATCTTTAAAAGGCAAAGGACAGTGTTTTGTTGGTCTTGAAAACACAACTGTGTCAAGACTGTGTGGTTAGCAAAGGGCAACAATCACTCAAGTGGGACAATTTCAACAACTTGAAAAATTTTCCATTTTTTAGTTTGTTGCACCACACTCCTGCCACAAAGCACACCACTTAGCTGTGCCAGTGACATAAATTTCAGATTTTGAGGTCAAACTTCCAAGCATGTTATATTTGTTGTGAAAGACCAGACCCCCCCCCCCCCAAAAAAAAACTGACAGGAATTTCAGGCAGTCATATGCTGACAAGATCTTTGTTTGGTTCAATCAATTGGAACTGGGACATCACAAAGCAACTGACACAGAAAAGAAGCTGATACACACCACAAATTGGTGAATCCACTTCAACTGGAAGACATCCAAATTCAATTAGAAAATCTCACACTTCTTTCACTCACAAGTGATCAGCTTCAAATCAAAACATCCTCCCCCAGTTAGGAAAACTCCCACAACTTGCATGGCCCCTGGTTCTGTTGTATCACTGGAGGCAGAGCAATCCTTTTGCTGCCATTGAACATCAGTGGCAGGTTTCCACCAATCCTGGTGTGCAAAGATGCTTCTTCATACAAAAAGTAAATTGTCCAAGCACTTCCCTGTGTGAATCTGGATGAGTAAGCTGACTTTTCCATGGAGTATTTCACAAATGTCAGGCTGATATATCCAAGCACTTTCATGTGTGATAAAGGATGAAAATCTGACTTTTTCTTGTGGCATTTCACAAATTTGAGGCAGAAATATTTGAGCACTGCATCACAAATATGAAATGCCTGAGACAAGCCAAGAATACTTTGACTTTCAGAGTAAGTTCCAGAGTAAGTTCCAAAGAAATTTGTCCAAATCCTCTCCTTGTGTCCTGTTAAATAATAAGACCTACAGTCAATGTTGAAGACTTTTTGTGGCAAAAGAAAACTGATTCAGTCTGCTGTTTGTTTTGAGGTGTTTGCTTCCTTGTTCTCAGTTATTTTCCAGTGCACCACATAGCACATGTTACCAGACAAGAGACATCAAATTTTACACAAGCCAGATTTTGCACAAGTTCTTGAAAGACTCTACATGACCTGCAATGAACAAAAACATCCCAATCCAAATAGATAACTTGTTGGTGATTGGTGAACTAGAACAGCTCCTGAACTGAAATACTTTGCAGACCAACTCTGAGACCACTTTCTCAAACACAGGAAAAGACAGGAGTAGTCTGTGCTGTAGAATTACCATTTTGACTTCATTCATTGTTGATTGACCTCAACATTTATTTGCTCCATTCTTGTCCTTGATGTCAAAGAACATTGCCTTTTCTTTAGAACTTTTTTGTATGAACAACTATCTTCAGCAAAAAAGAATTGTCCAAACAATCAAACCAATCCCAATGGTTGTGATCAGCACATTCAGACAGTGGAAAGCCACATATATATTCCCTGCTGTTTCAGGAAAGACCACACTTTACAGCTTGTGAGGAAGGGAAACACAAATGATTGATGCAAGATCAACTGTTGCTGATTCCACCAGTCATCATCTTGGAAATGAGAAATCACAATGAAAGGGAAGAAACAAATGGGAGGAACACAAAAAAGGAACATTGAGGAAAGAAGACAGGGGTGGTTGAAACAATTTTCAAAAACAAACAGTGAAGCAGGTTGAGGAAGGATGACATTTGTCTGGCTTCTTTGGTTCATATTGCCCACACATTGCCCAGGAGCAGTTTGATAAAAGTCCCACCACCTAACCAACTATTTGCAAAGGACAAAGTATAATTTGTCTTAGTACTCTTGTTCTACTTCACTGACTTCTGACTGCACCACTCACCATTGGCATTAGGTAATTTTTGGAAAAGTTCTGAAAATGAACAACTTTTTGCAAAAAGCAGCAAACAATTCATCTGAATTCTGGTCATTTCACACAGCCTACATTGAACATGTACATAAAGAAAAGAAAACAAGAATAAGACTGAAGTCATGTCCAAAGCAGTTTTTGTGCTGTTCTGACAAAAACCAACAGACAATCTCTGTTTTGAAGCAACATCAGTCAAAGTAAATTGTGTGCGTGCACAATACACAGGTTTGAAACTTCAGTCCACATTTTTGTAGCTATCTTTTGGCACTGATTTCTTTCAAGTCTCCCCAAGCAGTAAATCCAGGTCAAATCACTGAAATTGTAACAACACAGAAAACATCAGAAAGGAACTTGCAGTAAATTCTTTGCAATTTGGCTTGATATTTTATCAAGACATGTGACAAAAGTGTCACTCAAGTTTCCTCAACCTGGAGTTTCATTTGCTTTTGCTTTGTTCTTCAGGTTTGTTGAACCAAAATGACTGATTTTCACCTGAACCTTTCTCTGTTCACAGCTCATGATTGAATTTGCTGATTTGCGATCTGGAGACACTCAGGACTGAGCAAATGACAAGTCTGACAAACATCTTTCTCACTTTTCGAAGGAAAGTATCAAGGGACAAAATGGGAGACCCAACAACTGAATGTTTTTTCCTGCTGGTTTGTTTCAGTTTCAGATGGCAATTTCTGCTGCCATTTTCATTGATTTTCCTCTTAGCTTTCAGTGTCCGTGTTCCCAGAAACATTCAAGAGAAAATATATGCTTGCTGAAAATGAAAATCAACAGAACAGTTCACAGTTCAGCAAAAGTTAACGTTTGTGTGGGAGAAAAAACCAACCCACCACCAACAAAACATTTCCCCTGAACAAAATTTTTGAGTGTGCTTGCATCCAAAGGACTCTTGAGGCTTCCTCCACAGCAAAGGCTTGAAATGCTGCCTGGGTTTTGATTCTCACTGAAGCAAACTTCAGTTCGACGACTGTTCTCAGCATTCTCTCAAAAAACACTTCCACTGGGCCACATTGAGAGTTTTTGCTGTCAGCATTCACCAGGTCCACAGTGCCAGCACAGAGGCACGATAATGCTTGTCGAAAAGGCAGTGGCACAATGCGTGGCGTTGTCGCGGGCGCGGGCCGGGGGGCGGGGTGGGGGTGGCGTGGCCGGCGGG
>JAAUXT010117172.1_pt1 | contig 20672 bp, 15 predicted proteins | sample 7278171 | NCBI WGS metagenome assembly JAAUXT01 (sample SAMN14350112, study PRJNA611818) | marine sediment metagenome | isolation source: surface marine sediment (1.8m) | place: French Polynesia: Moorea | collected 2018-08 | reverse complement strand
CTTACTTTTTTCACTCAATATTCACAACTTGGGAACTCATTTAGCACACACCCAAATGGAACAAATTTGACCAAATGGAACTTTTACACATTGTTTCACAACAATATCCATATATCAACCAAAAGAAATGTCTAGTATCCATTTTTAAATTTTCCATGAAAAATGACTTTTTAAACCAAACTTTAGCCCTACCTAAAAACCATATAAAATTTTCATTAATCAAAAATTAAATGCTACCTCTCAAACCCCATACAATATGCTACATTTCACTAATATACTTCTTTCACCAAATATTTGTGCCTTCTATGATACAGAGATATTTTTACATTGACACCACATTTTTTCTGCACTTCCAAATTTGACCTTTTTGACCTCAGAAACCCAAAAATTCAAATTTTACAAATTCCTTCCCTGCACATTATCCCCAATCCAAAATGAACCAAAAGAGCCCAAAAGATCCCAAATCAATCCTCATCTTGACCATGAAACTGCTGTAGACATACTTTTGGAAGACGCTGCCTACAGGTGCTTTGATTTGGCTCGCACCGATTTGGCTCATTTGAGCCCAAATCGCGCAACCCACCTCAAATCACCTGAAAAGTACTTGCTTTGGTCTCTGGATCGTCTGAGTGGTCACGTTCTCCACGGAGAAGAGGAGAGATGTGGACCCAAGCCGCAAATGCGCAGTTCTTATGCTCAGACTGACAGGCTCACACCCACCAGTGTGGGAGGAATGACCCAGTTTGATGGGAGTTGTGCTCTGCAGTCGTGAATCTGAATCACTCTTGTTGATCCTTCAGCATCAGTGTGGCTCGAGTGATGAAGCTGACCTTTTGATTGACTCGGTCCAGCAGATTTCGGATACTTGTTTACGATTTCCTGCGACTTTGCAAGTTTTCTTTCGTGTTTCAACGATCTGCTTTTGGACAGAATCCAGAACTTCTGGGTGAAGCTCGTATCACAGTGTGGTCAATTTGTCAGGTGACAAGAGTTTGCAGTGTGCGTGTGTGTGTGTGTGTGTGTGTGTGTGTGTGTGTGTGTGTGTGTGTGTGTGGAGTGGAGTGGACCCGCGTTGATGTGGAACTGCGTGATGCACACTTGACGTGGATATTTTCCTCGGTGTCACTTGCAACAACAAAGCGTGCATCAAACTTTCAGTGATGAACAGCAATGTTTTGTCTCATAAACCTTCATTGCGGTGAACAAAGGCAATCTCACGTCGTCTGTGTGAGGCAGCTTCGCTCGCCAAACTGGGTGACCTAGTTAAAGCTGTAAGACAGCTGATCTCCCCCATATGCAACGTGCAGCCTGGGACTTTGCTGTCTGAGCACCTGCAGAGACGTCGTCTGCACGACACAAGAAGAACCATCATCTTGAATGGACAAAATGATCCAGGAACACGGATTATGATGGATTTTGTGGGAAAAGACACAAACATTCTGGATGCAAACTTGAAGAAGACTCATTGAATTTAAATCAGGTTTTGTCACGGACTGTCGTGTCCATTGACACGGAACCACAGCACTCTTGCGTCGGTCAAAAGTTTGGCCGATTGGATGAAAGTTTTGTGAACAAATGCGTTTTGACACGGAGCTGTTACAGGTAACAACTCACCGTGTGCACAAGAGGTTTTGTTCGAGCCTTCAAATTTGGTTTCTTTGGATTTGATCCACCTCAGGACTGAAGCTGGAATGTTGTCCCGTATTTTGTGGCAATGGACTAAGTGCGAGATCAAATGGAACATCAAAACGAAGGGATTTTGTGATGTTGCCTACCTTTTTGTCTTGGATGCGAAAGTCTTACTTTTCCATTGGTGCTCAAACTCAAATCTGGCACGCCTGAGATCGGCGGATTTCGTCTTGTGGGTCTTTTATCAAAAGACTCACAAAAGAGCGAGAGCAAAGCTGCGGAACCTGCGGTGCTGCATGATCCTTGGGGCATCACTTCCTCTTCTGTGGATTGGCCAATGTGCTCTGATCTCTCACTGTTGGACGATCAGACTGTGGTCAACGAGGAGTGAAACACAAAGCAGCAATGTCTGTGTACAAAGTTGCCCTGTCAGAGAAATTTGGAATGGTTCAAGACCACACCTCAAGGAGAATGCCGGCAGAAGGTTTTGTCTTCACAATGTGTCCGTCGCCAATAGGTGACCCACGTAGCTCAAATTAGATGCACGCAGCTTCTCTTTTGCGCGCACGGACGTGCATTAGAAATGCATTGAATTGCGCGTGCTGAAGCTGTTTTGCCCTGGGAGTGAGGATGCATAGAAGAGCAACAGTGACGTTGCATGCAACAACAGGAAATTGAGTTTTTTCCTTCTGAATATGTGGATTATTGCCAACAATAATCGATCAACTTCAACTTAATTGAATGGGATTTTGAGGTGATTGGTCAAACCCAGGATCTGGTGTCTCAAGAGCAGTGGACGACACACCGCTGGAGTTGCTTGGTGTGGGGCAAGACTGTGGATTTCAGTTTCCTTCTCTGAGACCAAGAAGAAGGTTCAGATTGTGTTGAAAGAAGAAACATGTTCAGGGGGAATGAAAAATGTTGTGTGCTTGCTTGCCTGCAGGCATAGAATGACACGTTTGCTACCTGAGTGGAGTTATCACTGCAAACACCTGTGCGCGTTGCTTTGTTTGCAACCAAGTCATTGTTTGGAAAGAAACAGTTGTGTATGGTAACATAACAATACACGAGTATCCAAGGTTACCTGCGAGGACCTGAGCAAATTGTTAGTGTGGATTGCCTCGTGGCCGTATCCAATGTCAAGACGTCACTGGGATTGGGGGAATTGAACTCCCTCTTTCCAGAACTTCTTTGAAGGACGTTGCATTGGGGCGAGAATGTGGGGCTGAAACCCTTGATGGTTTCACGCGACCATGTCCACACGCAATCATTGATCGAGACCCCACGGAAGTCCAATTGCAGGTTCTGTTGTTTTGTGATCACATGTGTGCCACAGCACGCGACATTTTCTTGTCAGTTGATTTCGTAAAGCCCAGGCTTGTTTTTGGGACCAGACGAACAGGGAGTTCACATGGAGGCGTTGCAGCACTCGTGATTTGATTGCCTCTCAAGTTGTACGTCAAGAGTCAGTGGCGGCGGGACGTCGAATCCTTTCAGGAGAAGTAGAAGAAAAGCTGAGTAATTATGATTTGTTCAGGGGAAAAGTTGCGTCGCATCAAGCGGCAGCTGCAAGGTGACCACAGCAAAGAGCCATGATCCCTGTGGACATCGCGCTGTACGAGCAGCAAAGCGTCAAAACTGACGTGTGTGACAGAGGTTTGTCAAATAACACTCCTTTGTGGGTGTTTTGCTCCACTGTTCCGACATGCAGTCAGTACAGCCAACCAAGGTGCGATTCACAAGACGCTTCCTGTGGCAAGACTCTTGAATCTTTTGGCTTCATGTGAGCAATTCAGTCGTGCATGCAGCTCGGAAATAGAATGACCACAGAATAGAGAAGCCCTGAATTTGTATTGGTTGCCACACGAGAACCACATGCAGATCGAGGCAAACTGAATGTGTTTGAAGTGAGATCACGCAAAAGACACGCAATTTGTGAGTAAGACTGCAGCATATTGGAAATACAGATCAATGGTATTTTGATGGACCTTCTGATCATACAATCCTGCGTGAGTCATCCAGTGGGATTTACACATGGACGGGAAATCCCTGATGGACTTGAGCCCGCAAAATAGAGGAAAGGTTTGCCGTTCCAAAACAATGGAACCACGAGATTCGCTTTTTACCTGAAAGAACAAACAGTACATGGAGACAATGCGTCCTTTTCCCCCGCGATGTCAATAATGTACTCTCAGTCGTACTTGTCCTTGAAGCAACGCAAATCAGAATCTTTCTGTGCTTGCAAACAGCATTGAAGAGAGATTTTGAGCACAGTCTGCAGACAGTGAGGTCTACAGACTACTTCTAATGAACTGTCCGAGCGTTCGTCCGTCCTTGAATTCTTTCACTTTTGTCAGTTGGACGCGTAAAATTTCGTTACTGGCCAAACACAAAAGTAGACACTTGTTACGAGGCAGGTCGCAAAAAGAACGAACAAGTACTCATCCTGTGGATGTGTTTCTACTGATCTTTCTAGATTTTGGCATGAGCATTCTTGGGCCAATATTGGTTCCTGAAAGGTAAAAATATAGTCTGTTGATTTTAGAGAATGTGGCTTGTGATGAAGATAACTTTGGATAAATTGATCAGTCAGCTATTTTGGAGTTCTATCAGAAAAAATATAAGTAAGTTTGGAGCAAACAGCAAAGATAAAACTTTATCAAATGTTGAGTAAATTCCAAGCTGAGATAGCATGCATACTGCAAGAACCTGATGGTGATGTTGCTCCAAGTGTAAGTGTGGTGCACAGATGGTTCTTATAGATTGAGAAGGATAATTCTGACAAAAAAATCAACCAATTCCAGGATAACTACATAGTGTGAGGACAATTAAGGCAATGAACAAAGTGCAGAAGTTTTTTCTAAAAATACTAGATAAACTGTTCACTGATTGAAAAATAGCAAACAGTCCAAAAATTGATATTTTCATTCTTTTGCCATTCACTTAAAATTTGTTGAAGAATATTCTTTATGGAACCAAAATGTGCAGGAAACATTCACCCTTGTTTGTCCTCTGACAACACCACAAAAGTTCTGAACTTCCAAGAAAAATGCGCATTTGTTCATTCTTTTTGCGACCTGCCTCGTACGTGACTTCTTATGCCAATTTCTACGTGCACACAAAATAGAGGTGAACCAGGATCGGGTTGGAGAGGCAGTTGGTGACAATGTGTGAATTGATATGAGAAATCTCGAGGCTATTATTGTGCTGCACAGAAGCTGCAGGCTGCTGGGAGGCGCAATGCTAATCAACCAGAAAGGCTGAACTTGCAGCATGCCACGCTGTTGCTGACAAGGCACGGTTTGCGCAGCGTCAAAACGTTGTCTATCTTTTGGTAGGGACGGGACAACTTCTTGGTTATGCTTGTGACCTTGGGTTGTATTTGCTGCAGTTGGAACAGGAATCTCAACTGACTCTGTCTCTCACTTCGTTTTTCAGAAAGTCGCGTTGTCCAAAAATGTTTGGACCTGCCCAGATCACATGACCGATGCATGGTCAGTCTCCAGTTGCGTTCCGTGCATTGTCGTTTGTGGAGAGAAAGGAACTGAGATCACGGACCCTCGTCGTCCTCACATGTCTCCTTTGTACGAGGTCCATGAAAGACGTTTTCTCTCACAGACCCTGCGCTTCTGTGACAAATCTCTTGAGCATGATCTTGGTGTTCTGGTGAAAAAGACGATTGACGTCGAGTGAACCGACAGTCAAGTTCCATCTTTGCACCCGAGGAACTCTCATTCAGTCCTGGACGGCAGCGATTCTGTTCTAATAGCGGTCAGAGTGGCCAGCCACTCCATCCGTCACAAGTGATCGCAGAACCATTCATCAGCGCTGCAGAACGGCGCCGCACGATCTATGAGTCCGAGAGGAGTGGCCTCGCAGGTTGTTTGAGCCGCAGAACTAAGGGGTTTGAGGACTAAAATTTCTCCTGAAGCCGAACGACAACAGTCTCCCGTTGAAGTAAAGACACGCTTTCGTCTGTGGAAAGGAAACAAGACAAAAACTGCGGTCATGTTTCCAAGAAACCTCTCATGTACGTATTTTGAACCAAGGCACTAAAAATGCAGCCGTTTACTGCTTCTTGACGCTGCTTAGTCACCGGCCATAAATCTCGAGGTGCTCGACTCAGAATGCATGCCGCGCGGGATCTCGCGGAGATTGCGCTGAGCGACTGAGTCTCCTAATTGGGTCGTTTGTCTTCATCTCAGGGTGATTATCTGTTGCTGGGACTGGATCAACAGGCTGCGATGTGAGTTTCTCTGTTGTTGTGACTCGGCAGCATTTTTGCTCGACATCCTGCCACAGCAATCGACTCTGATCAAGGCGCAAAGCTGGTTCCCTTCAGAGAACACTTCTCTTCAGACACCTTCCTTTCTCCGCGAGGCGGAATCACAGGGGAAAAAAAGCCCAATTCAGCTTGAAGATGGTGACCACACAATTCCTGCGAGCACACCACTTCAGATACGCACCAGGAGCCTGCAATAGTACTGTCTCATGTGCACTGTTCAAAATGGTTTATTTTCTTGTGGAAAAATTTTTCTGGGTAAATTTGAGAAGCACAGTGACAAGCATCCAAGTGAAATTCTGTTACAAGTTGTAGAAAATTTTTGTAAATCGATCACAGAAATCAGTATATTGTAGCTGAAAATCTGAATACCTCAGTAATTTTCTTCAGAAAATAAACTGTTGTTGTTGGAATATTTGGTGAAAAGAGGATGTCTTTCCAACAGAAAAAGTTCAACGCAAAAATATACACCTGATCACAAGATCTGGCCTGAATCGGTAAATTTTGTGCCTCGTATCCTTTCAGATGCGTTTTTCTGGATGAAAAGTGGGGATGTGCGGAGTTTTCCCAAATCTATATGGTCCTGTGCATGTGGGGTACACAAGTTTGTACTCGTGTTTCCAGCGATGACGCCCCTCCCCCCGTTTTTCCTTTCTTTTTCCGCTGGACAAGTTTTCACAACACCCAAGTTCAGTTGTGGAAAGAAGCTATCAAGCTTTCACGTCAAATACTACAAATCAAATGATTCCCCCATCATGTTTGACACATGCCGGACAAGAAATCAAATTTGCTGAAACAGAGCCGAGAGGAAATGTTGGCTCTGAGAACCAAGTTGTCAATGGTCGTCTTTCAGAGCGGTCAAGTGCCCAACTGTCAAGTCAGAATAAACGATGTCTCTTCCTTCAGGGTCATTTGTTGGACCAAGGAAAGAAACAATTCTGACAGCATGCGCTTCAGGATGAAATATCTTCGGACAGATTGTTTGCCTCCAGTTGATTGTCAGAAATTCCAGCTCAGTTGCCATGCTGCATAAAACCGCAGCAAAGTTCTGCAAGCAGAAATGGCACTGCGTCCAAACGATGATTTACCTTGTCCGCTTTCCTGTATCTTGGAGAATCTCTCTCCTGCTAATTTCCTGAGTGTAGCCATTTCTGAGTCAATTGTGTGGAACGCACTCGCCACGATACAGCAGTGTGAGCGCTGATAATCAAACACTGGAAGCTGCGTGAAATGAGCTCGGTGCCTGGGACTCGCTTTGTTTTCGTCTCTGGGATATCTTGCTTCATTGTAGTGATTGCCTGTTGATTCAGCACACGACACCGATATTGAAAGGATGTTTTCTGAGACTTTGCAATTTGTGCTTTTTGCTTTCACTTGGACGTTTTGTTGTCGACAGTCCTGACTGGTGTGTTCGCCTCGAAATGACTTGACAAACTGTTGTGATTACTTTCGCAAGGATTTAGCTTGTTCATCACATTGTGCTGAAATCCTATCCGTGGAATTGGCAAACAGCAAAGGCAAAAGGTGAAGCTGGAAAGAGATGGGGAATTATATGGAGAAAACCCAACCCTGGATTTCAGTAACAGTGAAGTCATTGCCATGACTCGCTGCACAGATTGCACTCAAGACTGGACACAAATATACAAAAAAATGTCGAAAAAATAACCAACTTTTGTACACTCGTACATGCGAGGACTCACAACAGAGCTTGCAAGGCACCAACAGTCAACGAAACCTGGCAACATGCAACAGCTCTGCATGTGAGATTCACTCTCTTGCGGACTCCATACATTCTTCATTTCCGGGGAAACGGATGAAATGAAACCCAGAACTGCGTCAAAGTGACTTTGACTGCATGTTGACTGCTCTTACAGACTACTTGTCTTTGTACAGATAGTTACCCGTGCAGCGAAAGTTTCGCACCATTGTTGCTTCCATATTTGTCAAAACAGCAAAGAAAAGCTTGTGTGGACTGATGGATCCGTGGTGGTGCGGTGTGATGGAACAGCTGGGCGGCGGGATCGCCGTCCCCCGCGACACTTGACCCGCCCAGCGGCAGATAACGGTGAATAATTGACAGCATCCGGACCCTTAATCCACCAGCAGCAGTCAGTGGATTCAGAGATCGTGTTGTGCTGGGCACTGAATTTTGTGGCGTGGGGTGAACCGTTTGACTTTGACAGGATTGGTTTGTTTGAGGACCGTTGTCAAGCGGGACGTGTCTCTTCCGAGCCAGAGCTGACGATCTTTTCACTTTGCAATTTGCCACCAACAACTGTTTTGCGTGAATTGACAGGTTTTGGGGTGTACTGTTGTTCCATGATTCCGTGCACCAGAGTCCATTGTGCAGCACTTGCCTGGATTCACGTTCATTGGACTTGGATGCACGGAGTGAATGGTTTGTTTTGCACTTTTGTTCAGGATACTCTACTAGGAACTAGAAATTTCTTCCTGGAACCTGTGAGAAAGAAAATAGCCGGAGAGCGACAAGTGGAAGCATTGAACCTCCCATTTGCTGTGAGTGGAAGTTGACATTTACGGAGGATCTTTGATAGCTGGCAGGACAGAGTGGCATGGCAAGCAAACTGTGTCGTGCGAACGAGGGACGGAAATCTTACGAGCAATTCTGGATGATTCCGACACAAGGTCCGCGCTTCGTACCAGTCCACATGGAACAGTCACTGTGAAATCCGTCGAAAGAAAGAAAGTGATCATGAATTACTTGGATTACAGAGGTACGTAAGTTTTGCGCGATTCTACAAAAAGGGACAGTTGGAACCATTGGTGCAAATGTCGGACGATCAGAATATCAGCAGTATTGGTGTTTCCTGCATGGTGTGTGCTGTGCATGTGTTTGCGCGACGAAGAGAGAGAACAAGGGAAGGGAGAACAGGGAGACACCGTATCAGAGTGCATACTCATCTTCACTCTCCCCATTTGGGGACACAGCCATCACACGTTTGCAAAGCAAGCTGACAAGGCTTCAGATGGCAGCTTCTACCCGTCTGACAGATTCAGCATTTCACCGGCAACTCTCCTCAAATTCCGTGGGACAAACGGCTTCTCCGCGTAACACAAGAGACAAAATATAGACGAAAGAAAATACCAGCAATCACAAAAAAGAATAACTCCTTTTCTCTGTTGCCACCTTCCCTGCGCGCATCCTCCAGTTTGTTTTGGGGTCTGAATTCTTGTCCCACCTGCAGCCACGCTCTATGAGCTGCCTGCATGTGTTTGACGCTGGGAATAGGTTGAGGCTGTAGCGATTACACCTGATCACTACTCAGAGCGAAGGGGTGACCATGTGTGCTGTCAAACCAAGGAAGAGCCATCGGGGAATGGGGGACCGATGACGCAGTGGTGATCACAGGTGACAACTGCCAAAAGCAGTTCCAAGAAGCTGATATGGCCACCAAGAAGTGGTCAGGGGTGACTCTTCCACTCAGGGGCGATCGCTACTGCATGCATTGCGTTTCTCTCTGTGGATACACACGGCCAACAAGACCAGTGCTGCAGTCCAGTTCTTTTCGACTGACGGTTGATGCTTGTTCACTTGTCTGTTTGCAGCTGTGATTCGACAGAACCGGAAGAGCGCCGTCGAGCTGCTCGAGGAGACCAAGCCGTACTACGTCAAGTCGGGCTCCGTGCGCGAACACCGACAGATGCTGGCCGGCGAGGAAAACTGCTTCGTGCCCGAACACAGGTACGCAACAAAAGAACGCGCGAGGGTTCCACTTCCACCCCTTCCTTTGACCTCCGAAACAAAACGACAGACTTCCACTACCCTGTTACAACCAAGCGAATGTTCTGATCGCCAGAGTGGCGAAAGCCGAAGAGTCCGAGTTTCTACCACCACTTTCTTGTAACTGGGGACCTTTGGACGCAATCGAGAGCTCGCGCTGTCACGGTTGCGACTTGCAACTCTTTGGAAATGATGCTGAACAGTTGCGAGTCGTAGAGAAACAGTTTTGTGTCGAAACAGAAAGTTTGAAGAGGTGTCAGTCACATTGCTTCACCAAAGTCGTTGTCCAGATGGAGGAAAGTCTCGCCTGGACTGTCGACGCTCTCTGGTCGTGGAAGGGCCATAAATACACCACCCAGCTTCGTCCGGTGAAATTTGCCAGACCTCAACGAAAGAGCTGAATCTAAAGACTAGGGATCCCGCTGCTGGTGTTTCGGGGAATGGTGTTGGGAGACTCCTGTGAAGAACAGACAGCACCGTTTGTGCCTTCAGACAAAAGTCTTCAATGAAAACAATTTTTGCACACAAATGGACCTGAACTTACCTGAAGATGAATCACGACGCTAGATTTTTTTTGTGGCCTGAGACCTGAAATGAGGATGGTCGTTCTCAGTCTGATCATTCTGAATCTTCTTTCCTGGAGTTGAGCCTTCAGATCTGGAGGCGTGGTTGTGCGTGCGAAAGACTGGACTCTGACAGCAACCCAACAGCTTTCAACAGTCATAAGTTCAGACACCTTTTCCCAGCCAAACTGAATGACCATCACTCTGCGTGTAGTTGCAGGCGTAAAAACATTACTTCTCGTACACAAAGGCGTAAAACATGAGTAGTCCATTAGATTATTCAGTCAGAGACTGATTTACCGTCCAAATGCGGAGACTGACCCTGTCTAATGGAAGCTGTAAAAAGGAAAAACGGGCAAGGAAAGCCTTGCAAATTGAAAATGTGAATCATAAAACATTGTGGGACCCTGACTGGAGTCGCGACATCGTTGTATCCCAGGGCAACAAGAAACGAGAACTTATGGAAGATTCACAAAACTTTGAGGGAGATTCACAAAGTCCTGATCATTTCCTCGTGTCTTTCAAACAAACAAACAAAATGACAACTCTTTCTGAGCACAAATGCTGTTGTGATTTCTGAGCTCTTTTTCAACTTGCAGAAAATGGAAGATGGTTGATCACGACAAAGATGAAAATTGGTGACAAGAATCCTCATGGGTATTGAAATAGCACAGTGCCTTCACTGCACTGGGGATGTTTTCCAAGGATGTGTTGTCCTTTTCACCGTTTGGCCAATTATCGCCAGAATTGCTTGATGAACCTCAAATGTCACAGCGGCAGGTAGGGCTGGGAAAAGTTCTTCATTCGTCTGGCTGTCCAAATCCAAAAGATGCGCAGGAACGATCAGGCTTTTGTGAATCCCTCTCATGCGTTCACTTTGGTGACCAGATCGTTGCGACAGAAGTCCTCAAGAACGACAACGAAGACAGGCCGGTTTGTCATATCATTGTGAGACAAATGAGCTTTGGACAATCCAAATAGAGGTGCAATGTTGCATGAAACGTTGCCCAAATCCGGGAGGATCCCTCCGGTCGTGCACTTGGCCGTGTTTGGCTTTGCGGACCTGTGCCCCCGTGCAGTGTTGTTTTGAGCTCAGCTACACATCGGATTGACATACGAGAATTTCCACGTGTAATATCGCGGCCCACGGACTCGAGCTCCCCATCAACCTGTCAATAGTGTTAAATGATGTGTGTTCACTCGTATGTTTCGCCCAATGCATGCTTTGCTAGTCTGCAGATTCGAAGCGTCAAAAACACCGTCAGGAGATTTCGCAAAGCTTTTGTGATGGTACAGTGCTGTCATTCTTCAAAAGGCTTCCAAGTCCTTGAATATTCCTGCCATTTAATGGAAGAAAGATTTTGCTGTTTGGTTTTTGGCCAGAAGCCAGACTTTTGGACTTCTTGGGTCTAGAACAGCACTTGCAAATTGAGCAACTTCTGAGCAGCAGGAATACAAAAACACTCCTGAGTCGAACGACAGTTTTTGGTGTGTCGTGAGTGTTTCAAACAAAGAGGCAGGATGGAAATTTGGAGAGCACTCTTTGGCCTTTTCACCAGGAATCTTCATGGATTTTCTGTAAGTTTCCGTAAACCACACATGGAAGAGAAAACCCTTCAGGCTGCTTTATTAGTCCCATCCTGCCTAAATTTCCAAGGGCCTTGCAGTCTTTCAAATCTCCAAGGTATTTAATCTCCGAATAGGCTTTTAACTGCTTATCGGCATTGTTTTACTTTCTCCAGCACTGGACTTTTACATCTTGCTTGTGTGGTACTAATCCATTGTCTCCTTTTGCACCGAAACCCACCCGGAGTGGTGGCTTTTCTATTCTGTGATCGGAAAATCTTGCTCGCTCCCAGGATCAAGACTCCCTTTCTCTTAGAGTCACTTCGAAAACAATTGACGGATTTCTCGAGCTCTGCAGCATCTCCAGCTGCATGACGTCAATCTATTGCTTGTGTGTAGATCGCCTGCAGGTGTGATCAGTTCGAGCAAAAGCAAAAGAAAGGTCACAAAAAGACGGGCATATCACTCACACTTTTGGCAGGTGTGCTGGCGAACAAGAACAAAAGCTGCCAACTGAATTGTTCCTTGTCAAGCACACTTCTCCAATACACACCGAAATAGACGGAAAGAGATAAACCAGCCAAATGAGACTCACGTTGGCACATATGCACGAGTACGAGGATCTATCATTTAATTCTGAGAATGGTCGGAACCTTCTGCAATTGTTGCACAATGTGGCCCAATTTGTACCCAAGCAGACTGTAAAACAGTGGAAACTGTGTCAAAGAGTTTCAACATGTGCAAATGTTCCGAACATGACCATTCTCAGAATTAAATGATAGATCCTCGTATGATGATGTTCGGATGGCTTCCGAGCTGCTTGTTCATTTTTCACAACAGTCTCGAGTCCCATTACTGTCCGACACGGCCCTCTCAGGACCTGGCCACGTGTGAATGACTCAATAGTTTATTTCGGCCTGTCACCTCTTCTTGTGGAAACAAGCTTCACGGAAACCAACAAAACAGCCACACCAACAAGCATCATGCTGATGGATACTTTTCGGGGTGTGCACGGGAACGAGAGATTGAATCGGATTGACAAAAACACTGGTGTGGGTTCACTCACTTGGCATGCTCTGTGAACGAGAGCGTGGGGCTCGGATTGTTGCTCGTGGCAATTCACAATCGTGACGAGTCTTGTCTGTCCAGACACAGAATCCGTTCTGGTGGCTTAAAATTCTTACCTCACTGGCATGTGGTCTGGCCGAACTTCCTCTTCTGCTTCAGTCGACTTCTATTTTTGTTCTGCGAGCCAAACCAGATCTGGACAGCAGAACTCACCCCTGACATTCCAGTAATGATGTGAAGTCTTACATTTTTGGGGGTGTTCAGAAATAGCACAGGCATCACTACAACTGCTATCACTGCTGACCAAATGTGACCATGTGTTCTGGCAGACTAAGCAAGGGGAAACAATAACGCTGATTTACGTGGCTCTGGAGAATTCCTCACGGAGCTGCCGATGGACAGAGCACCGCGTCCTTCCTGCTGTCCCCGTCTCAAATGCGAATCGTTATTTTTGAACTGGTACATCTTGTTGCTCCCTCCCTGAAGCAGACCAGCAAAAGGAATTGCAAATCAGTGCAAATCTGCAAATTTCAAAACAGCATGGAATATTTCGAATGTCACGTGCACCAGAGAAAGCGCGTTCTGTGATCTCTGGTCTGTATTGTTTGACGTGGATACCTTTGACCCTTTGCCCCCTCGTTGGTTCTTGCTCAAATGTTCATGATGTTTCGAAACGAACAAACATCATTGTCCAAGCGCTTTTCTGTGCATCCCTTCGCTGAATTTAGAGTGTTCTGAGACTGGATGGAAAGAGAAAACTTTGAGTTGACTGGGATTTTAATCCCGAACCTCTTGCCTCAAAAGTAAGAACAACACTCTACTACTGGGCCAGCCACACAGAGGCGGAAATGTTCACGGGAAATGGGGAATTGAATTTATAAGCCTGTGGTTGGTCTCAAGTCACTCTCTCAACCATTCACAGGCCTCAGATGCCCCAATCTCGTGAAAAGGGAGGGATGGAAAGTCATGTAGAAAGCGTCAAGGAATCGTTAACTCTGACCCAGCAGTGCGAGAAGTGCTCACGGCAGCTGAACATTGGGGCAAAAAAACTTGCTTTGTTGTCTCAAGAAGAAACGGGTCAGTCCAGTGGGACACAACCACAGTGAAGACTGCGTCCCATGCCACCTAACCAAATCAGTTGCTTGTCTTGAAAATTCAAATCCTACAAGCTGTATCATTGGAACAAAGACAATGCTCATACCAGTGGAACATCCACAGCAATCAAATTTCTGTGTCAAAAATCACAATATCGAGGTTGCGTGTGCGTTGCGTGTGCCCTGTAGATTCATGTCCACCTGGAAATGAAATTTTGCTTCTGGAAAGTCCAAAGCGAGCAAGTGGGTTTGATGGTTGCCTTTTGAGGAATTGCAGCCACAACCAGCACGATATTTGGGACAAAACATCTGATCGCTATTTTGGGTCATGTGGCTCCAATTCAAAGACCAAGAACCAAGGCAAAATTTCCGCAACGAACACGCCGTCGCGTGTTCATATCCGTGCCGTTCTCCACAATTGGAAAAGAAATCTCTGCCCACATTCGGAGTTGTGTTCAAAGGAAGGGTCTGCGTCCAGCAGTGACACGCCAGAGACGTGGTCTCAGGAAGGGGATATTTCAAAGAACCTTTCTGATCGGCACCTTCAATCAAACAAGAATGGTGCGTCCCCTTATTTTTCTGGCCTTTACTGCAGTCTTGAACAAGACGAGCATTGGACTTCCGGCAGAACGAAATGGGGAGACATCCCAAAAACGGACACGGAGACTGTGGTGCTTTGCCGAGGTTCAGGCAAGTCTGGCCACAACATCCAGCTCCCCCTGAGCTCCTGCCCCTCACCTCGTATCTCCTCATTTCAATTCATCAGTTGGCACAGGCCACTCGGAGGCTCCATGTTTGGCTGGCGATCTCAGCTTCCACCTGAAACGGCCAGGCACCCATGTCTCCTGTTTCCGGGTGTCTGGCCATCTCGTTACACCGGCACACTGGGAAGGAACATGTTGCCTTACAAAGTGTGCACAGGTGGGTGGACTACGTTTCAAAGGCTCGTAGATACATGAGCTGCAATCATAGGAGACTATCCCAGGTCACATGTGCCTCCAGGGAGCTGTTCCAACCAGACAGCCCATCGGAAGAGTCCACACGCAGCAGTTTCATCGCGTGGAACAAAGAAATCGTTGTGTCTTGGACTTGATATCCAAGAGTGACATTTGGGCTTCGAGTCTCTCGTGGAATGATCCAAATGTGTACTGTCTTCGTTTGCTGTCCCATTCTGCTGCGTGGGCAAATGTGAGCACTCCGAGTTGCCAGTATTCCAGTGCCTCGCATGGGTGTGTTCTCCACAGCATACAAAAGGCAAAATATCAGTGGAGGACTGAACAAAAACAACAGGCAGTCATGTCAAGCGATCCCCGTGAAACATCATGCTTTATTGTTTCTCCAAATGTTTGACTTTCCCGTGGAGAGGAAAGGAGAACTGGGACTTCCCTGGTTAACATTCATGGAATTTGCGGAGTGAAGCTGGAGACTCCCAATTGGAGAACAACACTCGTGAGCGTGAAACGATTTTGTTCATCACATAGCAATGCTTCGCAGTCACATCGATTGATTGAAAACCAAGGCCCGTGTGTGTGTGTGTGTGTGTGTGTGTGTGTGTGTGTGTGCGTGTGTGTGTACCTATGTCTGTGTCCATGTGCCAGCTTCGTTTTCTTGGGGTGCTGCACCCACACCCACCGAACTAAGGACACGGGCACGAATTCGTTCCGGAAAAGGTTGAGTCTGCTGAACTCTTTTCTCATGTCTTGGCCTGAAAACCCGACTGATACAAACCAATTGTGCCACCCTTGTGGTGTGTACTTCCTCAATCGAATGCGTGGCGTTTTTGTCTGGATTGGCAAGAGTGATGTTCTCACCTCAGATCCGACACACCCTGCTTGGCACGGATCTTGTCATTGAGTATCAGGTATGCACGCCACAGGATTGATTTCTCGTTTATCATGTCGGCACAGGAATCAATATACAAGGCCTATTGTCAGGTACCGGCACACAACGAGTGATGCATTCTGTGGGAGTGGTCAATTAACGAGCAATTTGGGCCAACGACGTAAGCCCAGGATCAAAGTGTAGACAGTTATTTTGTGCTGATTCAAGTAATGTGTTGACGTTTGTTTGATTGCACAGCTTTGTGCGGAACCTGTCTGTTGATTTTGTCTGGTCTTTGATGCCAAATGGGTTATCCAGGGCGAGAGCCACTGCCACGAGCCATGCGAACAAAAAGACAGAGCTGTCTGACGACACAAATTGTTTCCACTTTCCTTCAGTGAAAATGACACTGCATTCTGCACGTGTGGCTCTATTGAGGTTCAAATTGTGCACGAGAGAGACGCAACAACTCCTTGCGCGTTTTGCTGATAAGTTCGGTTTCGCCCACGGAGGACGGCGCGTGGGGACCCAGGATGTCCCTCGCAAACACAAACGTTGCCAAACATCGTGATTCGTTCACTACGAAGTGTGACAAGACAGCAACTTTGCAGACTTATATCGGGAAAACAATTGAGATGTTTTGTTGGTGCAACCGTGCTCAGTCAGACTCGCTCAACACCTAGATCCCTCAGTAGTTTTCCTCCACCCGGGATACTTTACTGTCCATCAAGAAGAGGGAGCCAAAGTGAATGAAAAAGCCATTTGTCAGTGCAGACCGTACGTGTAGCATAAAAAACAAACTCAGGTGATGTAATCAAAGCCGAAAGGCCCAGGTTTCTTCGAAAACGCACTCAACTCTTCCAGGATCGACTCCAGTCTGTCTGGGTTTCGCCATTCTGATCTCACACTGCTGTCATGCAACGCCTGCCCCAGCATCTGGTCCTATTGAAGCAGCTTTTATCAGCTCGGGGCCCGGCGCATGTCGCCGCGCGCTTTTTGCAATGGCCATGAAATGTGTGTGTGTGTGTGTGTGTGTGTGTGTGTCTGTCTGTCTGTCTGTCTGTCTCCTTTTGCTGTGAGAATCTCGGAACACACATACATTTCTAACAGGACACCTTGTTGTTGAGAATTGCATGGTACTTGTACCAGGGTCTAAATTTTCATGGATTCACGATGTTGATAATCGTGTCTTGGTCGAACATAAAGGCGACGCACAGGCATTGATATTTAGCTCTGTTCAGCAAAAAAAGAAAGAACAACCTTACGTGCTTTGTAATTTTGTGTCAGAAGTGCTGCATTCATAAACACTATAGTGTTTCATCTCATTGGCTTCTGAGCTGAAGCACGGACTTTCACCCGAAGAAAATACTGGATGAACCGTGACAAAGAATTCACTTTCAAGCCAAGGGAATGGTCTCTCAGACATTCACAGAGTTTTACAATTGTGAAGCGTCTGTGGTGAGTGGAAGTGCCCGAGCATGCAGGTTGTGGAAACGATTTGAATAGTTCGTGGAGAAGTGCCCTGGATCGAAATGTGCTCCCCACGTCGGCGCTGTGAGAAATTGCGTCTGGATGGAACAGTCTCTGGAGAGTCGTTTTGGTTGGAATACATTTGAATATGAAAATTGTCGACACCTGAGCTGGGCTGACTTCACACAAAATGCTGCAGAGTCAAAAGACAATGGAACTTCATCTGTGATGAAACTTGAAAGGGATTTGACCGAGTGAGTGTTTCGTGACACACGGAAACGACCTCCGGAATTACTTGTCTCTGTATCCCCCCAACTGTGCAGACAAAGATGTTTGACTCCAGTCACAAAGATCCCACGAAAGTGCTCTCTGGAGGACGGTTCTTCCAGGGACGCCTTCAATGCAGGATGCGCCTGCAACCTGCATGAGACATCGCAATGCGGGATCCATGGCAACATTTGGCAAGGGAGCAAACACAGGCCAACTGCCCGGCACAATGAGTTGCTTTGCCATTTTTGGCGTGTTGTCAAAAGACCAGAACGCGTTTTTGTCACAAGCAGAACCATTTCAAACTTTGAGTGATGTGAAAGCTGCTTCAGACGCTCTGCAATGTCTTTTCCCTCCTGTCGGTCCCTGGCTCAAACTTTTATTGATCCACCACTTGTTCTGTGTGCACAGAGGAGAAGAGAAGAACAGAACCAAAAAAGTTCAAACTATTGTGTTTTTATGTTGGTAGGAGCAGAAGGCAGCCTGCAGCTTCGGTCATATCTCCAGCTTGGTCGGCGCAACAGCAACAAGCGGCGCTGGGACTCGGTGCCTCGTCTGCGAGAAGAAGCTGTAGCCTCCACACATCCAAAAGCACCGGCAGCATCAGCAGTCATACGGCCAACACTCCACCACACCCGACCACCACCTTCCGCGAGACCACCTTTCCGGCTGAAGGCAAATTGGAACCACAGTACAGTGAATGCGCAGGATTCAGCTGCTCCTACAAGTTCCCTTCAGAGGCGAAGCAAACGGTTGTTGGAGCGAAAAGATTACCATGGCAAAGGACCGCGAGTGCTTCCATGGAGTTTTCCACCGCATCGTCTCCAGTTGCAACGCACCCACTGCGAACTCTTGTTGGGAGCAGTGACTCTGGATTGGGGATGTCAGCGCAGTCAGGAGAGACCGGAGGAGATGGTGGCGGAGGACACAGGGTGACCCCGATCCCCCAGGTCAGGGTGCCTCCAAGCAGTAGTGCCAGCAGCAACCACAGTGGATCAGTGGAGGACGCCGGGTGCACACAATGCCAGCAACACAGACTTGGGATACGCTCGGCCCGGCTGTCCCACCACAGCCACCACCACCACGCTCCGACACACAACAACAACATCCCTGCACACGATGTGATGGACGCCAACAGACTCAAACCCCACGATGCTTCAAGCCCGAGTGTTCGCCCCAAGCTGCCCGGTCTGAGTGAGTGGCGAGACGCAAGAACAGACACCAGCTCAGACACAGGTGACCACCACAGCAACAACTCGGGGGTCAAGTCTGATGACCAAAACGTCGTAGTTCGCAGACGCCCCAAGAAAAGCCACGTCCATCGTTCCAGATCTGACCTGACCAAACGCTTCTCCAACAGCTCCGACTTGTCTGAGATGAGCGCCCGATTTTCACGCAACAGCGCTGATCTGGAAAAGTTCTTCAATGAGATGGGTCTTGACCGCGCTGTGTTGGAGCCCATGTTGACCGCTCAGTGCTCGCACACCTCCTCCAACCTGCACCTGTACGAGAGCGCCAGCTCCATTGACTCCCCCGACGACAGGAGCTGGTGCAGTGGGGACAACGACTCCACCAAACACGGCAGGGGAGGTCGAGGCGGCGGCGCGATGGACACGCCCGCCGCCCTCCCCCCGTCAGACGTGCTCAAAGGTGCTCAAGGTCAGACGTCGATCGTGGAGAGGAACGCTCGGATTATCAAGTGGCTGTGCAACGTGAAGAGGGCTTCGCTGGAGGAGAGCGAGTGATACATGGATCTTGTGATAGCACTGACACGTGAATTTCCTCCTGGCATGTAAGTGTCAAAGTTTCGATTTGTACGCCATTTCGTGTTCTAGTAAATCTGAGTGAAGCCGTCAAATCAAGTTGACAACTTTTCTCGCAAACACTTCTGACGATTTTCGCACAACGTAAACAACGGAAAGGGACAAAATTTGTGCAAAATGGCAGCTGACACTGAGTTTTGACGCGAGTGCAACACAGATACTCGCAGTTGGACTTCTTGCCAAAACAGCAACTGATCATCCCGTTAGTTTTGCCAGCACAAAGACACAACCAGCTTCAACCGTATTTGTGACGCACATGAGAGGGCTTTTTGTCAGCAAAATCATGCGAGGTTCCTGCGATTCTACCATCCAACAATTAGGCACTCCTCAACTCATTCGAATTTGTGCAGCTGCAAGTGGGTCTGTCTGCTGTGGCAATTAATTTGCACAAACACATCTGAAAATAGCACAAGGAGAGAGAAACAGGCTTGAGCTAATTTGGGGTTTGGTCGTATAAATTTGTAATGATTTTAAATCGATATTAAGCTTGGAGATAATTCAAATGAGCACAAAAGAGAAGTCTTATTGATCTCCTGCAAATACTGTGGCTTCAGCCGAGATACTGATACAAATGCAAACAGCAGATTTGCGGGTTGTAAGCAAGGCCTCTCCCTGGAAAACAGCTGTCGCATGTCCCGTACTCTCTGCTTGGTGACACGAAAATGGTTCGTCCGACTCGAGTTTTCTTTCTCTTCTTGCAATCGTGAACCTGAAATGTATCCGCGTGACAGTTGTCGTTTGATTGCTGCGTCGCAGGCAAAGATTCTTGGGAGCCCTCCCAACTCTACATAAAAGTACCGTACTCGTTGCGTGGGAGTGCAAAAAACTGCAAATGCGAAAAACATTCTTATGTGCCGCCAAGACTTTTCTCTGGTGGTGTCTGCGTCTGTTGTTGCGTCTGTTGATCTATTTCTTGCACATGTACACGCAGGTGCCTGAACATGAGGTGAAACAACGAGGTTTTTCTTCTTCCCATTCTGCTCTGGCACGATTGATTCTCTTCATCACCAAACAAGATTCTTAGCCATCTCAACGTCATGTTTCGTCTGTTCTGGCAGCAACTTTTGCAAATATCAGTCGTGAGGAGGCTCGTGTTTGGAGCTGCGTTTTTTCTTGGATTTCTTCTGTGCTCAGACGAAAATAGCCCAGCTCTTTCATTGGGAGATGTCTGTCTGTGTCGCAGGGAGTCTGGTCTGTGTGACAAAAACAGTGGAAGAAACTTGTTGTTGCGTTGTGGAGTGTTATATATATTTACCATGACCAACCCCTAAGACTGCCATGGCCTTCCATAGCCACAGCAACAGCCACAGCCAATCATAGCATTACCCTAGATGGAGCCACTATCCT